>Ga0126342_10009598_pt1 | contig 17340 bp, 9 predicted proteins | sample Cyp1metagenome_FD_92528 | JGI IMG/M metagenome (GOLD analysis project Ga0126342, IMG submission 92528) | Coral microbial communities from Lord Howe Island, Old Settlement Bay, Australia - Cyphastrea 1 metagenome | ecosystem: Host-associated > Invertebrates > Cnidaria > Coral ... | reverse complement strand
TGCCACGCCTGCCACGCAAAGTGAAGGTCCATGTCACCAAGTGCCACGCCTGCCACGCCAAAAGCCGCAGCGTCCACGGCGTCAACTGAGACCCAAGCGCGCCACCAGAGTCAGCCCAGTGCCATAAGTGCCACGCCTGCCACGCAAAGTGACGATCCATGTCACCAAGTGCCACGCCTGCCATGCAAAGTGAAGGTGCCACGCCTGCCACGCAAAAAGCCGCGGCGTCCACGGCGTCAACTGAGACCCAAGCGCGCCACCAGAGCCAGCCCAGTGCCATATAGGTGCCACGCCTGCCACGCAAAGTGACGATCCATGTTCTACGTATGTGGAGAAGTTCTGTGTGAGCAAGTTGTGTGAGAGCAAGTTGTGTGTGAGCAAGTTGTGTGATGACAAGTTGTGTGTGAGCAAGTTGTGTGATGACAAGTTGTGTGATTGTGTGATGACAAGTAGCAAGTTGTATGATGACAAGTTATGTGTGAGTGAGCGTCGATGTCAAGTTGTGTGCGGACAAGTTGTGTGTTGACAAGTTGGGTTGGGACGGGAGGAGGCGGCGGGAGGAGGAGGCGGACGGGATGCAGAACCAAAAACAAGAACCCCACACAAAGATGTGGGGAAAAACATAGTGATTCTCCAAAGCGGAATGTTAATGAGGCTAATGCTCAGGCAATGGCAACAAACAAGAGTTCTTCATCCCACCACCAATTACCAATTCACCGAATTCACCGACCATCGGGGCTACCCAAGTAGATATCAAATATATCAACCTATCTGCATATCCTCAAGTTTGGGGTGATCTCGTATTGACAAATTCCCAGAAATGAACCTAGTGGATGTTCCATTGGGAAAGTAAAATCCAAAGTCACCGACTCAACACACCCAGGTGATCCTCCCCTCTGGGAAGAGTAAAATCCGTCATTCATAGATGATTAATGTTGGTAAAACAATTTCATAAACAATCCCCCAGTCATCACCATTGTATACCATTGTTATAGGTGGTATAAACTTACCATTCCCAGTCATGGCTGGTAAAAATGACATTGTTTTACCACCAGTATTTGGTTTCCCAATGACATTCCCTAATGATTGATAATGTCAACCCTGGATTAATAAACCCTTAGCCTGTTTAATTGGGGGGTATCATTTCAGTATTGGATTCTCACTATTGGAGGAGTACCCCCTAATTAACAAACCATGGTTTAGCATCATCCGGGGTTGACATTATTGGGGATTTGCCACCAAAAACATGAGCTATCGGGATTTTCCCATCGACTTTTACCTAGAAAATTTTCATCAACAGCTCCAACTAGTGAGGGATTTCACCCACGGGCCTCAAAGGACTGAATCTCACTGGAAGAGAGGTCCAGGCCTCGGCGAAGATGGGAAAGAACCAGGAATTTCCACCTGACAAATCTGCAATATGATATAGATCGATATACGTATAGATAATAGATTATAGATAAGATAATGATATATATATAATATTGAAAATATGTTGTTTTTCATATATCTTGATGAGATAATGATTATAGATATGATATGGATGATATAGGTTATATGATTCACTTACACATCCTACTGGGGGTGTTCCCTGGCAACCCCCAAATACCTTTGGGGGGTGATATGGGGTATTTTTTAGGGGTAAACATGACCAACTTGTCCTCCCAGAAGTGGGTATCACTTACCAATGTGGGTTGGAGCAACCCAGACTACTGAGAGGTGGCCAATGGGTAAATTATAACCACTAATCTGACTAAGCTTGTAGACATATTTGGCTAATCTATTCTTTATGAACCAGTAATTCCCCAAATCTGATTTGTTGGGCCGTACAATTGATCAATCCATGGTGAATCTTAGACACCTGCCCTTAAACATATCAAATTTCTACCTGATGAATGTGACCTGATTTTAGGATCAACTCCCACCATTGGCCGTCCCGCGCCTGGAAGAGTTCGACGGATCATCATCATCACTGGTTCGTGGTATACCTACCCCTCTGAAAAAAATGAAAGTCAATTGGGATCATTATTCCCAATATATGGAAACATAAAAGCCATGTTCCAAACCACCAACCAAATCATCATCATCATCATCATCATCATGATCATCATGATCATCATGATCATCATGATCATCATCGTCATCATGATCATGATCATCATCATCATCACCATCGTCATCAGCATCAGCAACATCATCATCATTCATCATCATCATCATCATCATCGGTATGATCGTCGTCTAACAGAATCCAAGCAATTTGCTGCAACATGCACAGTTGCAGCAATCTTGTTAGAATTACAAGTTCTGACATAATTCTAGCAAATTGCTCCCTCCCAACCCCACCCTAAACCATGATAGATTGGCGTTGTCCATCAGCGGCCACTGGTGATTTTGGTGACTTTCAACATTGCTCATCTTAGATACCCTGCAAACAATGACAAATTCTTAGCTGGTGAACGAAAATATTCCCATTGAAATCGCAAAATATTATTCAGGATTAGTCCCTAGTCATCCAATTGGTTGACCTCATCCTCCTTGGTGGGAAAATCGAAACCGGAAACCATGATGGTTTCCCCCAGCAAATATAGATTTAGAGGTTTCCTGTCAGTTGTGCCAAAAAAACAATCCCATGACCAACCAGTTCTTGAGGTGATTCAAGCTGCCTGTTCAGGTGACAGGATTAGCCTCGGGTAATTTGTTATATAGCTATGGTATAGATGGCCCTTTTAGTTCGATGATTTACCTATGAACAAACTGGCGATGTTTCAATACAACGTGTACACGTGATTTGCCGAAGGGTAAGTCCGCTGATGCTGACCTCAAATGGAGTATCGGTTCTGCAGTATACTGCTTGAAAACGAACCAGCCATACCCTCTTTTTTGGGACATAGCCCTATCATCCGCATCTGCACACCTCAAGATACAACATGGAACCCCAAGGTCGCCAACTTTACTAATCCAATGCCCTTCACAGTTATTACACCAAAAACACAGCAACTAAATGCTGGATGAAAGGGATTGGAGAACATATGGCAGAGACCAGTAAAGATGAAGGTGATAAACATGAACGGGGCTGGGATTGGTATCCATGATCAATCCCCTGTTTCCATGGTTAAATTACGGTGACATCAAAGGTTTCGAAACTGTTTTCAGGAGTAGATCCTCATTTGTTGACATTTGTTGGGGCTAAATCGACGAGCATATACATATATCTGGGTAGATTTTAATATTTCACTAACCTGAATCTTGCGGCCATGTGGGGATCATTTCCCTTATTAACTATGATTCCAGGGTTCGGGAGAACAGTGAGGTCGTTGTAATTTACCCAGATATATTTATGATCTAGTAAAAAAATAAATATATATATATATATGTATCATAAACCATTGAACATGGCCAAATAGTTATAGCTGATTGACCAATGACAAATGGTGATTTTCCATAGTCATGTAAACGGGTATATATAATATATTATAATATTTGGTGGCTCATCCCAGGAATCCTGGTTGTAGGTTAGTTCGCCCAACAGTTTTGTGTGCGTGGGATAAGTGTAGGGTTAATCCACTGAAATAACATCTTAAAACCAGGATTATAACCTACTTAGGATTCGTGTATAAACAACCACGTATATAATCATCCTGATGTAGATAGAATATGGATTTTCAAAGATATTCCCAGTTCAGTGAGGTTTTCTTTGAACATTCCATGTTCTATCTATTCCAGGATGACCATATATGTAAATATACGTATACAGTATACATGTATAATGCATGTCTTAAAACTTTATACCTAATTATGGTGCTAACCAAACAACATATAAATATATGTATATATAGATACATATCATATATAAGTGTAAAACTTACTAGTGCACCAACCTGGAATAAGGTCACTTGCCGATACACTTACGAACCATCCTTCACGGTGACACCAAAGTGCGGTCGTTATAACAAGTCAGAAATACTGTGGATGGTTGCGAAATCCTGCACCAGTTGGTGACTATTGGTAACTATAAAACACTGTAAATAATGCTGGTTGGTGGTTTGAACCCCTTTGAAAAATATTAGTCAGGTGGGGTGACTATTCCCAATATATGGGAAAATACAAAATGTTCCAAACCACCAACCAGAATGGGATTACAAGGGGATAAACCATCTACCAACTGGTGCAGGATTTTGTCCATCCACAGTATCTCGACCCTTTTCCAACAGGAAGTGTGCGCCGTGGCATAACTTCCACGACAAGTCCCTGTCCCAAGTGCCCTGTTGATGAAGCCCGTGTTCGATGGCTAAGCTGGTTTATTTCACAAAGATGAAACTATGGTTTCAATTGTAGATCTAATTATATATATATACATACCCCCAAAAAATGAAACATGTAAATCCCCAGCACAAATCGTTGTTCATGGGCAAGCAGTGCGTCCGAAAGTGCTTTGCGAAAACAGTTTCCTGGGGGTCCCCACCTTCCAAATTTTCGAACTTGCTGAAGATGTTGTTGGGAATTGTCGTGAAGGTATTGGCGCTCAAATCCAGAACCAGCACTGTGACCGGCAAGACGTTCACCAAGGTCTGGCGAACAAATCCCTGGTTGGGGATAAGAAAACAGGATGGAGCCCCCGAGACACAGATAGCGAGCCAAGTTGAGATATGGATAAGTGGCTGTGGCTGAACTATGGTTGATTAGGTAGATAAAACTGTATAAGTAACCTGTCTGTATGGTTTATAACTATAGGTCAACTATGGTTTACAGATGTTTGTGATAGATATAACGAACGATCGTATTCATGGGTAGTTCATCTAAACCAACATGCACATCACGTTTGGAACCATCCTATACAGATAATCTACGGTGAACTAATTGGCCGGTTACTAAGTGGGATGACACACCAGATATTGAGCGGAAATGGAGAAATAACTTGATTTTATAGTGCCCCTTAACTTGGGAAAGTTTTTAGTAAAGAACCCTTTTACTGACTGTTGCAATATTGAGGAAACACACAAACTATTGCAACATTGAATATTGATTTAGTGTCAGTAGTAGCTTACTCAGGGTATTGCAATGGTTGAAAGGACGTCCCGTGACTTGTGTCAAAACATCTAGCCCAAAACTACCAGCAAACAAGCGCTACAGTTTGCAAACATAACTTCACTCCGTATATGCAAAGAGAAACTTCGCAGAGGACGCAGGCCCAAGAGCAGCACCGCGCCCACACAGCACCAAGCCGCTACTCGCCCCAGCGCTTTGTCAGCCAGTGCTTACGAAGCCACAACAGCCACCTTAGAACGTCTTCAGCCTTGCACAGGTCGTCAAGCCAGCCCGTTCTTTTACTAAATTCATTCCTAGGCATGAAATCTCCAATGAGATCTTGACGTGTCTGAAGAAACTCAGGACAGATCCATGCACGTTTGATATCACAGGCAACATTGCAAGTAGGGCATAAAGCCAAATCAGCATTTCGTTGCACAGAGTAGCAAGCCGGAGAAATTAAACCACCAACCAAAACTTGAAATTGGGGAAAAAAGTCAGCTTGTCTTCGGGCCCACTGACAAAAGTCAGCGTGATAGGGCTGCGCTGGGTAAGCATCTCTACGAGCGGAGTTGTGATGCTTGGTCCACATGTGAATTCTGAAAGACTCACGGAGTTGATGCTGAATATGATCAATTCTTTGGAGCGGGTGATGAAAAGAGATATCGCCCAAGTTCTCGTGGGACCAATCACCGGGTCGACACTGCTTCCATGCCCATTGGGACATGAGTTGTGTGAAAACGGTCAGGAAACCTTTGACATTCCAATTAATTGGGTTGATGTTTGGTCGCTTGTGGACCTGACGCCACAAAGCTCCAAGCAATCGCGAAGTCAGAGTGAACTGCACGTGTAAGTCATGGCCCCGCAACAGGTGGCGGAGGTAAACCGAGCTGTTCTTGGCCTCACCTAAGCTACTGGAAATCGCCAATTGCATTCCATTGACAATCTTTTGAGTAGGCCTACGCCAGAACCATCCAGTCACAGCCTTAGCTAGAAAACCACGGGCGATCGTGGCTTTTCGGACATGCCATGCAACCGGGAGCCAGCGGGCCCTCTGAATTTGGGTAATGGCTTCTTGCCATTTTGTCTGTTCAGCATCGGTGCAGCCTCTTGAGGCAGCGTTTTTCAGTTCATGGCCCAAAATTTTGGGGTGATCAGAAATAGAATCATGGGGGACATTCGCACTAATGAGTTGGCTTTTACCCCATTCCTTTTTGTGGAAGAAAACAGCTTTGGAATAATTCTCTTGAAGACCCAGTTCCTGAGACCAACTTGTCCACATGTCACGGGCATGCAAAAGGTCTTCAGCACTTTTAGCCGTAAAAGTTCGGTCATCAACAAAAGTGCACATCGAGATTCCAGGAGTTTTAGTGATGATATCTTTCGTGGGTTCCGCCAAAGTAAGAACCATTCCAATGAGACTCCAAGCATCACCTTGTGGGAGTGAGGAGGACACTCTTTGGGGGTATTCACCAGTGACATCATCAAACTGCATAAATCTAAGTTGGTTGGTCCAAACCTTCTCCAAGATAGCAGCAGTGCTTTCATGCATCCCAATTTTGCGGAGGATGTTGGTAACCAGTTTGGGGTGAGTATGGTCGAAGGCCAAGGAGTAGTCTAAGGAACAAAGAAACTCGTCTCTTTCCGTTTGGTCGTTAATGCAAAAAAGAGCATCGTGGAGCTCGCACATGGGACCCCCTCCAATGGCCTCTTTGGGCCACCAATTTCGGAGCCACTGCTGTGTCTTGACTGACTTGAGGCGGCCACCACTCCAAACCCGGTACCAAACAGACAAAATGGTAATGGGTCGAATTTTTTTACAATCTTGGTTTTCAGTGGAAATCATACCAACTTTGGGGATATGGACCTGACGCGCCATATACCAAGTCATGGGAATCACCTGTTGGGATTCAAAAAGGTGAAAAAAAATTGGACGTTGAGCCACTGCTCCTCCAGCCTTGCCATTTAGGCGTTGAGCCACTGACATCAAGGTTTCGGCCGGGATGGGTTCATATACAAGAGGGTTACAATTTGGGAGACATCGGGCTTCAACCAATTTGTCAAAACTGTTTTCCCAATTTGTGGGGCGATCCCAAATAGTCCGCGTTTACCCAACAATTCAACAGCTTCCTGGGCATTTCGAGCAGGTTTTATGTGGGGTAATTTGGTGGAGGTCAGGTTGACCGAGGGAATAGACTCGTTATTCTTTAACCATCTGTGACGGTTAGATTGTGAGGTCTGGAGTCTATGGCGCCAAGCTTGAATGTTTTGATCTTGAAGCTTTTGTCTGTGAGTAGTCATTTCGTCCAGGAGTTGGTTAAGACAAGAATCAACTTTGGACATGTCGGAACAAAACTTGGTGATTTTCCGTTTTTCAAGTCAAAGATTCCCCATTGAATTTATTTTTGGCTTTCAGCTCCAGGAAACCACGTACGGTGAACACGTCTTTGAAGTTTTCTTTCACGAAAGGAGGAATTTGGTTGGTATCGTGAACCGCAAGCAACCGTGGTAAAAATAATCTTTGGGGGACCCTTCATGGATTTGGGGTGTTCGCCTTTTGGGGAGAAACCTTGCGGGAGGTCGGCTTCATCAGGGTAAATTCCATGGATGTGCTGTCTTGATTTACCAAGTACCTCATCCAGTTTGTCCGAAAAGTTTTCCCAAAAATGGTCCACCGTTCGGGGGCAGAGCTCGGTAGGAATTTTCAACGGTTGGAGGAAGCCCAGAAATGCGAAACTGTCTTTTGCCATATCTGTAGATCCACTTTGGGGGGCCGACCCCGATTCGCCCTGGGTGCCATCCGAGGGATTAAGGGGTGGTCACTTGACATAAGGGGAAGACCGAAAAGGGCAAAACCCTTGTGATCAGATTCAACACCTTCGACAAAGGTAGGCAAGGTGAAATGGTCCGGTCTATTTGTGATCCCATAATCGATAGTCCGGTTACCTTCCCACCGCGTTGGCGACCATGTTCCGTTATTGGCAGCACAACCCAAAATAGAAGCACCTTCAGACTGTAGAAGTTCACACAGGTGATTGTCCTCGGGTGTTTGGCTCCAGTCACCCATGATCATCCAAGGCGCACCACGGACCTTAGTCAGGAGCCATTCCAAAATGGCCTGGAGGAAAGGCGCGTCCTGGCCTCTAGGTCTCATATAGATATTCAAAAGGTTGAGACCCTCGACATTTATGGCCAATACTTGGGCTAAGGGAATATCTTTGGTAAAAAGGAGACGGGACTTGAGCGACTTACGAACCAGGATACCAATTCCATGATGTGGTTTGCCGTTTGCGCAATGTGCCGGCAAATGAAAACATCTGTAACCCGACTTCCAGGCATATCGACCAAAGGCAGTTTGCTCCTTCAAGGTCATGTTTGTCTCTTGCAACATCAAGACGTCCCATTGATCGATAGAACAGCGTCTCAATTGACTCCAACAATTGGGGGCTGAAGCAATGTTTTGGTTGAAAATAGAAATTTGATGGGGTCCAGGGTTACTTTCAATATCTCCGTCATCCAGGAGGTTACGAACCCATTCGGAAACTTGATGAATTGAAAAAGGGGAACCATCAAGATTTTTGGTCAATCGTAAGGATTTCCATGCACGTCTGACACGGTTTGCAGCACCAGGTGTGTCTTTGATGTCTTGACAGGTAAATCTCGGGTCATTGGCTTTAGAGTTACCGCCGTAACCAGCCACCTTACCTAAACATTCCAAACACCAGAATTGTCTGGGGTGTCGGTAGGCCGCGGCTCTTTCACTTGCGATCAAAACCTCAACCAATGTGTGTGTATGGAACCTCTCGCGTCGCGACTTATCATGTTTTTCTTTTTGCATGTCGGCAACCTTATAGGTTTTTTCACACCTTTGGCCCAGATTGGGACTTGCTCGCTTTTCCAAGTTTTAACATCAACCTCAGGGTGAACAGTTGGATGGTGGTGTTGAACAGCAAGGTGTGTGTCACGTTTGGGAAGGCTCGGAAGTCCAGCCTCACAAAGGGGGCATTGCCAACAGCGTTGTTCCTTAGGGATAAGGGTTGAAGCAATGACTTTGGTAATCTTTGGTTTGGAAATGATGACTTTGTGGTTTGAACATGGTGACGTTTACCACATCCAACCTGTTTGGCCTGACCTTGTAGTGAGAAATCGCAAAGAGGGCACTGCCATGTGACCGCGGCTGCGTCTGGCGGCTCATGCCACTCATGAACTTTCTGCTTCCCATAGAATCTTTTCCGACCTTGGTTTTTTGGGAAATCCGGTTCACCTAAGCTGGAAAGAAGGTCTCTGTCAGTGGCTTCGGTTGGTTTCCCATGTCGGGATTTTTTTCCTTGGGTAGTTTTTGGACCGCCGCTGTTGGACGGTAGATCCAGCACAGAGTTCGGACCTGACTTAGCGTCGGGATTGTTCCGACCAACTCTGCATCTTTTTGAACTGCGGCTGTCCTGGACGGATTGTTGCTTTCTCGGTAGGCTGAGCACACTCTTTTTTGTGGAAGTCTTAGTTTCACGGGACAAAGCTGACTCAGCGGTGTCCAGGCTCAGGACGCTGTCATTGAGTGACAAAACACTTTTTCCCGCACCCCGCAGCTGTACACGGTCTGGTTTCTGTGGAGCCAGCCAGGCATCTGGGCATGGCTCATGTTTGGGTAACAAAATAGCACGATAATGTTCATTTTTCAAATCAACCAACAAAGGTTCTTTCTTGCCGCCCCCAGGGATATGAAAACGTTGCCAGTATTCATCATTTTGTTTCCAATCCCAAACGACAATGTATCTTTTCAACTTCGTAGCCATGGCTGGGATCAGAAATCCATCACCGTAAAAATTTTGTTTTGCAGCTTGAAGCAAATACTCATCAAAATCCTGAGCTGCAGTAGCAATTCCACCTCTGTGGTGGGCTTGTTCTTGAGGGTCAACAGCAAAGCTTTTCCGGTAAACAGGGTTCTTTGAGACTTCCTGGACGGCCATGACCCTCAACCTGGCAGCTTCACGGATGAGGCTTTCACCTTGAACCGTTTTTCCCTGGTACCTTGCCAAACTATGGGCACAGGCCTTGAACACGCAATCCCCCGTGCCTCCAAGGTCAAAGATTTCACAATTCTGAATTTCTTCTTGAAGCATTTCATCAGGAGATACATGTTTGTTGTTTTCACGTCGTGGTGATCTATCTCGGCGATCATCGTCATTCGCTTGGTTTCCACTAGTTTGGGTTTGGGATGGGGTATCATGGATGGTAGCAGGGATCGAAACCACCTTCCTTGTGTCACGTTTGGGGGTTTCGGTTGGTTTGTGGTCAACCCATCTTTTCTGTGGTCCCCAAATCCATTCCGAGTTAGGAGTTCTCTTTTTGTGGATAAAAGGAGAAATGGTAATGTATAGGTCATCATCCTTGTCATTGTAACTCCAGAAATCCCTAGCGTCATCACTTGGGGGAGGTATTCCTTTGAAGATCCAAGTAGGACTACGGTGTCGGGACTTACCGAGTTGACGTTGTTCAACAGTAACCGAAGTCCACATTTGGCTTTGAAGAAAGGACTGAACAGAATCTTTGGTCCAATGTTTGGGGGTGTCAAAAACACATCAAGTTTTGATACGTGAAATTCCCTCAATTTGGATGTCAGCACCAACAAGTCCTAAGTCGGAACTTCCCCCTTGACGAATTGCCATGGTTTTTTGTGTTTTGCAGCCAAGGCACAAGCTGAGCGGAAATAATTTTCAATGGATTCATCCGATTTCCTTGGTACCCATACAACTTTATCGCGAGGCGAATGGGGTCCGGGCAGCGTGGTCGCGAAGAACCCTTGGAAACCACTGTGGCTCGTGGCTTTCTGTGCAATGTCAGCCGTGGTTCGAATGTGGGCAATCATCATTTTGCCATGTTTCAAATTAAGTTCTTGCCAATTACCTCCAGTGAGGCTCGAAGCTGGTATGTTTAACTGCTTTGCCCATGAACCAATTGCGGTCGTGGGCGTGTCTTTTTGGTCATTCGCAAGAAACGCCTTGCGGTAAAAGTCAGGGACAATCAGTCTCAAAGTCACAAGTTTGGGTCCAATCTTATCAGGAAAGGTCACTTGTTTGGCTTCTTGTGGTTCAGGTCCTTTAGTGTTCCCAACCTGGTACAACACAACCTTTTGGTGCACCGGTCTGGCGCCATGTTTAGGGCCTTTGTTCCACCAAATGGAAATCGAGGGGCCCTTGCTCGGTTGTACGGTGGCTATGGCAACAGTAAAGGGTTTGTCACAATTGAAAGCACTCCAACACTGCTGAAGAGAACTAACAACCGACTCATTGGTGGTGATAATCAAATTACCCGGAAGATCATCACCTTTGGTAAGAGCCTCCTGAACCGCATTGTAGTTAGTAAGAACAGGGGTTCCATTCCATTGACCAGGGTCAATAAACCTAGCAGCACGATGTCTGGAAGCATTCACGTGTTGAAAGGGTTCTTCTTGGGTCCCACTGTTAGGATCATCAAAGCTGTTTCCCCCGTTCTTTTGGATTTGAGAGTAACCCTGAGGCCATCGAGAATAGTTTTTAGAAAAACTGTCATCCCAGGAATCACTTTCATGGTAATACCAATCATCGTACCAAGCTTGGGGATTGGTTTGGTGAGTGCCATGGTTTCCCAAAAAGGTCAAAACTTCATGAGCAACTTCTTGGTCCGAAGTATCTTTATTCAGACTTTGTTTGAGGATGGTGATAAGTTTTTTTAGCAAGAAGTTTTTTAGCAAGAGAAGTATCACCGGAATCTTCAGTTTGATGCACATGTTCGTTTGCTTGGGATCGGACGGGTCCCTGTATGTGACGTCGTTTCCATGGTCGTGTGTCCGAATCACTGTATTGGTTGCTTTGCAACCACGAATGCAGAAAGCTCGTGAGAGCTGAGGTGAGGGATTCATTTCTTTTGCGCTCTTTGGCCGCTTTCCCCCCAGCACCTCCCCGGAGCTCTGTTCGAAATCGGATACCAGTTAGACTGGCTTTCGGATTGTCACGCCTGGTCCTCATTTTGAGGTACCGGAAGCATTGGTGCACTCGGTCGGAGCTAGTGCGGGACTGCCAGCTTCGGGGTGATTTACGCCAACACCTTCCTAAACCAACAAGTCCATGGATCCCTTTAACCCTTCTGCCTTTGATTTTTCTGGCAGCCAAACCGGGGTAAAAAGGATTGTGAAACTTCATGAAAGCGGTCCTCCAAGGCCCACCAGCCTTTTCTAACGAACCCCAGCTAGGAGATTGTCTAGGTCTGGTTTTGTTGTGAAACCCTTCATGCATTTTCTTTCGAATTTTGTAGTGAATGATCCAAGCTTTTAGAAAACAAGTAAAAACCTCACCCAACAAACCAAAAACGATCATCCAAACCATCACCGGACACTGTAGCCAAGACCCAACCAAGGCAATAGAGCTGAGTGACGGAGAGTCATCGTCGGGGCAGCAGCGATGCATCGCTTTCGTCCGGCAGCCGTCATGGCAAACCACGCACAGCTCGGGACCGGTCAAGGGGGCCCTTGTGGGGCCTGGTAGTAAGGTGGTCAAAGTACACGACCTAGGGTAATCCACCATTGAAAGGTTGTCAGAAACCTTGGTAGCATCAGCACAGCCAGCAAAGCACGCCAGCAGCAGCGGCATTAGGAGCGTAGCGGCCCGCCCCAGGCCGAGTTTTCTGCTCATCTTTTGACTCTTGATCTTTTGATCTTTTTCTTTGGCTTGCCTTTGCAGCGGCAGCCCTTGCCAATTCGTCTTTTTTGTTTCGTTTCGGGCTTTTTTAAGTGTTTCTTTTTGTTTTTTGTTTTTTCGTGAACGAATTTCTGTGGTCACTTCGCGCTGAAGAGAATGCTTCAGCCCACTGCCACCGTCTTGGAGGTCAACCACGTAGCAGTCACTGCGTATATGCATGACTCCGCTTCTAAACGTGATGTATAAAGCAAACAACCCTTAATTTTAATGTGTTCTCCTGCTCTAAAATGTATGATGCGGAAATTGTAACGGATGACATGCTTGCATCATGTATACTACATATAAACAATAAACATATACAATTTGTTGACCCTCTGGTAAACTAACATAGCTATTGAAAATGGCCCAGTCGAAATAGTGGATTTACCGTAATTTACCCATTAAAAACGGGTGGATCTTTCCATAGTTACGTAAACGTTTACCAGAGGGTATCACCATTTCAATTGATGTTCATACAATGTGGGGCCCCCGTTCGATAGCTAAGTTGGTGAACATTACCCCAATGTCACTATGGTTTTCATCATACGCAAATAACTATAGTATTCATGGGGTTTTTAAACCAACGTTCACATCACTGGGGGGGGGCATGTTCATAGTTTTTCATGGCGAACATGATCACTGAGGATTTTGGGGTACTGCCATATCTGCCATGGCCGGACAGTCCACGATTTTTTTTTCTTCGATGATGTTCCCATTCCAAACGTGGAGATTGAATCATCAATCATGGAGATTGCTATATGATTTATGATAGCTAAATTGACTTAGTTCAGGATTTGAACAATTGCCACGTTTGATTACCAGAGGGGAATGGGAATCCAAACATAGTGGCTATTGAACTCCAATCGATTGATGAATATTGATGACCATCCCCCAATATGGAAGACAAACCCAGGTTTTGACCGTGCCACATATTGGGGTTGTGCTAAATTCTTTTGCGCGAAAATGGCTCTTGCGCCGGCCTTGGGCGAACCTTGCGCGTTTCTTGCGCGACCACAGTCCCGTCTGAGCTTTTGGTTGAGCATATTTTCGTGCCCCGTTTTCGTGCTCGTTTTCGCGTAATTTCCTACTACTTTCAATGGATTTTCCTTTAAACCCAAAAATCGAAGGATAAGTAAGATTTTCAACTCATGTGCGTGTCCGTGTATCTTCTTATCAGAAAATAATATTTCCTTTTGTTTTACCTATTTACACATTGTATGTCCATTTCCATGCTTGTGTTTTTGACAGGGCGGCATGGGCTACGGGTCAACTTTGGACCTGAAGCTTGCGCGTTTCTTGCGCGAAGCTTGCGCGGAATTGGGCTGAAAAACTCTCTCTCTCTGGCAGGATTGTTACTCATTGTTAACTTACGTTCTTGTTTACCTACACAGGGCTGGAGCACAGGAACTGCATGAGATAGCGAATGCTACAGATACAAATTCGATGTAGGATAGCCACACAAACTTACGAAACGATCTTTAAAGAAACAGCATGAAATATACTTCAATTTCGCTTGCGCAAAACCTTGGGCCGGCCTTGTGCGAAACTTGCGGGATGCAGGTTTGAGCTACACCAAGTTTTTCCACAAACCCGCAAACTAACTAAATTTGAATAGGAAGGTTTTAGAACCATCCCAATATGTGTTAATGTTGAATGCAGAACATCACCAAAAACAAACCATCTGGAAAACAATACAATACCATTTGGTTATTTAACATAGCTATGGAAAATCCATTACAGATGGAGGTTTTAAACGGGCCATTTTCCATAGCTATGTTAAATAACCAGAGGATAATTCTCTGACCTAAGGATATTTTGGGATAGCAATCCCCCTTACTCACAATCATTCCAGGGTTCGGTCGCGACGTGAGGTCATTAAATAATTTAACCAGAACCAGAACGATATTTCGCTGGTGCAGCTAACAAATATCTCAACCTGATTTTTTGGCTGTCCCCAAATAATGACAATGAGGTTGTCTGAACATCTCTTTTCGTAATTCACATCAAAAAGTCAGGATTTATGTAGAACAAAATAGGAATACGTTGATATTAACATCAAAAAAGAATCAAATCATATAACATCACAAGGTTAAGCATGAGCCACACGTATCAGTATCACCCATCAAATGGTGGTAATAATTGGGGAGCATAATGGTCATTAAGTTATAACCGGTTTTTCCTGTTGATATGCTGAGTAGCCTGAGGTAAACTAACATAGATGCGGAGAACCCATGGTTAATGGAGAATGCCTTTGCTGAACAGCTTGCCAGAGGCATTGAATAGCATGGAGAAGCAAGTCCGAATCGCATAGTAGTCTCCCTACTGTTCTATTTCCTCGGAACCATGATAGATTGGTGATTGCAGCAAGCTTCACAACGTATTTATCCCCAAAACGTCACATGTTTGATGTTTTCTTTACACATGGTGAATCTTAGATACGGAAAAACAAAACAGACTAACTATTTTTAGTTGATGAATGTACTCATTTTACCATTGATAGCAACATATTAAAATACTTGGTGGCTCATCCCACTTACTAAGTAGGTTATATCCCTGGTTTTGTGAGTGGGATAACTAAGTAGGGTTAATCCACTTATAACTACAATGTGGGGCCCCATAGTTAGCTAAGTTGGTTTATAACTCCAATAACTTGGATTTATGGTAGATATAACTATACTTAGTGGGGGTTATAAACCAACATTCAAATCACTGCGGGGGGGGGCACGGTTCATGGGGAAGAGCCATCAAGTATATAATGATCCTGAAGCCCAATGGCTGGTTAGTACATTTTACCACTGATAGCAAACAATAAAAGTACTAGTTAGTATCTCCACATGGTTGCCCCAATGGTTGATGAAAATTCTATGAATCCATCATGGCTGGTTCGCTGATTTTCCCATCTATAAACCTCCATCAGCCTCGGGATTTATAAGTGGGAAAATCTCATAGTTACAATCAAATAATCCATGATTGACCATTGTGAACTATACTATATCCCATTAATTAGCCATTAATAGCTATGATAAGGGATTTTGTTCACCATCATAGGCCCATTAATTGCTATCATACTATTATCATACCAATCATAGAAGCATTAATTACTATCCTATTAACTAGGTCAACCTTGGATGTGTAGATTAACCCTTCATCTTTTGGTATCAATGGGATTATCTACTAACCAGCCGGTATTTTTTTTGGCAGGTATCTAAGATTGGCCATGTAAACGATTATTCCTCTTAAATGGGGTTTTAACATAATTCAACTATGATTTCTAGGGGGTTAATCATCAAACATATATGGAAATATACTGTGATGATAATACACATGATAATCTTACTTGTGCTTAGTAGGGAATGAGGGAATGTTCCACAATAACTATTAATAATCATCCCACTTCCCCCATTCGCATTCATTCCCTAAGTTTAGCACCAGTAAGTAATACAATAACAGCTATAGTTATCATAGTAGAGATATCATAGTATAGTTATCATATCAGCTATAGTTATCATGGTATATGATAGTTACTGGTTGGTGGTATACCTACCCCTCTGAAAAATATGAGTTCGTCAGTTGGGATGGTGAAAATCCCAATTGAATGGACAGTCATAAAATTCAGGTTCCAAACCACCAACCAGGTTACACTATCATACATATATCTAAGTAAATTATGATATTTCACTAACCTGAAATAAGACCATATTGGGATAATTCCCCGAATCCTAACCATGATTCCAGGGTTCGGGAGAATAGTGAGGTCGTTATTATTTACCTAGATACCCTGTCGTAAACTAACATAGCTATTGAACATGGCCATAGAAATAGTTAAATTACCCATAAAAAATGATGAAAGTCAGATTGGATCATCATCCCAACTATTGGGGAAAGTGAAAAAATAATGTTCCAAACCACCAACCAGGCTGTGATACAATAATTTCAACCCTGGATTAATAAACCCCAAACGGCTGTTTAATTGGGAGGGTACCATTTAAGTATCATATTACGACTATTGGAGGAGTAACCCCCTAATTGTCATAAACCATGGTTTAGCATCATCCGGGGTTGACATTATCAGCTAATAAGTTGGTTTATAAACCCCATTAACTATAGTTATTTGCGTATAATAAACTATAGTGACATTGGAGTTATGTGAGCCCCAACTTTTTCGCGTTCTCGATTTCACGGGGGCCCCACATTGCAATATCAGCTAATATCAGCTATAGTTATAGTACGTTATAGTTAACCACCACATAGCCATTGAAAATGACCATAGAAATAGTGGATTTACCCATGAAAAATGGGTGGATCTTTCCATAGCTATATCTAATATCAGCTAATATCAGCTACTTGGTGGCTCATCCTACTTACTAAGTAGGTTATAACCCTGGTTTTTTCAGTGGGATAAGTAGGGGCAATGCCCACTTATAGCGTGAACAACCCTACTTAGTAAGTAGGATGAGCCACCAAGTATAGTTACCACTAGTACCGCACAAGGCGGTGGCGGAAGTTTCAAAAATAGGAAACCTATAGGAGAGCTTGGTTGTTGTGAATCAGGGATGGCAGAGCGAAGCCACTGATGGACCGAAAGGTCGTTGAGGTCTCC
>Ga0126342_10009597_pt1 | contig 17341 bp, 17 predicted proteins | sample Cyp1metagenome_FD_92528 | JGI IMG/M metagenome (GOLD analysis project Ga0126342, IMG submission 92528) | Coral microbial communities from Lord Howe Island, Old Settlement Bay, Australia - Cyphastrea 1 metagenome | ecosystem: Host-associated > Invertebrates > Cnidaria > Coral ... | reverse complement strand
GATGGGTCTCCAGGTAGCACCCCCGTTCCCTTCTATTTGCAAGCTATTGGCAGCATTTCTGAGGTCCAGCCTCGTATTTGCTAGGTTTTTGCAGCGATTCTGACTACCAGCCGCCCATTTACTAGGTACATGCTACCCTTTAGACGACCTACGTAGCACACATACTCCCTCAAAGTACCTACGTGCTACCTACAGTCAAATATACATGTGCTATGTATCTACTTCCTATAAATGTCATAGATACATACATATATAAATATATATATATATATATATATTCATATTTGTATTTAAATATACATTTATATTTACACATATATACATATATTCCTATATATATATGTACACATACATACATACATACATACATACATACATACATACATACATATGTACACATACATACATATATATACACATAAAAGCATGTATATATATATACATATATATAGACATATATATATACATATATATACATATATATATACATATATATATATACATATCTATATATACACACACATATATATATATATACATATATATATACACATACATGTGTACATACATAATATACATATATACATATATATATAGGCAGTACCACACCCCCACCACACCACAGGGGGGGGGCAGGGAACATACCTCCTGTATATCCATACCCATTCCTACTACTAACTACTACTCACTACTACTCACTACTACATACGACTAACTACTACTGACCCCCCTACCCCCCTACCCACCCACAGGGGGGGGGTGGGGAACATAGCTCCTGTATATCCATACCCATTCCTACTACCAACTACTACTAACTACTACTCACTACTACATACTACTACTGACCCCCCCACCCCCCTACCCACCCACAGGGGGGGCGGGGAACATAGCTCCTGTATACCCATACCCATTGGGGGGGAGGGGGGGGGCTGGGAGGCTGCATCATATATACAAAGATACATGGATAATGACATATTATTACGTGTCTATAAAGGCACATATAGATACATACATACAGATAGATACATGCAGACAGCTAGATAGACAGACAGTACGGATAGATAGGTAGACAGATAGACAGATAGACAGATAGACTGATAGACGGATAGATAGGTAGACAGATAGACAGATAGACAGACAGACAGACAGATAGATAGATAGATAGATAAATAGATAGGTAGACAGATAGACAGATAGGTAGATAGGTAGACAGATAGGTAGACAGATAGGTAGACAGAAAGATAGGTAGATAGATAAATAGATAGATAGTGATAGATAGAAAAATAGATAGATAGATAGACAGGTAGACAGATAGACAGATAGGTAGATAGGTAGACAGATAGGTAGACAGATAGGTAGACAGATAGGCAGGTAGATAGGTAGATAGGTAGAAAGACACATAGACAGGTAGATAGATAGATAGATAGATAGATCGAAAGATAGATAGGTAGATAGATAGATAGATACATAGCTAGATAGATAGATAGATAGATAGATCGATAGATAGATAGATAGATACATAGATAGATAGATAGATAGATAGATAGATAGATACATAGATGGATAGATAGATAGATACATAGATGGATAGATAGATTGATAGAAAGATTGATAGATAGACAGATAGACAGTAGATTAGATAGATAGATAGATAGATAGATAGATAGATAGATTGGTAGATAGACAGATAGACAGTAGATTAGATAGATAGATAGATAGATAGATAGGTAGATAGATAGATAGATAGATAGATAGACAGATAGATAGATAGATAGATAGATAGATAGATAGACAGTAGATTAGATAGATAGATAGATAGATAGATAGATAGATTGATAGATAGACAGATAGACAGCAGAGTAGATAGATAGATAGATAGATAGATAGATAGGTAGATAGATAGATAGATACATAGATACATAGATGGATAGATAGATTGATAGATAGATAGATAGATAGATAGATAGATACATAGATGGATAGATAGATTGATAGATAGACAGATAGATAGATAGATACATAGATGGATAGATAGATTGATAGATAGATAGATAGATAGATAGATACATAGATGGATAGATTGATAGATAGATAGATAGATAGATAGATAGATAAATAGATAGATAGATAGATAGATAAATAGATAGACAGATAGATAGATAGACAATAGATAGATAGATAGATAGATAAATAGATAGATAGATAGATAGATAGATGGATAGATAGATAGATATTTGGATGGAAGGATGGATAGATGGATGGTTGGATGGATAGCTAGATAGATACGGAAATCGCTCTGGTTCTGGTCCTTCGAAGTCTTTATCAATCTCCTCATCAGCGGAGGTTCAACATCTTCTCCAAGGAAACCCGGTTGCGAATGCAGCGGGGAGACAACTGAAGGGCAATATGTACTTTCCTGGAAGTGGAAACGCCAACATGATATATGAAAATTACACCCAAAGGGTATATATACATATATATATATATTAGAAGTATATATATATATATGCTAAATATTCATGAAAATTCACTAACCATATCCCAGACTTAATTAAAGGGAAAATTAGAGGACATCCACATATTCGGCGGATTCAAGACCATGGCTTCCTATAGATGGTCCATTATATTAATCCATGTATTGTCAGGTCCTTGATAACAATGTTTAAAAAGTGATGCTGACCCTATAGCCATACTTTCAAGCATGTTTCTAGCTTTGCAGGGTATGGAATGGTCTGGGTAGACTTTTGGAAAGTCGGGTCCCTATGGCAATGAGGTTCCTTCAAAATGAGTTTCTAGAACCATATGACCATGATGTATTCATTTAAGATCATATCATATAAGCACAACCATGGTACCTCTACTAGTTACTATACTATGACATACTATGACTATATCTACTACTTACTTTGCTAGTTGCATTTTTCTGTAATATGAATATGAATTCTTTTTCCCCGGGACTCTCCGGGTTTTCGTGGGAACTCTTTGGAGCTATGGAAGCATCCCCAAATTTCCTCATTTTTCCATCATTCAAAACGGCATGAACATTGTATCCACAATTTTCAGGCACACCCAAACATCATATCAAGTTGGTTATAGATACCAAAAAATGTAACTAATTACCCAACTTAAATCCAGACAGTCCCAATGGTTGTTGGGTTATTATGGGTTTCATGGTGTAAACCTCTCATTCCTGCGCAGACCCATCTCCGTTATTATTAAATTCTGATGGTTAAATCCCAATTGTTGGTTGGTTAACTCCCATTAACAGTACATGGTTTCCTCTAAATTCTCTCAAACACTATCCCATAATTCGTTAAAACTATATAGTTATACAACTATATCACTGTATATATATATGATTATATATATAATTTATATACAGCTATACAACTACAAAAACATAAAAATATATAACTATATACATAACTACAACAGTGTATATATATATAAGTATATAAGTAGATAGCTATGTTATGTAATCATCAAAGTACATGCCACCTGTATCCAGGAGGACCGTGGCTCCCAAGACGGCTCAGCCGATGACGCGCCTCCCGTGCCCGAAGTACCCAGTGGCATGCGACGCCTGGACACCGAGGTGGGTAGCATGAAACGGTGATTGAACGGCCACCCCTGCAGTTATGTTTGTTGGTTTATAACAAACAAAAAGTATCATACACTATTGTTATGATCATAGTTATATTCACCAACTTAGCGAACTTAAACTAAGAGTTTGCTAGTGAACATTTTTCTCATTGTGGATTTAGCCATGAAAAATTGTGTTTTTTCCATAGTTATGTTAGTTTACCACAGGGTACAGTATCGTTTTTGTTTGATATAATGAGGATGTCATTTTTTAAAGGGACACTAATTGTTATGAATTAGAAAATTAGGGATACATAGCCATAGTACAGGGGGTTTAATCGATTAAGGGGATTTTTTGTGAAGGATTAATAGGATTTGCCCTTTGATCATCAAACGTGACCGTGGAAAATCCTCGAAATCATGGTGACTTTAGCAGAGAGCAGAAACAACGCTAAGTTGCTTTATGACCAATAGTACAGTAGGGTTTACTGTATGTTTTTTTTAGCATAGTTGGATAGGGTTATATAAGCGATTATACATTGTAGGGATGGATACCATGTTATTCGCCACACAGCGGGTATGGGTCGTAAGGCTCATGGAACCACTTCTATTTTTTTCTGATTTTTACCATCCTAATTTTGACCCGTACCCTTTTAACAATGACATGTGTATTTACCCGGACATCATGGCTATGGCGGCTATGGGTCAAAGCCCTTGCACCTTGGTTTTCACACCACCAGTCTCCTAGGTTTTGACACGTTCCCTTCCCCATATGTCGGAATATCCGATGCAACCAAACCTTTATTATCATGTGATGATTACTTTTTAGATGATTGGATAGACACTATAGTCGTGGTGCTGGTCACTATCATGAACTGTACTACTTGAACCTATCCTCCTGATACTGAATCCGCCATCTGGGCTGGAAAAATAATTAGATCCAAGGGTTTTCAAAGGGCACTGTATAGCACTCGATATTAGGGGAACGGGAATGTGACGAGTATTAAAATGAGTGGGATTATACTCATAACTATCACGGGGCCATTTGGCATGTTTAATTCTTGCTGGGGATATGGTGCCCAGCATGAGAGTGCTAGAAACCATAGATCACATGTTCTTTGCATTGTTTCTATACATATATGCATGTCTGTACATATGTACACATGTTTATATACTTTACATTACTTGATGACATTATATACACACATCCATGCATACATGCATACATGCACACATGCACACATGTCACATATATTTCTACCTGCATACAAGGTACAGTCAAGACTCAGGTAGACGACTTGAGTGGGGAGTGCTCTTTTGTGTCTGGAAAGTGCACCAAACACTGTGGAGCGATAGGTCCCCCGAAAAGAAATATCTATAATTGTGCAAAATGTCCACATCTGAAGTTGTTGTATACAAAGTTGCTTACATCTGCAACAGGCGCAACCCGATACAGTAGCGATACCGTAGCGATACCCATTTGTTCAAAATGTAGCCCCAGACCACAGATAGACCCTTTCCATCCCTTTCCTCCTTTCCTCTTCCCTTCCTATTCTGGAATGAGATACTCTGCTTCCTTCTTCCTTCCTTTTTCTTTCCTTTTTCTTTTTTTCCTTTCCTTTTCCTTTCCTTTTTCTTTCCTTTTTCTTTCCTTTTCCTTGCCTCTTCTTTTCCTTTTCCTGTCCTCTTCCTGCCTTCTTCTTTCGATTACACAGATTTGTTCCTCTATCTTCATAAGTACAACATCATGTGCAGCGATGGGCCCCCACCAAAAGCGATACCTTTTTTTGAGTTTCTACAATGGATCATACATTGGTATAAGGATATACAATGATATACATGTATATACGCGTATAGGTGGTATATACGTATATGTATGCATACGTATATATATGCATGCATTTTTTTTCAAATACATATGCATATTTACTTATATAGAAACATAGTTGCTTCAAATATACATCTCGACTTATACACGCACATATTTAGAGATACATTCATGTATATATACACTCATTTGCACACTTTCACATATAAAAAACATTGTATATATATAATCATATATATATACACATACACATGCAGTACATATTGACATGTTCACATACATCTACTGTATACCATACCCCAAGACCCAAGTTTGTAGGTTGTTGTCACTGCACTCAAGCAATGCCAAATCTGTCGATTGATATCTTTCAAGTTGGGTTAATTTCACTATATTTTATGATTTGCCCACAAGAAATTTCTGTTCGGTTTCCTTCCTGACCACATTTTTGCATGCAGAGTGTAAGATGCTCAACACTTATCTATATATGTATATACCTGTCGTTCACCATTTTTTTTCACCTCCAAGTTTCTTGGGTTGCATAAACTATCCAAATTTGGAAGTTTTGCGTTGGGTCTACCGGATAGTTGCAATGTAGTGTCTCATGTCTCATGCTTAGCTAAATCGATTTATAACTAGGTCCACGATTGGGTTTATGGTAGATATATCATATCAAACTCCAGAACTCCCCATGATATTTGCTGCTCTCGAGCTCCTTCCATAGTACATATGTGTATATACATGTGACATACACAGAATTACATAGATATTCTGCAGGAGAAGCCTTTGGGCCTATCGCAAGAAGCCGCTTGGATCTGGTTTTTGACCATCCAAAAGGGTTTGAGAAGGGGTGCCCGCTGGATGGTTCCAAGCATCGTTCACTCAATGGGCAAGGTAAATCATCTATTAAAATATAGGTAAATCACCATTCCGAATCTGAGTTTACTGGGAATAGCCAGACAAAACTGGTTCTTTTAAGTGGATCCCCTTGTTATTTACAGCAGAAGCCACAGATTTCTTTTGGATTTTCCCACAGCTGTGTGAGAAACCATTCAGGACACTTCTTCAATTGCCATTTCAGATACCGATTTATTGGAGGTACCTACCATACGTACAGCCGAAAGAAAGGACGATGTAAGGGGATATACTCCCACAATTAATGGCTTTATAATGCTTTATATTAATTGATTTATAGGGTACAAAATGCCACTCTCTTAGGGTCCTGAATTTTCCCATCAACTTCTTTGGAATCCTGCCCAACACGTTCTTTTGGCACTCAGTGTTGATGTGTTCTTAGTACCCTCTGGTAATTTAACATAGCTATTGAAAATGGCCATAGAAATAGTGGATTTACCCATTGAAAATGGTGATTTTCCATAGTTATGTTAGTTTACCGGAGGGTAGATGCCAGTGAAGATTCTCCACTCTTCTTTCGTTTGCGCCCAGTTGTGGACTGGATTTGGAAGAAGTCTCTGTGACGGCTCGCCCCTCTGTACTGTGGTAAAGCTAAGAATAGTGACCCACAACGAACAATGTTTAGAAGTGTATATACACACAAACCCACACGATGAAATCAGGTGTTACTTCAAGTTGTCATTTAGGGCCCTTCTCCCAGCGAAGTGCAGCAGTAAACATATATCTAACTCTCTCTTAAGTGTTGGATGTTTTGGAAACAGATCTGGCAGTATTTCCGCAGCCCAGCCATGTGTCAAAATTCAAACCAAGCAAACTCTGATTGTGATAGTTTTGATCCTGCACGTTTCGAGGCGTTGTAGTTGGCATCATTTTTTGGGAGAGTATTATCCTCTGGTAAACTAACATAGCTATGGAAAATCACCATTTTTAATGGGAAAATCCAGTATTTCTATGGCCATTTTCAATAGCTATGTTAAATTACCAGAGGGTATCCTGAAATTCCTGCTTCGAAAGCAAAGATACTCAGCCAATAGGGGAAGATTTTCTGTCTTACTGCCCTGGAAGGTGTAGGCCCTGTAGGAGTTGGGGCCTTTTTTGAATCCCAGGCTTTTCACAGCTGAAGCATATCCTCTGCATATCTGCATATCCTCTGCTAATTTATCATAGCTATGGAAGATGGCCACTTAGAATTGATTTTCCCATTAAACATGGTGATTTTCCATAGTTTTTTGTATGTTTACCATGTCGGGTATCCATGGATTTTCTTCCAGGGTTCCCAGGGTTTCCAGTGTCGCAGCAGCGCCCGCAAGGAAGGCCTACGCAAGAGAACAAAGAAAAAGGAGGTGCAATGGATCTGGGTAAATTATAACGACCTCACTGCGACCTCACTGGAATCATGGTTAGTAAGGGGAATCATCCCAAATGGCCTTAATTCAGGTTAGTGAATTATTATAATTTACCCAGATGGATCGAAATCAGGGGGTGCCTGGAAGAATGCGCGGCTTGAAAATTGGAAAGAGTCATGATATGTCATGATGACATATGATGACAAGCTGTCCTCACTTGAAAACGAAAGACCCAAGATGATGAAAATATCAAATCTTCCACAAGATGAGATTATTATCAACATATTTCAAAATCCCTAAACTTGGTCGAAGGAAAAAAACTACGGTTTCCTGCAGATTTTCCCTTGACGAGCCTATTTTTCAGATGGTGGCTCAACCACCAACCAGTCCCCATCAAGGGTACTCCAACAGAGATGGACACAAGGGGGGAAAATTGGCCCCCAAAAAAATCCACCAAGATGTTTGGGTATTCGGAGCAACCATGCCCATGCCTAGGATTTAAATATCATTAAATATCTATCTTTTCAGGCAGGAATGAGGGTTTGCCTGGAGCGGAATGATTAACATCTTAAGGAGGCACATTTCACTGCGCAGGCGCAGTGTTTTATGACCTTGGTACATCTGCGCATTAGTATGTATGTCCCAAGACGAATTTCTAGAAAAATCAGTCGGAAAAGTGAACCCTCTGCGGACTTCATGCGTGTTGGCCTTTTCCCCGTTTTCACTTTTTTGGCCAGTCTGGAGTGTTCATATGTCATCTTGCCACAGCCATGTGCACTTCTCCACATCGTATGCATCCCTAAATGAAACCCTAATAGACTGGTTGGTGGTTTCAAACATTTCTTATTTTCCATTTCATATATGGGATGTCATCCTTCCCATTGACTTTCATATTATCAGAGGGGTAGGTCAACCACCAGTAGAAGTATGGTTATTTGTTGCATCGGGCCAGGGCATTTATAACTTTTGGAAAAACCGCTGGCATTAGGATGATGGGGCGGGGTTTGCCCTTCGGGTTTGCCCCCCTCGTCCCGTTAGGTTCTTTTCTGATCATTTTTTCGTGATATTCCTCAAACAATGGGATTTAACATCGCTAAATGGGATTTAATGGTGACTTCATTGGTATCCAATGGGATTTACTGGGATATACCCTTCGGGAATTCAACATAACTACGGAACATGACCCATTTAGTTCGATGATTTACCCATTAAAAACCTGTGATTGTCCATGAGCAAAATTACCAGGGGGCAAGTCCCGAAGGCCATTCCATTAATTCTCATTGAATCCCATTGAATGTCCGTTAAATCCAGTTCAAATTCATATCCATTAAATCCATTTAATATCCATTAAATCCATTTAATATCCATTAAATCCATTTAATATCCATTAAATCCATTTAATATCCATTAAATCCATTTAATATCCATTAAATCCATTTAATATCCATTAAATCCATTAGATACAATCAACGTCCATTAAATATCTATTGAATTTCGCATGGATTCAGGGAGCGCCTGCAGCCTCCTCCACGTCCGGCAGCCAAGGTAGCAGGCGACCTGGCTGGGACAATCCATTGGGAAAATCCATGGGAAATCCACGAAGAAAATGGATCTATAAATGCAGGGATTAAGATGATCAAGCTACCCTCTGGTAAACATACAAAAAACTATGGAAAATCACCATTTTCAATGGGCAAATCCACTATTTCTATGGTCATTTTCAATAGCTATTTTGACATAACCAGAGGGTATAAACCTTCATGGCTAGTTCGTGACTTTTCCAGCCATGTTTGATTAACGCTGCAATTCATGATGGAAACTACAACTGTGTTTCCAGCTGTCCGACTTTCTGGCAGGCTTGCTATAGATGTTAATGGAATTGAACCAATCACAAACATGTGGAAAAAATCAGCAACTTTGGGATTTTACCAATGAATAATGTATATGGATGGATATGGTTCTGTCCGAAATTTTGCTTTGTATACCTGCAATCACAGCTGTTTTTAGTTGGGACTTGGGACATGTAGTTTTAACATGTTTTAAACAATCAGATTATTGGGGAATCGCAGACAAACCCATATGGATATGATACACATATATATATATGATATATATATGATATATATATATGATATATATATATATATGATATATATATATATATGATATATATATATGGATCAAAAACCAAGAAAAAAACCGGGGACACGAATTCTTTTGGTGAATTCTCCATGTGGGGATGGATATAAACAAAAACATCGTGGGCGCTGACGCCGGGGGTGCGGGGTTGCGGGGTTGCGGGGTTGCGTCAGCCGGGCTTACGGTGAATGTATCTTTTTGGGGATTTTGAACACATCTGTATGATCTATTATGATCCATTATATCTGTTGGACCGTTTTTTTTTGATGAAAAATTAGGGCATGTGGCATGTTTTGGCTTCAACATCCACGGTTTTGGCTTCCCGAAAGCCACACCTTCCAGCGCTGCGCAGCCAGGAGTGCCTCTCAAAGTTCCCAGAACGTTCCCCTCAACACCTGGCCGCAGTCGTCAGGCCGATGGACATGGATCATGGAACCCTCCAAGCCATTCCAAGCCTCCAAGAGCCCAAAGAGTGCCAATTGTGTTTGTCAAAGTCAGAAAGTCTTTGCTGATGCGATCCCTCCTGGATTTTGGTGGTAAAATCTCCGAATTTCGTTGATCAACCAATCATGTGGCAGCGGGAACTCAAATTTTGCGGATGAAATCCGCAATTTCGAGGTCCTCCCGGTCCTCACGTGAGTGAGAAGAGGTGCCGCATTTTTTTGGGACCTCAGGATGAATGGTTTAGAATCGAAGAATCACGAGAAAAAACGGCTGAATCATCTGGTTTCATGGATTTTTTCCATGTTTCTATGGGAAACCAGTGGTTCGGTGCGCTGAGCTGAGCTATGGTTGTAGTCTCTATGAGCCAGTGGGAGCTACAACCAGAGTTTCCCACATAGCTTACTGATCTCTAGTATGTATAACATATGTGATCGAAGAAAATTGTTCATCTTATCCGTTTGCTCAGGTGGTTGATTTCGGGCTGATGAATTGTTTGCCATGTTTGATGAAGAGACCCTGTGGTTGGACTTTGCCGGTGATGCTTGGGTTGAATGAAGATGTGAGGTACATAAATAAACATAATAAACCATACTTTGTGGAGATCCCAGATAGGGGGTCTATCTCAGACATGTAAATTGAACCTGAGTTATTGGACCTGAGTTAACCACCCAAGATGGGAGATTTCACACGTATTCTTCTAAGGCTCCCTGGTGAATGTTTGAGCTTCCGGGAAACCCACGGATTTCTCTACCGGTCGCTTGACGGGTCCGTCTTGCGATTGCTGAGTCGCAAGACGGGTCTGTCTGAGAATATAGGGTCCCCACGTTGGTCCATTTTGATCAGGAACTAGAATGAACTAGATGATTAAGATGGTTATCTTTTTGTGCTGCCCATTTTCAGATAAAGATATACATAGATATACTGTATCAGCCACGGAGATGAAGCAACATATTTGGCGACACGAATCCATGTGGAGCCATCAAACGACATGGAGGAAGTTCACATCCCATTCGAAATTGGCCAACCTTGGGCCAGAGGCTTTAAAGGGGTCAACGAGCACCAAGAACGGAATACATCCATTGCTTTTTTAGTATGCCTGAAGTTCAATCCCATCCCCGCTTCATATTAGTTGATTATTAGTTACATCATGTTACATCATGTTACATCCACAACTTCATACCCAAGCATGTGATTTCATTGCCTAATGTTTTACCATGTTGGGGTTGATATGAACGCTGGAAGGGATTAGTGAATTAGTGATATGCTCTATATGAGCTCAAAGATGTATCCCGATGTATCCCGTGGTCCCATGGTAGCCAATGGATAATGAGATAATCACATATACAACAAAATCTATACTAAATCTGATAATCCAATCCTGGGATCACTATATAGGATATATATATATTTCTGATACATCTGGATAATTAGATGATTAGTATATAAATAGAAGGTAATCAAATACTATCAGATACTTAAATCTGTTGGTTCTGCGATACAGCATGTGTCCTGAAATTTGTATTCCTTTGCATCCTCCGAAATCTTTGCTTTTTAAATATGGGGATGTACGGATATCCAAATACATGAAATCCAATATGATTAGTGATTAGTGAAAATCAACCATCCATTAGAAAAAAAACATCCCCAATCCAACATTATTCATCCCCCGATTGATACAATTTACATATTTTTTGGGCCCCGGGGTGAAGGTTCACCAATCCCAGACTTTGAAGGGAAACCCGGTTGCCCCCCGTCCCACTTTTACGGCAACACATACCATGGTTTCAACCCATTGGGATACAGCCCCTAAATTTAACATGGAAAATCTATGGTCCTATGGTCATGATCAAGTGCTGAAAATCATCGTGGAAACCCCATTGAATTGGGATAGAACATGATAGAATCTAGAACCTGTGTTGAAAACAGCATATCAAGTTGGTGAAATATCCCACAACATACCCTCTGGTAAACTAACATACTATGGAAAGATCCACCATTTTTAATGGGTAAATCCACTATAAATGGCCATTTTCAATAGCTATGTCACAAATTACCAGAGGGTATCCCCATGAATTCCACAAGAAATCCCTGAAATGCAGAAGAATTTTTTCGATGAAATCCATGGCGCCAGGTCATCTAAGGTTGAGGAGAAGGCGCTGGGAGTTCCACGGGGCGCTGGGAGTTCCACCATAAAGATGGCAATGGCCATTGCCATTGTGATGGAACATGAATATATATATATATATATATATATATATCATATACCCATATGGCTAGATGGGAAATCCATGGTTAATCTATGGTTAATCTATGGTTAATAATTGGAATAACAATATAGTAACATATACCTGGGTAAATTTGATCACGACCTCACTGCGACCGAAGCCTGGAAATCATAGTTAGTAAGGGGAATCATCCCAAAATGGCCCAACAATTCAGGTTAGTGAAATATTATAATTTACCCAGATATACCCATATGCGAACCATGGTGCTGGTATATTTACCTACAAAACTGGGTGATTTTGGACAAGGGCAAATGTTAGGATTCATATTCCGTTACATGGAGCATATGGGATATAATATAGATGTATAATGTCGATGTATATGTTTTATAAGTATATATATATGATACAGTCATATATAATTTTTCCCACTTCGTTGGCTCTTCGGGGGGCTTAACGTTTCTTTTTAGAAATGATTCCCGGGATCCTGAAGTTTTCTCCATAGGTCGAACCACACGTCATTTTTTTATCCATCAAATAAATGGTGATTTAACATGATTTGACCAACAATAGGAACGTACAGCTGATGTCTGATAGCTGAGTTGGTTTATAACTTTATAACCGGCTTGACGATTGGGTTTGTCGTAGGTATAGATTATCTATAGGGAATGGATGTTGTTTTGGGATTCATAAACCAAAAAGCATAACGGTGGGGGGGGGCACACACCACCACCTCGTAGAAGGTTGTAAACTTGTAGACTCTGGTTCGCTCGGAACAGGCTGCCGCAGGCCTATAATTATAGAAGTGTTTGTATGAAACCGGAACCCGGAGTTGGGTCAAGCTGAATGGAGCCCAAATAATGATCCCAATCACAGAATTGGCTTCAAGCCAAACTTCATATCAACTCCTCCAAAGCAATCCTACACAAAAGATGTAATGCTTGTGGATGCTTGATATCGCCTTCAAGAACTTACTTGTACATGTATATAAACAAAAGGACAGAACAAATCCTACCATGCTCCAACTCATCAAAAGGTTTCCATGATAGCCATTTTCTGGGTGGTGTTTTCTGGGTCATTTTACCTCTATATTTACCAAAAAAAAACAAACCAAACAGTACCTGGGGTGTTTGGAGCAACCCTATGAGGCTACAAAGAAGTCCTCCAAGACCTACCTGACCACCCCCGCGCCCGGAAAATTCAAGGCTGGTGGGGTGTGGATGGCTCCAAGAAATTGGTGCTAACGAATCCTCCCACACCAGATACCCTCTGGTAAACTAACATAGCTATGGAAAATCACCATTTTTTATGGGTAAATCCACTATAAATGGTCATTTTCCATAGCTATGTTAAATTTCCAGAGGGTACAAAATACATCAAAATACGCGAAATTGGGGAAGTGAAGTACAATCACCTCAATTTCCCCTCCTTGTGGGCTATCAATTTCCCTTGCTTGGAGCAACCGTGGACTGGTGGATCAATGGAGGCGGTCGATAGCTGATGATTCATCATGTTGGTTGAACCAGGATAGGGCCAGGGGATGTTATTAGAAATACAATACAGAAAATTATCAGGATCTTAAGCAACACTTGTTGCTTGGGTTGGTAAGTAGACAGTTGTTTAACAAATTCTGCTTATTGTCGATCATGGTTGACAGCTTGTACTTGATCCTTATTCTGATGGAACCTCATAATCTGACAGTGGGCTCAAGTTTCATATTCTGTGTCCCATTATATATATATATATATTATATTATATAATATAGTTATACATATGTATGTAGTTATACATATGCATGCTATCATTGACCCTACATATGTCTGGGATTTGCGGCAATGGCAGTCTCCACATACCTGGGAAATTGGTCATTTTTGCTCTCAATACCATGGGGGCCAGGGAGAAAGCCTGGTACAGTGATCGGCAGTGTTTCAAAGATCACCTTTACGCTACTTCGCCTCATTACTGTTGGCCATATTCCCAATAAAAATCATTTCTGTTGCTCTTCTTCCCATTTCCTCTTTTTTAGGGGAGATTTTTAAATTTTCCCGGCTTTCCGAGCTCCCCTTCTCGTTGAATCCACCAAATCGCTGAGTAAATCTCTGCCAGACTCGGCCAGCCGCCAGCTCTACGCAAGGAGGAGGGGATTTGGCAGACGGGGATTGGTGTGGCAACGTTTGTTTCATAGGTAGAATATGAAAGTAAATCTAATAGGAGATAGGAACTATGTAGATATCTAAGGTAATTCATGACAGGAATCGTGTTGTTTGTGATTTACAGTAGCAGACTAATGTGGGTAAAACAATGCCATAAACCATGCCCCAGTCAGCACCATTTTTATAGGTGGTATAAACCCTTCTACGAATGACACATGTCCTGCAGGAGCTGAACGGCGCATGTTCGAAGCATTGGGCACAAAGGGCTTGGAGGACACTTATGGTGGGATGAAAATGGGTCCCAAAGAATGACCCACCAAACAAGAGGTCAATTGGTTGGTGCTTTGCCATTTACTAAATGGGATTTAATGGGATTTTAACATCACTAAATGGGATTTAATGGTGACTTAATTGGTATCTAGTGGGATTTACTGGGATATACCCTCTGGTAATTTAACAGTTTGCTATTGAAAATTGCGATTTATAGTGGGTTTTCCCATTGATAATGGTGGTTTTCCATAGTTATGTTAGTTTACCAGAGGGTAGACTGGTTGGTGGTTTGGAACATTTGGATGATTTTTCCCATCACTAGTTGGGAATTTCATCATCCCAACTGACGAACTCACCATCATTTTTCGGGGTTGACCCCAACCACCAACCAGGTAGATGTAGATTGACGCACATAGATTGATCATTGATCCATGCACATGGAAATATATCAAAGAGATAGGGATTCTTTGACCCGTAACTCGGCATTCAGCAAGACGATGCGTGATGATGCGCGACGATGCGTGACGATGCGTGACGATGCGTGAATCTTTGGGGGTGACTCAAGCAACAACGGAGAGATTTTTGTGTCTACTTTACTACAAGATGAAACCACCATGGAAATGGCAGTACCTATCATTTGAACATATTTGAAAGATATTGTTAGGGGAATATTTTATCTTGGTCAGTTTCCACTTTCCTTGAAGTTGATGCTTTGTGATAGTTGAGTTGGTGGAGTGTCAGGATACCGACTTTGGAGGGCATCCCAGTCTATGTTTCAAATCGCTATTGGGTGGATAATTACCCAATCACTTCGTGTGGCCTGGGTGTATCTGGAAATTGGGAATAATTACCTCCAAATATGTAGATATGTTTAATGGCAAAACTATGAGAACATGATGATGACATGGACATCTGGGATACCCCCCTATTTTTCAGAGAACGCCGCACGCCTATTTTCAGCTTTGGCGAAGTCAGACAGATTCACCCCGTGAGGTAGAGATTGGTGAAATTGCCAGGTTCTGTTGATGAAATCTAAAGTTCTAGCATTCGCCCAAGCAACATAGAACCCCTTGCTAACTAGGGCCATAGGCTGTCAGAAGACTACTTGGCAAACTGTTGGGGGAATGCTACACTTCCATTGTTTGAACAGGGAAACTCGATTTTGGCTATCAACACTTGTCATTTGTACAACAAGTGGGGATTTGATAAAGTTCTGGTTGGTGGTTTCAAACATGAATTTTATTTTCCATTTCATATATGGGATGTCATCCTTCCCATTGACGAACTCATATTTTTCGGGGTAGGTCAACCATCAACCAGTTTACCATTACCAAATGGGATTTAATGGTGACTTCATTGGTATCTAATGGGATTTACTGGGATATACCCCCTGGTAATTTAGCAGTTTGCTATTGAAAATGGCCCACGATACTCCTACAATGTGAGGCCCCCAAGATAGCTAAGTTGGTTTATAAGCCCCAGTAACTATACGTAGTTGTTTGCATACCATAAACCATAGTTATTGGAGTTATGTTCACCAACTTAGCTATCGAACGGGGGCCTCACATTGTAGTATACCACCATTTCTTTCTCGCTGAACTCCATATTTTCTCTGCTTCGTTGGGTCCAGATGGATGCCAGGCCTTTGTGCAGGCCTTAAAGGATGGAAAGCAACGGCCCGGCTGCGTTGCTGGGCTCGTGTTTTTTTGGGGGTCCTCAAGGAAATCCAGATTGACCTGTGTTTTTTTATTGCAAGTAGTAGGTTTTGTTCATTGAAAGTTGGGATTTCACGAAGTTCGGGATTTAAGAAGCACAACATCGGGGATTGAAGACACGAAGAATGGGGAACTAAGCCTTATTGAGCAGTATGGGGATTCCACCAGACGGTGATCAATGACGTGATATTAAGCACTAAAGATAAGTGCTGGGAGATGGTTTATGAGAACCTTGGTGATTTTGCCGATAAATGTAAGAACCTAGATACGAACACAATAGGTAAGATGTCACTACAAGACAAGAAAAAATGCTACCCTGTAGTAACATAGCTATGGAACATGCCATATGAGTAACCGACAAAATTATTGTATATATATATAATACTAATTTAGTCTTGCTTCGCCTTGGCATTTCCGAGATTGCACAAAACCTTCAAAACCGATAGGGGACGACCCTGTACCGATACCCCATTTGTGATACCTCCGCGAATACATGCGAATACTGAAATCCTCACAACCGATAGGGGGACGACCTTAATTTGTGTATGGCATTAAATTTACAGGTAACATATAATTCTTTCCGTATATATATATATATACGTATATGTGGTCACTTATCTTCGGTTGGTAGGTCAGGGATAAGTGGATCAATGTTACAGTTCTTGGCACTGGATGCGACTGATCTTCTTTTTCTATTTTATTTGTTGTACCCGATCGGGTTCAGTTGATG
>Ga0126342_10009596_pt1 | contig 17342 bp, 19 predicted proteins | sample Cyp1metagenome_FD_92528 | JGI IMG/M metagenome (GOLD analysis project Ga0126342, IMG submission 92528) | Coral microbial communities from Lord Howe Island, Old Settlement Bay, Australia - Cyphastrea 1 metagenome | ecosystem: Host-associated > Invertebrates > Cnidaria > Coral ... | reverse complement strand
GGTAACCAAATAGTAATCATAGTAAATGTAGTAAAGTAATATTTCATGGTAACCAAATAGTAATCATAGTAAATGTAGTAAAGTAATATTTCATGGTAACCAAATAGTAATCATAGTAAATGTTTGATAATGTCTGAGAATGTCATAGTAGTATTGATTTGGCACAGTGGCTATGGAAGCCACGGATGAAGTCACGGCCTTTTTGCCTTTTTTGCTTCGGTGATTTAGCCAATAATAAGCAATAATAGCCACAGTGATGATGGTGAGGATAATATGCTTGGAATAATAACAAGAGCAACAACAAGAGCGAATGATAATAACTATTCATTAAACAACTAGTATATGATAACACTGATGATAGCGAATAGTAATAATGACAACAGTAACGATAGTAGCAATATGCAATAACTATGACAAACATGATAGTGACACTAGTGCAAATTATTATTATCATCGATAATAGTGATATCGGCATTGTGAACAAGTAGTGATGATGGTGATTATCAATAGTAGTGATTGTCAAGAATAATGTTGATTATTGCTAGTGATCATTGGCATTGACCGCATATTTTAAGCGATTCAAGATGGACTCGCTTTTTATTGCATATTGTTATGGGGTTTGTTTTTGCACGAGAAGATTGAATCAGAATGATAATGATGATGATGATAACGGTAAACATGATGTAACAGTAAAGATGCACACAAGTTTTACGTTCCCAATAGTCCCAAAAAAGGCAAGAAAATCTTCTGATCCCAAAGAGCAGTGGCGAGTATCCTTTTTGCAATTTTTGCCACAGTTGCAGCAGTTGCGACAGGGTGAAGTCGCAAGTAGTGTTTGACCCGCCCAAAGATGCGCAAGTAGTACATTAAAACTTCTAGGAAGTGGGGTCAGAACCCCAATCAGATCCATATTTTCAAACCGATTATTTTTTTGGGGCATTGGAAGATCCACAATTTCGCTTCATAAAGTCTCCCAGAAACAAGGAGGTTTTCGGCTACCCCACCATTTGATCGCTTGTCCATGTTTCTCATCATTTACCCTAAAAAACGGTTGTTTGGAGGGTATTCACCTTTGTCAGACACACCCATGTATAGTAAGACAACACCCAGTGATAATTTCCGAAATAGCTGGCTTCTTCGTGACGGCTATCATAGTCGATGGACCCAGGTGGGACTAAACGCGTTTTATCCCAAAATCGAGTGATTTACACCCAATTTATGGTCATGAAATACCGGGCACAATGAGGTTTCGAACCAAGGGATGGAATAAGGGGGTACACCCCATTTTATCAGATCAATTGAATCAATGCAAATGGATATTGTTGATGAAATACGCCCATTGTCTCCCCATTACGTCACGTTTTTGGAGCTAAATCCCTGTTTTTGATGGTTGTCCAGGAATAACAGGCGATTGATCAAACCTAGGTGACACTCAGCAACAGACACGAATCTGAATGACGGTCATATAAGAGTTGGAAACGCATCCATCCATTTGATTTCAGCAAGCCAGGTTTGGATTTGGGATTGATGCAATATTACTTAAATAGCTGCTGCTTTCATCCACACATGCAAAAAAATAAAGTAAAAAAATAGTGGGCTTATGAATCAATTCGGGATAGCGAGAACGGTCTACAATAAATGACCATGAAACTGTCATTTTTTTGTCACAAACAAGCGCATTGCTGCCGAGGTAACCACGTTTTGGTTGGGGTTTTATTGAACATTTTAAACTTTTCCTTTCCAAATGGATGACGTTTGATCTTGATTTGGGTATCGCTAAACAATTAAGGCCCACAAGATTGTCACATGTTTAGTTGTGTATTTGTGAACCATGAGGTACCCATCGACTCACAAATATCAGGTCATTAGTACTACACCATCCATTAGGGGATCTTAATATATACTGATTTTGCACAATACCCACATTGAACATGATTTTGACCCGTCCCATGTCATGATTGTACAGGTTTTATCCCAACATCTGGTTGTTTTGTGGGTCTGTCTGAAGATGAGGGAAACCTCATCATTTGATGCACCAAAACTTGGGTACTTTTGTTGACATATCATCATATCACCATCATATGAGAATCATATGCCTATTGCATCACCATTGTCTTAAGTCAACTCCATTTTTTTCACGGACGATCCACCATTTAAATGGCGAAAGATGGTTAGATCTCCAGTTTCCGCTAGTTCATTCCACATTTGTTCTACAGGATGGTTTTCCCAGAAAAAATAGTTGGTTTATAACCCCATTTGAATATTTCATGATATGTCTCATAGCTATAGTTACTATAGTTATAATTCTAGTTATAACCCCAGTTGGTTTCTTAGTTACTAACTATAGTTACAGGATTAGCTAACAAACTGGGGCCCCATCCTGTAGGTTCCATCCCAATTTTGGCAAATCTCCGGTACCAAGGCCCGCCGGGGTCGTGCCACCACCGCTGGTGCAGCACCTGAGGTGGGTCAAAACCCTGGTACATTGGTAAACACCAAAATAGCTGCTTAATGGATGGTAATTCTCCCAACTATGATAACAATAGGTTTTAACCCATATATATATATATGAATGTATGTAGTATGTCATGCTTGTATATGTATGAACAGGTGTTTCAAAAAGTGTAAAGCCCTATGTTGTGGGCAGGAATGAGCAGTGGGCGCTGAAACGGTGGTAGTTTAGATTGAAATGACCAAGATGTGCGATCTTCAAGTTTCAACTATACTTTCTACACACACACACGGATTCAGGAGAAGAATCCCTTCCAATTTCATCTTCTACGTAGAAGCAACCAAGCCCGAAAAAAGAACAATATACATCTCGTGCCAACATGAGGATCTTGACAAGAATGATCAGGGTGGACACCAACAACGCTTCAGATGACCAGCAAAAGTCACTGAAAATCACCTTAAATGGCCAAGGGATAGAACCATCCTTGGGAGATGTTGGGGAACACTCTGCTTGAAGGGGTTAATTGAACTGGCCTATCCTGCAACTGGTTGGTGGTTTTAACTTTTTTCGTTAACGATAGAACTGGGATGATGAAACCCAGTGATCCAGTTATAGGGGGCCCGCCATAATCTTCCCATATTATTGGGTTTCTTATGGGCGTAGTTTATTTCAATGATCCCATCATGAGGGATCATTAGGGTTCCCTTTTTCCACTAAAGTCACGAGGTCCTAAAGGTCCATGACAATGAGACAATTCCCCGGCTGGGAAAATCCATGGTTTTCCTGTTGGAAATGGAGATTTTCCTGCCATGTGAGATTGCTTTGTGCTGTGCCCTCATAAGTCCCCGAAATAGTTCCGCAGTTCCGCACGGCGGCAAATAATTCCTTATAATCTCACCAGAAATCACTTGAAATTCTTCCCACAGGTGTCTATAAATCACTTGAAATTCTTCCCCTAATATTTCTCATAGATCTTCCCATAGAAATCCCATAAACCCACATCATTTCCCATCTTCTTACAAATCCCAATATATCCCAATGACTTGTCTTGTCGGTTGCATCCAGGATGGAAGACAACCAGCAGATCGGCATCTTTTGGTCTGGCCAGCAAGGAGACACGATGGTGATTTTACTGGGGAATATGGTGAATATCATTGGGACATATTGGGACAACGTATAGTTTTTTACTGTTTATCTTTAGATTTAAGTAGGGAATCTTGTGATTCAACGAATAGAAAAATCATGGGAAACATCGGCAATCTCCCATAGACTCATGAGTGAGTCTCGGAATGGTTTGGTTATTTTGGTTCGAGTTCCTGGCTATAAAATTCCTCATTTTTGGGATGTGGCACGTTTCTTTAGCAGTCTCCGGAAAGGCCGTGGTCGACTTGGATGCACAAGACTTTGAGGACAAGTCAGCCAGACGCGTCAAAGAATGGCTGGCTGGTCACACTGGATTTTCAAGGTTTCAGCAAAGACTGTTTCTGGAAGATCGCGAAGTGATGGATGACGATCTCTTGTTGGCTCCTCAACATCTACAGCTGGTCCTGTTGAATTTCTGCCCACCGGACCTGGAGCAAGACCAGGCACTAATGGCTGCATGTGAGGAGGGTGACGTGACCAAAGTGGAACGCAGCCTCCGACAACCCCGAAATCCCAATGTCGCTGATGGAATTGGGATGACCCCATTGCACCACGCAGCGCGCCATGGGAGGGTCGGATGCACATACATGTTGCTGGACGCGGGGTCGGAAAAGGAGCCTCAATGTGCTCGTGGAGGAAGTCCACTGCACTTGGCGTCTCTTGAAGGCCATCTCGAAGTGGTTCAGGTGTTAGTTCAGGCTGGCTGCGATGTCAACAAGACTGCCATGGCCCGCAACTGGACACCGTTGCATCTGGCCGCGAATGAAGGACATCTGGAAGTCGTTCGCTTTTTGGTTGGGGCCGGCTCTGAGTTGAACAAGACCTTGGGCGACAATGACATGACTCCATTACATTTGGCTGCCAGTCATGGCCATGTGGAAGTTGTTCTCCTTCTGATTGAGGCCGGGGCTTGCAAGGACCCGTTGGCGGATGGTATGACGCCCTTGCACTTTGCAGCGCTTCAAGGTAGTGTCGACGTCGTTCGCTTGCTGGTGAAGAGTGGTGCTGTGAACAGGGCGCTGACGGAAAGCCACTTGACACCATTGCATGTGGCTGCTCAGAAAGGTCATGTGGAAATTATGCGCCTGCTCATTGAGGCCGGCTCTGATGTGAACCAAACGGAAGGCAGCGACTCCACACCACTACATATGGCTTGTCTTGAAGGCCATATCGAAGCTGTTCGTGTGCTGGTCGAGGCTGGAAGTGATGTGAACAAGATCGTGCCGCCCACCAACTCCACACCATTGCACCTGGCGGTGTTCACCGGCCACATTGATGTTGTTCGCTTTTTGGTTGAGGCCCGGGCTGATTTGAGCAAGACCGAGATGGAAAGTAAATCGACTGCACTACATGTGGCTACTCGTCAAGGCGATGTCGAGATAGTTCGCTTGCTCGTTGAGACCGGCTCTGATGTGAACAAATGCGAGATGGACTTTAACTGGACAGCCTTGCATTTTGCATCTTTTCATGGCAAAGTGGAAATTGTTCGCCTGTTAGTCCAGGCCCGTTGTGATTTGAACAAAACTGGGAAGAGCACCAACTCGACACCATTGCACCTGGCCATTTTAGAACGCCATGTCGAAGTTGTTCGCGTGTTGCTTGAGGCTGGATGTGAGGTGAACAAGACTGCGACCGAGAACAGCATTACTCCATTGCACATGGCTGCCAGTTGTGGCCAGCTGGAAGTTGTTCGCTTGTTGATTGAGGCAGGGGCTGACATTACCTTAGAGACACGTGAAGGCGCCACAGCAGTGCGTGCTGCTGATTCAGCAGGCCATGTGGAAGTTGCTGGCTTGTTAGTTGCGGCTGGTGCACGCAGAAGCAAGGTACGACGATGTCAGTAGAAAAAACGCCTGGCCTAGCTGCTTACCCTCTGGGCCAAACCTGGCTGGAAAACTTCATCTGCCATGGGAATATAATTGTAATCAATAAGATTCTGGATACCCTCTGGTAATTTAACGTAGCTATTGGAAATGACCATTAATAGTGGATTTTCCCATTAAAAATGGTGATTTTAAATAGCTATGTTAAATTACCAGAGGGTGCACATGTTCAAATGAGGTATTTACTTACTCAGCGGAAATTTTCATGAGGATATACCATTACCTGGTGAGGTCCAGAACAAGCTGATGGAATGAGGTACCCATGGGTACCAGGGTACCCAACTTTCAAAACAAACTCAATTTGAGTGGATAGCCAAGATGTATCAAGATAGTATCAAAATCAAACACATTCAAAAACCACTTGCCAAACTCATTTTGAGATCGCCCTTTAGTGCCCCACGCCAGCATGGCTCATGATGATAATCAACTGGTGTCGCCTGAGCCCGCACGCCGAACAACATCACATCGCATTTAAAGCATAGTCCGAAAAATGTTGGAATGATGTGGTAAATCTTCACTCATTGCTGATGAGCTTCAATTTTGTTTGGTTTACAGATCATGATATTTGAGAATTAACTGAATTCACCCAAATGGTGAAATTGGTTATGTTTTTTGATTGCGTTTACCACATCAGAATCAATACAGCCTGAGCCTTGGATAAGACTCCAAAAGGTTGAACCCCAGGGTCCCTCAAATTCCCAAATTAGGGTGGATTTGTACCAGTCTCAGTGTCTCAGGGTGAGCCTCCCTCAGATTCCTAAGGGTTTCCGAAGTACGTAGTGGTGGGATCATACCATATTCAATGATTTTTTGAAGTATATATTTCAGTCAATCTCACTGGATAGGAGTTGCCGGGGTTTCAAGGGTGCTGCAAAGTGTCTGATCATTGCAAACAGCTCAACTCGCATTTTTATTCTGATATATATATATATATATACATAGTGCATTCTTATACAGTGCTACGAATAATACACGTTTGACCCAATAAGGTGTTCATCAACCAAGAATTGTAGCCAACAAGCCAACAAGCACTTGGTCGATGCGCCAGATACTTCTTTCCACAAGTTGTTCCACGTGATCGGACAATCCCCTGTCCAAACATGACTTAAAACTATCTCCTGTTGTATAAGATGTTTGTCATTTGATGGGATTGATAAGTGGATTGATAATACGCATAGGTACAACTAATATCTATTCCGGTATTTTCGTTTATTTTCATCACAATTACAGCAATTGTTATTGTCAGTTATTGTTATCATCATCATTTTTACATGTGAAAAAACTCTTATTCTCGTTACTGTTGCTATTTTTTGGTTGATATCAATGGCTGGATACCCGTGATTTGTCGGCCTTTGGGAAATCCCGGGATTTTCCAAACGCCAGGAGAAGGGCAGGGCCGACTGTATTTGGGTTCTGCCGCCATGGAGAACGACCATTACTCCCAGCAGTACGCCTTGGCAGCACACCTAGGCGCCACGATTTTTTCTGCGGCTTGGGCTGGCAGCCAGGACTTTTTTGGAGCAAAACGTTTTTTTGGGGAATCGGAGAATAGTAGTAATTGGAGATAGTTGTTAGTAATTGTTAGTAATATATTGGAGATGATAATTGTTAGTGATTGTTTGTAATTGTTAGTAGTAATAGTAGTTACTGTATATATCGGGATGATAATTGTTAGTAATTGGAGAATAGTGGGATAATGATTGTGGATTGATGGGAACCCATCATTGGGAATGGGATGATTTATCATCAAAGATGAGGATTGAATTGAGGAAATGTGGATAAACTGGGATTATCATGGGATCATCTTCGGATATATCACGAACAATAGCTGGTTGGTGATTTCATACATTTCTTATTTTCCATAATATATGGGATAATTCTTCCCTTTGACTAATGTTTTTAAAGATGTTTAAAACCACCAACCAGATAGTGTATGTGACATTTTCCAAAAAATGGGGGAACTACCCCATTGAAGGCAATTTTTGCAGGAAAATCTGCAGGACACCCCATGCCATGCCCTGAAAATTGGGTCCAACGCCCATGGTCGGATGGTACCTCTAAATTTCTGCATGGTTTGAAGCTTTGGTGTTGCTCAAACCTCTGATTTTCGCAGCCAGATGTTGTTCTCGAGCATGTCACACAAGATGAGTGTATTTAATTTATCATAGCAAACTTCTCCCTTCACTGTTTACATGTCTTGCACATGCTGCACATGCTTGTGCCGTGTCATAGATACTATGTGTATAGGGTCAGAACTGGGACATCCAAATCATCCCCGGGACTGCCTACTACAAGTAAAGTAATGCCAGCCCTGGGACTTTTTCGGTCAGGGGAGCAGGGCTGGTACGACATCTCAGCTGCTTGGTATTGGCAGTGAAAGATCCTGATGGTACATGGGAGGAGCAACTTCCAAGTGAGGGACATCTCAAAATTCGCCCCGAAAATCTCATTGGTGACCTTTATCTTCATGTTCACAACTTTTTTCCATAGTTTTTCCATATTTTTCCTATCAGACAGAGACAACATGAGGTGATCTGCCAGGCAAGGGGGAAAAAAGCCAAATGGTTGATGGTTGATCGCCCATTTTCCCCCTATCGAACCTCAGAAAAGGGGCATCCCCATTTCTGGCCAAAGCCATATATATATATATATATACAATTTTATATACGTAAATAGCAATGTTGTTTTTTTTCGGTGACAATTTGATCAATATTCCAAACGGAACTCGTGGGATGGATGTTTGTTTTTCTTTCAAAACATTCATGATATTCCCATCAAAGGTCCAAGGTAAAGAATTTTCATTGCATTACTTGATTGCCAGAGGGAAAACTTGATCCTTAACCAATGGGGGATGTCTTTTTGCTCCATTGGGACAGGTTTGGAACAGCGAGTGAACATGTCGGTCATCTTGGGTCTGTGGAGAATTGGGGAGTATGCGAGTTTCTTCCGAAACTTCAGGGGTGTGCGACACTTTTCTTTTTACAAATATTGGACTTGGAGATTTCACTGGGAGATTTTACACATATTTACATTCATCATATTCATCATTTACGTTCAATGGATCCATGGTGCTGGTATATTAATGCGATCCCATAAAGGGGCTATATTGATGGGATCCATGGAGCACAGCATTCACCGATCCACTGGACATGGACCCGACATGGACCCAGGTGGAGTCCATCACCGTGGGCGGTGAAAGCTTGACGGGACTCAACTGCGACCCGGTGAACGGGCAGACGTGCCTGGGGCAGCAGGATAGCAACACCCAAATAAAGCATGTGGCATATAGTAAGCCCTATATAAAAAGATAGAAAAAGTGCTTCCAGGATGGTGAGGTGAGATGTTTCCCAATGTTTTCCAGCATCGTTTTGGGGTTGCTATAAGTGTTCACCTTAAAAGTTTGGCATTGGACAATCCGAACATGGATACAGGTGGCCAGATTCGGTGCAAAAAACAACAATTGGCTGCGCACACCATGCTCAAGAGGAACAACGCCATTGAAGAGTGGCAGTTCCATTATCAATGGTGGACCCTTAAAGGAACGATGTTGAGAGAGGAGATATGGCTTTGTTTGAACATAGGGTACCCCAAAATCCACTGATTAATCATCATTGTCCCTATTGAGATTGCTATTTTTGGGCGGATCCCATTTTCAGACACAACAAAAGACAAAGCTAGTGCAGCTAGTGCAGCTGAGAATGGCTCACCTAGTGTCGTCAATCTCTCCTCATGTCACAGAAATCTGAGCCCTTTGAAAGGTCACCACAGGAAAATGGAGGCTTTGTCGAGCTCCAGCAATCAAAGTGGGCGAGGGCAAACAGCCGATACAGAGCGCCCTTATTTATATAGGTAAGGTTCAGGTTCACATTATCACTCCAAAAACCGAAAATGGATGAACATGGATGGTTTCAGATCCTCACCCTTGTGACTTGACGCAAAACCCATTTGTTTGGGGGTACATGCCAAATCCAGGGAAACATCCCAGCTGTAACCGATGGACATTTATAGAATACAGCTATGGAAATACACCTTTTAAATTAATAGGTATACTATTATAGAACTAGATGGACAATTTTCCACTTCGCAACCTGTTCAATTAAAAAAGGGATCCAAAGGGTATGGGAAGCAATATCCCATTCATGTTCCATTCATCTTCGCCTTGCGAGGTGTATCCTGGATACGGGCACTCCTTCCATTGTGCTGCCGGGTCAGGTACCAACAAAAACGGAAAAAACATGACAAATCCATCCAGAATTGAGCAACATGATGATTGGATGGATCTATTATGGATAGAATTATGGATAGATGTGACTAGTGCAGTATCATTGAGTAGCACTACTATTGTCATTAGTGATCTCATGACAAAACTTTTTGTTTTTTCAACATGACAAAGGAAGATAGTGCCGGTGGATCCAAAATGGCCGACTTCGAAAACCATGGGCGGCATCTGCAACTTACCATTTCCATAGGTATTGGATGGTATTTGGAATCATTGGCTGGTATATTTCAGTGGCTATTTCAGGAGAATCCTTTCGAATGTGATTTAAGAGCACTTTCCAATTACACTTCAAATGGTTGACGTATTCTGGTTTGTGGAAGCTTTGGATTATCAAATCATGCGAAACAATTAACTTCGATGATGGAATCCTACCGCCATCAGATGTGCTTCAAGAATTCAGCAGAGCTGATGGGCTCCTTACAAACAATCACCAACTATCAATCGGCTTAAATAGATTTCTGTCATTACCACATCCACTTCCAAGCTTGGTGTAGCTGGGACTTCCATGGGGCAAACATATCGTTGGCTTTACTCAGACTCATCCCATGCAATGTTGGTTTGCACCCATTTGTAAATATGTTCAATATTTCAATGATTGTCAATGGTCAGATCCCGATTTTGGATGGTCAAATGCCCACCGGAATGTTTATCTATAAAAATTGATGGGATATCCCACATTGATAGTTATATCCCATGCTACATATTTGTCACGGGGCTCATCCTGGTGATGTTTGTTGCTCATTCGAAGGCCTACGACTTGGTTCAGGAGGCTGGCTCTGGTTCTTTGTCCTTCCAATTGACAGGCCGGAACACTGGAGGAAACAATCACTGACATACGATTTTTGGGTCAGCCATGGCTATGAACCACAAACTACGCCAGAACATTGTTTTGGGCATAAGTTCTTTTGAGTTAGAGGCACATGAGGAGTGCAAAGCCTCCGAATATTGGGTTTTTATCAAACATCTTTCGATCAGACCCAAGACATTTGCCATGACAGTGGGATCTATACATGCCATTGATTTTGGGTCCAAGATTTTACATCTTAGTTGTAGTTACTAATTATATACCTTCCGCAAAAAATGACCCATGTTGGCCACGTCTTCCCAGGCGTGGGAGATGGTCCAGTGACGCTGAACTTTGATCTGCAAAAGCTCACGGAGATGGGTGCGATCAGCAAGGGCAGCAAAGGAGCGGAACCGTGGTCCGTTGTGGGGAGATGATGTGGAGATTTTACATGATATAACTTATAGCCCCAAAAAAGATAGAACAGAAAATTATGACTATTTTGATAGTATTTTGTTTTTCTATTTTTTTGGTTACAATACACAAGAAATAACTAATGATGTATATATATATTTATATTCGGAATATAGACATTCTCTGGAGAAATTATCTCCAGCCAAACTCACCATAAATGATGCGCTTACCAGGGGGACGTTTTCCCAGAGATGGCAGCAGCAGTCATGGATAAAGCTTGTTTGGATTTAACACTGGGAGACTTCAATATGCATCAATGAGGATTTACGAACAATATATGGGAAGTACAGTAGGGATGCAATCAGGAGTTTGTTTTGAGATGGAACAAACCTTTCGACAGGAGAAAGGTTAGTTTTCCTGATTGGAACAAATGTTTCGAGACGATAGAAAAGGTTTGTTTTCCAAGCCGAAACTAACGTTGTGGCCTGTGGCGCTGCCCAAGCTTTGCTCTGAAAGCAGCGGAAAGAGAAAACACATGTCTTATTCCCAAACCGAACGTTTTTCGTGCGAAAACGTAAGTTTCAGGGTTCGAAACCAACCTTTGTTTGAAACCTTAGTTTGAAACTTGAAACTCAAAACAAACTCCGTTGGAACTAGTTTCGAACCCCGAAAACAAACATTTTTTCGACTAGTTTGTTTGTTTGTTTTTGCGAAAACATTTGTTTCCTTTTGGTGCGGAAACAAACTATTCGACAAAACGTTTGTTTACGATTGTTTTGGGTTGAAACACGTAACTTTGCACAGTGCCATGTTGAAAGGTTTGTTTTTCGTTAGCCCTGAAAACTATTGTTTCGAACAAAGGTTTTTGTCTGAGACACTTTAGTTTCGAAACGTTAGTTTCCAGGGTCGGCTTCCCCTTCATCTCATCAATGTCGGCCTCGGCCTCGCCAATGCCTCGGCCTCGCCAATGCCTCGGCCTCGCCAATTCGAACAAACGTTTTTGTCTGAGAAACTTTCGTTTCGAAACATTAGTTTCCAGGGTCGGCTTCCCCTTCATCTCATCAATGTCGGCCTCGGCCTCGCCAATGCCTCGGCCTCGCCAATTCGAACAAACGTTTTTGTCTGAGAAACTTTAGTTTCGAAACGTTAGTTTCGAGGGTCGGCTTCCCCTTCATCTCATCAATGTCGGCCTCTTTATCTGTCTCGGCCTCGCAATGACCCATGCCACTGCATGTCGGCCTCTTTCGCACCCTTCTGGACACGAATGTCGGTCCTATATGTTAAACACAAACTGTTTGCATACGTTTTCTTTTCTCCGATTTTTGGACCTTGTTCGGCGTTCATGTCCGAAAACAACACGCCGCAGCCCCAATTTTCATTCTTTCCACACATCTCCGTAGACAAACAACTGCAGCTCCCCACGTTCTTGTGTTGTTCTTGCTGTTGTTCTTGCTGTTGCTGTTGCTGTTGCTGTTGCTGTTGTTGTTGTTGTTGCTGCTCCTGCTGCTGCTGCTGCTGCTGTTGTTGTTGTTGTTGTTGTTGCTGTTGTTGTTGTTGTGGTTGTGGTTGTGGTTGTTGTTGTTGTTGTTGTTGTTGCTGGTGTTGTTGTTGTTGTTGTCGTTGTCGTTGTCGTTGTCGTTGTGGTTGTGGTTGTTGTGGTTGTGGTTGTGGTTGTGGTTGTTGTGGTTGTTGTTGTGGTTGTTGTTGTTGTGGTTGTGGTTGTGGTTGTTGTTGTTGTTGTTGTTGTTGTTGTTGTTGTTTTTGCTGTTGTTGCCGCTCCTGTTGCTGTTCTTGCTGCTGCTTTTTCTTTTTCTTGTTCTTGCTTTTGTTCGTCTTCTTGTTCTTGTTTTTCTTCGTGTTCTTGTTGTTCTTGTTGTTCGTGTTGTTCGTGTTGTTCTGGTTGTTCTTGTTCTTCCTGTTCAACTTGTTGTTCTTGTTGTTCTGGTTCTTTTTGTTCCTCTTGTTGTTCCTGTTGTTCTTGTTGTTCCTGTTGTTGATGCTGTTCTTGTTCTGCTTCTTCTTCTTCGTCTTCTTCTTCCTTGTTATTGTTGTCGTCGTTGTTGTTGTTATTCTTCTTCTTCTTCTTTTTCTGCTTCTTCTTCTTCTTCTTGTCTTGCTGCCCAACCTTTTGTTGCAGCTCATTCCGGGGCGGGGCGTCGGAAACAAACAAACTCCTTCCGTCCGGTTTGGAAACCTTTGTTGCTCCTACCCGAAACTATAGTTTAGAAACTTTCGTTTCGTGATGATTCTGCAACCTGCCCCGCAAACCTTTCTTTTCTTCTTCGGGAAAAAACCATTTTCTTGGTCGAAACCTTTGTTTTGGCACCTTGAAACTAACGTTTGACCACCCTCCCAAAACGCTTGTTTTTTCTCCGGAAACAAACCTTTCTCCCCAGAGTTAGTTTGTTTCCCCCGCCCCCCCCTCCAAGCCAGCCAAAACCCGAGTTTCGAAACTAATTTTTTTTTCCTCAAAAACCGACCTTTTAAACTTCAGTTGGAAACATGCCGATCGCGTCCATACTCGGGAAGTAAAGGGCAAAACTGGGTGACTGGTGGGTAAATGCTTGATCTTTTACCAAAACCGAGTGTTTCTAGGTTTGCTCGCCCCTATGCTCAGCCACTGGCTCAACAAAGAATGGCCGGGTGAAAATAGGATACCTCAAAAGTCACTGGTGATTTTGGTCAATCATCGTTTCCCCCATCACAAAATGAATGTTTTTGGATGTACCCCATTTTCAGACACACCCAAAGATATCTTCAAGAAAACAATGCTTGCGAGTGCAGTTGGGATTATACATGACATAACTACCATGCTGATGGCACCCCCACAAGTTGGGACATCAACCCTGTCACTATATTGTAGTATGGTTATATACTCTCCAGTAACTTCGCATAGCCATTTGTCCACGGATTCACATGGCACCTGTTGAAACTGTTTTCTTTTCCAGTTAACGCTGTGCCAGAGGGTACTACGTGTGGATTCCGAATTTTCGGCAGGTGACGGTCTCATTTTGGGCCTCCCCATTTGGGTCTCTTGGAGCTGAGGGATCGCAGATGGGAGGATGTGAAAAGTCACCAGGTGACCCTGGAAGATTTATGATTGTAGGGGTTTCTACTACCTAATCCCTTTCCCAAACAAAGCCCTGAAACACTCCCCAGAGTCACTATGGTGGATGTAGGGGATGAAATCACGTATTTGGGACCATGCAATGGCCTATTTCATATTCGGGGGATGGGATTATTAGCTATGATGGGAATACCTATCGATGGTACTGACGTTTTCGATGCTTGTAAAGTAAAACTCACCTGAATATACGTGGAAAACCACCCCAACATATCCCCCAAAATTGTCTTTCAGGTGCAGGATTTAGTGGAATTTGCCCAGATGGGTAACATCTGGCTGATGTCAACCAGATTGATTAGGAGGCAGATGAGATAACTTTTTCTGGGTAACTCGCTATCGAAATACCGTTCACCAATCAGGGGTTGACCCACTCTATGTTAACAAAGAATTTCTTGGCTTTCCTAAATCTCGTTCTGAAAATCTCCAGCCAGTTTGATTCTTCAATCTTTACCAGAAAAATGTCGCTGAACCTTCTTACTATCTGAACCTCTTTGCTACAGCCTTGTAAAAAAACATTGCATGGTGTGAAACCCATGCCCTGTCTCACCAAATCAAATGAAGAAGAAGGAAACGCAGCGAATTCATGGTCAAGGAAGAGTAGAGGTCAAAATAATTGGTCAGCGGTGGATGCGGCTTCTCTGTCATGCTTTCAACCCCCACAAGCAACTTGTGAGTCAACATATAACATATTTAATAGAGATCTGCTCAGCATAATTATCGCCTTCCAGATGGCCCTATCACTGCACGCTGTCAGCACACCCCTGTTGAGCAGCGCATCGTGCCAAAAGAATCCAAACGTGTGCGCTGTGCGCAGATGGATTGAGAAAATTTGAAATGGGGTTTCTCCAAAACATCAAGTTTACTAGGGCTTTCCATTATAGACCATCTACTTTTGGGTACCCCCATTTATGGAAAGATCCACATGAGAAAAAAACTGGGGAGATTTAGATCCTGCGCCGGGATCATTTCGCTCCGAGCTGAGGCTTTCTATTACACGGTTTTTGACTTACAAGCGCAACAGGCACCGGCAGCTGGGAGGTTTCTTCTTTGCTGAGCCACCCGGAGCCTGGATAAGTTCATGGGAAACCCCGTGTTCCTGCAGTTTTGCCTCCAACAAGTTTGAATCTGTACCAGCTGGATTCCCGAAACACATGGAAGATTTTCACGTCGCATTGGGAAGGTGAAATTCACTGACAAACACATCGGTATGTGTCGAAGTTGCTCACTTCTTGAAATAGGATGGACACACGTCATCATTTTCGGCCATTTCAAGCGCTCATACTAATCATGCCTTCAACAAAGAGCATCAAAACAGGTTTTTATGAGTCCATCATCTCACTGGTGCTTAGCAGGGAATGAGGGAATGATCCATAATTAATCACTATCAATAATGATCCCATTCCCCCATGCCCATCCATTCCCTACGTTCAGCACCAGTAAGTCATACATCGTATCATACATCTGTACTGAACCTGTCGTTTCACCCATTGGCTTCCCATCTCTCGGGGCGCCTGCCATAAGATGGTTGCCACCATGCAATCCCATTATATCTATATGGATATATGATATATATATATATATATATTATACACATGCATATGTATTCTATAAATGTATATACGTATGTACATGCACATTATGAGTACTATAAATATATATATATATGGAATTGGCTGCAGGGTCCCGCACTTGGTATCCATCTCCAGCTTCGCTGCACCGGCAGGTGATTTTTGTTCCCAATTTCCCGGCCCCTGCAGAGCCTGTGGTCTACCCAACGGAAGGCGAGGGTGGGCCCAGTGTCCAAGACGTTTCCCGTGGTGCTTTTCGTGCCGACGATGGCCTTCTTTCGGGGTTGTACTTCTCTTTATACTGGTTCCAATCTGAATCTAACATAATTACATTGAATGATTACTACTCACATTGTATGACATAGATGTATGGTATCTTTGATATCCTTGGAGTGAATCGTTGCAAGCCGCAGCTTTGCAACTGATGTTTCGAGAGAAAATCAGACAGACATCAATTTCTTTCGAGGGGTAAGAAAGCTTTAGTCTATCACATCCTCCGGATTTACTCATACCCCAACAGCATCTTATCATGATGCTAGGTTCCTCCAGTTTTGTTTTGTACCAATAAGGATAGACCCCAAATTGGGTACTCCATTCCAGAATGCTGTAATCGGGTACGTCCACTCTCCAAAGGCGTGTGGATTATACCCCATGTTTGCTTGTCAATATCGTGTTTTCTTTTAAAGTTTTTTCCCAACGGATCATTTTTGATTGGTGAATTCCCCATGCTTACGGCTATCCTTTCTCATATTGATGGACATGATCCTCATTTTCATGGACATTGTCCTCATGATCATGGAATTATTCATGCAGTCATGGTCCTCATATTTAATGGATTGCAATTTTTTTTTTTCCGAAAAAACAGCGATATTTCATGGTAAAACCCAGGGTTTCCTGTAGAGTTTCCAACCTAATCCATTGATCCCAAGTTGGCTGCGAGCATCCCAGGCCCTGTGTGGCAACCGGAGCCCATTCAGCCGACGCAGCCGACGATTCCTTTCCCAGGAGCTGAGATCTTTGGACGTTCGCCGCTAAAAATAGATCTATTGATTGATGATTCATGATTTTATTGGTTACTTGTTTAAGACATATTATATATTGATTGCTAGCACTCCCAATATTGTTTTTACATCTTTTTACGACATGGTTGGGGATTATTTTAGCTCATATACAATTAATCAAGCTGGGCTGACATAGGGATATTTTCCTGATTCATGGCTGGAGCCCCCTATTAATAGGGGCCTGGGGAATCTCCCGGTAATGTGGTTGCATCAGGGTAGCTAAGTCAAGCAACAACCAGGCTTTTCGCAACCATTTCGGCGAAGGGTTTTGGAGACAGATAATCATAAATAAAAAAACTAGATAAACAAAAAGATAAATAAATAAATAAAATAAAAAATATAAATAAAAAGATAAATTAATAAATAGATAAATAGATAAAGTAATAAATAGATAAATAGATAAATAAAAAGATAAATAGATAAATAAACAAAATAAACGTATATATATATATATACCTATGTATATATATACACGTATATAATATATATATATACATATGTATATATATATATGTATGTATGTAATGTATGTAATGTATGTAATGTATGTATGTATGTATGTATGTATGTATGTATGTATGTATGTATGTATGTATGTATGTATGTATGTTATGTATGTATGTATGTATGTATG
>Ga0126342_10009595_pt1 | contig 17343 bp, 15 predicted proteins | sample Cyp1metagenome_FD_92528 | JGI IMG/M metagenome (GOLD analysis project Ga0126342, IMG submission 92528) | Coral microbial communities from Lord Howe Island, Old Settlement Bay, Australia - Cyphastrea 1 metagenome | ecosystem: Host-associated > Invertebrates > Cnidaria > Coral ... | reverse complement strand
TTGTTTGTTTGCTTGCTTGCTTGGTTGTTTGTTTGCTTGCTTGCTTGGTTGGTTGTTTGCTTGCTTGCTTGGTTGTTTGTTTGCTTGCTTGCTTGGTTGGTTGTTTGCTTGCTTGCTGAGTTGTTTGTTTGCTTGCTTGCTTGCTTGGTTGGTTGTTTACGTGCTTGCTTGTTTGTTTGTTTGTTTGCTTGCTTGCTTGTTTGTTTGCTTGCTTGGTTGGTTGTTTGCTTGATTGCTTGGTTGTTTGCTTGCTTGCTTGGTTGGTTGTTTGCTTGCTTGCTTGGTTGGATGTTTGTTTGCTTGGTTGTTTGTTTGCTTGCTTGCTTGGTTGTTTGTTTGTTTGCTCACTTGGTTGTTTGTTTGCTTGCTTGGTTGGTTGTTTGTTTGCTTGCTTGGTTGGTTGTTTGCTTGCTTGCTTGGTTGTTTGCTTGCTTGCTTGCTTGGTTGTTTGTTTGCTTGCTTGCTTGATTGTTTGTTTGCTTGCTTGCTTGCTTGGTTGTTTTTTGTTTCCTTGATTGCTTGCTTGCTTGGTTGGTTGCTTGGTTGTTTGTTTGCTTGCTTGCTTGCTTGTTTGTTTGTTTGTGTGTTTGTTTTTTCATTCTTTCGTTCGTTCGTTCGATTGTTTGTTTGTGTGTGTGTTTTTGTTTGGTTGTTTGTTTGTTTGGTTGGTTGGTATTTTGCTTGTTTGTTTGTTGCCTAGTTGATAAATTTTGACACTTCAAACCACCCATGAAAGAAACCATCACTGGGTCTACAACGGAATATCACTGATATAGCCAAAGAAACAAGCACCGAAGTTGGGACTCAACCATGGTGTATCTTAGATTAGGACATAAAAACTGTTCCCATGTCATTCATCGAACGTATATATGATGTTACGTATATATATATACAAATATATATATATATATATATATATATATATATATATATCATATACATATATATATCATATACATATATCTTTTTTATATATATATATATTTCTTTACGTCCAAGTACAAATCAAAATCATCCACCGATATGGACCGATATGTAACTATATGCAAGTAATTGCAAGTGTATGTAAGTGTGTCTGATGATGTGCACCTAAAATTACGCATTCAACAACCCTTTAGTCGAGACAACCCCAGGTTTTACAAAAATCACAACCACCCAAGTCCATCAGCGCTGACATCAAAGTTGCATCTGGATCTTCTGCTGGTGGTTTCTCACTTTCCGCCTGTACGACAACGGTTTGCTGATATTTTTTTAGAAAGCCCTCTGGACGCGAAGCATACTGGGAAGATAATCATTAAAAGTTTAAGGTTTCGAAATCAAGTCATTGCGTAACGTCTATTCAATATCAATGGATTGCTTTAAGAGAAAACTGGAACCGGAAACCCATAATATGCACATGCCACTTGAAAAGCACAGCACTTTTTGACCCAATTCTATGCGTATATTATACGCCATGTATGTATGTGTATATATATATATATTAAATGTATATGAATATAAACATAGATATATACATGTACACATATCAAATGGTGTTTGACCTGCTCAATCAACCCCACGAGATGTCGTGACGTACAGGTATGTCGTATATATATATATTATCATATTATATATATATATATATATTACATATACCTAACGTATATATATATATATGGATAAATGCAGTATGTGAATGTGCACCTACATGTGTATATGTGTGAATGTGTGTGTGTGTGCGTGCGTCAGTATGTGAGTGTATGTGCGTGAATGTGTGTATGTGCATGTGTATCTGTATCTGTAGACGTACATGTTTATATGAAGATGGTACCAGTATACACCTTTACTATATACAATATTCATGTATGCATTCGCAAACAAGGATTCCTACTGGAAGCATACACGGTTTTTGGAGGATCCCCATATATACATATATATATATACAATGTATGGTCATCCTAAAAGTGCCTAGAATATGGACATTCCAAACAACACAAGTTCTCACAAGTTTAGTGAGGAGTGTTTGAAATGTCCAGGTGGGCCAGTCAGGTCGATGTCTGTGGCAATGTCTCACGGGATGAGAGATGCACAAAGATTTGAAACAATCAGTGAGCAATGTCTGTGGCAATGGCTAACTGAATATTTAACATGCATGTACAAATATGTATATATGATCAATCATCATTCATAATGTACATATATATATAATATGTATATATATATGTATAAATATATTGCATATATATATATATTGCATATATATATATGTATCATGAAGATGGCTCGGATTACCAATGGACCCCACTTAACCGGGTTGCACCCCGGATAAACATTGGGGAACTGAGCAAGAGGCAAAATTACACATGTTCCCTCCCTCGCCTTGGATGCCCTCGAGTTGGGCGAGCCGGGAGGCGAGGCCACCGGTGAGGCCGGGGGGGAGCCGGGCCTTAAAAAATCAGCCCCGGAAGTGTCGGTGGAGAGAGGGATTCCACCCAAAAATATGGGAATTTCAATGATTTTCATGGCATTTTATGGGACTTTCAAGAAATTGACTGCCGAATTTCCTGCCTAAAAGATCCCCAAAGTATCGAAAAGTGAGGAGTTGATGACTTTCAAGAAATTTTGTTCGTCGATGAGCGATTGGGATCTAGATGGAGCCATAACAATTGGTCCAATGACCAACGGCAGCACTATGAGGATTTGACCAACATGAGGGACTAAACTGTGACTAACCACAGTTTAATCATGTGCAGAACAAAATGCCAACCAAACATCGTAGATGGTGAAATTTAAGGTCACGTAACACGACGTTTTTTTGAGCCCCTGGAAGGTTTAATTCTTGATATTGTTTCAAACATGGTCACTTCAGAACCCGAATTTTGGAGGGCTATCCAGCTGATGACACCGGCGCAAAATGTAAAGACAAAGAGCAGAAACAGTTGTCGCTACTGCCAACAATTTGAAACAGCAAAACTAAGCAAGAAACAGCCGAATTAGCTATTATCATTGTTCTTTGGATGTAGACCCCAGTAAGTAATTGAGTAATAATTTAGTAGTTTCAATTTATATCTGTGATAACTGCCAGTTATATACAGCTTATTGTCCAATCACTGCCCGGGCCGTCAACCAATTGTGAGTTCTGGACATGGACCACGAATGACCCACTTGTGTATGATCTTTACCATTCTTTACCATGTAGAGCCACACAGGCCATGAATTGTTGCTCAAGTTCCATATGGCTATGGATTACCCAAAACCATGGGAAAACACAAATCCACATCGGGGGATGAACATGATAAAACATCCACGGATCCCCACGGACGGTTCAGACTCAATGGATTCCTATGGGTGAACCATCCCCATACCAGGGCCATGATCCAACTACTAAGAAGCCGGCTCATCCTCAACCTGCACGCCTGACGAAAGGACGACAAAACATGACAGAAATTGAACAAAAATGTCTATAGTGGACATGTTGTATTTCTATAATTAACATATATATCTGTTCATGAATGTTTATGTTCGCTCAGATTTTTCTAGTTATATAGCTGGATATGATATGACATAGTGATTGATATGTCTTCATTTACGCCAGACAAGTGCCTCAATGCTGCAGGGTTTTCCCAGACCATACGCTGGTTAATTGGGACCAACATCCAGTTTTGACACGCAAAGTCATCTTATCTCTACAAATCTTTCCTTGGCATATATACAGTACACATAAATACAAACATATATGTAATAAATATACATACGTAATACAGTATATCCCATGTATACAGCTATGTATTTATACAGTGATATATATATATATATATACATATAATATACGACGTATATATATATATAATTATATATAATACCATTTTAAATACCATGGCATTCCATATGTTTTAGTATGGTATTTCCCTAGCCGCATCCAAGCGAAAAAAAAAACGCCTTCGGCGGCAAAGAGAGCGAAGCCGGGAGGCCGCAGGGACGGCGGATCGAAGGACCTGGGCCGTTGGTTCGGCGCCGTAGTACCGTTGGTTCTTTAGCACCAAAAAGATCCAAAAAAGGTGAGACACCTGGAACTATGAAGTTATGAAGATTTATGAAGTACATCTATGTACAATGAAGTACATCTATGTACATCTCATCATTTCATCATTGAATATCATGTCCATGAAAAAATCCGCGTGGTTTTTTGTTTGAGGGAAAAGGGGAAAATATACAGGAAGATCCATAATTTCCATGTGATATGGGAACAACACATAAAAAGAACTGGTTTTCCGGTTCCGGTTTTCCAACATCCTGAAACAAACAAATTGATAATGTGAACGTCAACTTTAATAACAACTTATACATTGGGACTCAGGATTTGCTGGATTGGCGCAGGATTTCAAACCCCAACCGACGATGAAACCACGACCAGGTTGATGCCGACTTTTTCGACACAAAAAAAACAGAGCAGGAGGCGTGTAGGGTATCCAAACAACCTGAGGTAGTCGATGGAACTAATATGAACACATGATAACAAATGGTGTTTTTTTCTTGCCGCGACAACACTCCAAAACTAAACACTTTGCCAACCTCAGGATTTCTGACATTGATGAGTAATGAGTACTCCATCAACAAAGTTTGGGAATCAACATCAGTAATAACAACATGTTTTTTTCTCGGAAAACTTGGAGACCTAATTGCTGGTGAAGAGCCAACTGTTGGGAGTTCATTGCTGGAACTGGAATATCTTTTGTGTACATCCCAGAAGCTGTGTGCAATGAGGAAGGTTCAACATACTTGGACCCGAAAACAGCCGCGACAAATTACCAGCAATCAAAAAAAAGAACATATATATATACAAATATGTATAACTATATATAAACATATATATATATATATACATATGTATAACTATATATATAACTATATATAATGGACCAAGAAAGTTCTCGGATAACTTTCATTGGTGCCTTCTTCTTGTTGGATCCATAAAATACTGATCAACATCTCGCCAGAAAAACGAGACGCGTCATGACCAACCGTAGACACCATGCACCAAGGTTTACGTACACACACCCTATTGCTTTATCGAATTACTGTAGACATATACTGCAACAATTCATGCAGAAACCAAGTAGCATCATCAATACATGCATGTCAGTCTATTAAAATCAAAATTATGTATGCAACCATGTCACATGTATCAATCTGAACATACTGAGTAGATAATCTGGTTGGTGGTTTCAACCCCTCTGAAAAATATTTGTAAATGGCCATATATTATGGACAAAAAAAAAGGTTTGAAACCACCAATCAGATATATATATATATGGCATTAATATACATCTATCATCATCTATCATCATTTATCCAAGTATAAAACCTCCATTTATACATATAATCGTCAGTTTGGTCATTTTGGGATGGCTGGGACCCCTAATCCCAGCTGGGACCCCCAGCAAGGCACCGGCGATTTGCGGGTCCAGCCTCACGCCGCAGGAACAGGCCATCTCAAGCACAATGTACGATATATATATATATATATATATATATATACATATAGTAATGTGTATATATGTATGTATATATATAATATAATAATGTATATATATATATAAATTATAACTATATTTATATATTAATATTATACATATATATATACATACATGAATAGCGGACAAAATTATATGTCAAATTTAATGCCATGCACAAATTAGGGTCGTCCCCTATCGGTTGTGAAGATTTGAGTATTCCTGGAGGTATCACAAATGGGATATCGGTATAGGGCCGTCCCCTATCGCTTATGAAGGGTTTGTGCAACCTCGGAAAGGCAATGGCGAAGCAAGATTAAATTAGTATTACATTAAATTTGTCGGTTACTCATGTATGTATATATATATATATATATGTATGTGGAATATTATGGATTATACACGGCATTCTATGTGTGGAATTGTGTATCTGCATTTATATTTTTACGAATCGTTGTTCTCTCATGTCAGGCCTATACGTTGGGTCTCCAACCGTTCTCCCTGTGCCACTGATAGCTCCAAGGAGCAACAAACACTCCACGACTCCACTATCTTTCAAGCTTATATAATCTTATATGATCTTATATCTTATAATATATATATATATACAGTATATATAGAGCCCCTTCAAAACTGGAAAGTGTTCGTAAAATACAAAGCACATTCCTCTATCGCTACGCCTTTAGGCCTTTAGCCATGAAAAGCAAGCATGCATCAAGTGGTTTACCTAGAATCTGCGTTCAAGGCATGAAACTCCTGTTGATGTTTTTCTGCTACCGAGGCATGCATCGCCAGAATGCTCTGCTGGAAGAAATTCCACCACTTTTGAAGGGTTATCTCTAAATATCTAGCGTGTGATTTGCTATTCAACTAGTTGCATAATGTCAATTACGACAAATCATGACAAAGTCTGTTGTATAAATGGATACAAATGGAAAGAACCATATATTTGCAATTCGTGCAATGGACCAATCCACATCCTTGGGGTACGGAACGCAGCGTAATGCCCAATGCCACATATACCGAATGCTAAATGTAAATGTAGACATTGCTCAAAGAATCTCAAACATTGGGTTCCCTCTTGGAACCACAGGGTTTTTCGCTTGAGCACCCCTTGAGTGGGGTATCAGTTGGAAGCCTTCAGGCCTGATCCAAGCCATGTTCCGATCAAACCAATGGGTTTTCCGTTGCCATTGCCATGATATACAGATTCTCCAGGTGGATCTCCCATTGGAAAAATCAGCCAATTTTCATTAGCAAATCCAATTTTCAATAGGATTATCATAACACCTGCTATTATATCTATTGTTGCTAATAACACTAGCTTTTACCCTGCAGTAAACTAACATAGACTCCAACATAGACCCTGTCAAATAGGGGGTTGGAAGAATAGTTTCCACTAAAATTGTCTATTTTCACTTTCCAACTGTTAATTTACTGGAGGGTAATGTCTATTAATAACAATAATTGTTCCATAAAACAATAACTACGATATATATATTATTGTTTAAAATCTATGAAATAAAAACAACATTTAATAGTCTATAGTAACTTAATATAATCATCATGATAATAGTTCCATATGCTTCCATAGACCGTAGCAACGGTCCTTTTCCAAGGCCGGCACCTTGCTTGGGGTCCAGAGGAGCTCTGCAACTCACGTTCCAGGCGCTGAATGGCATGGCCTGATGGGTCAGTTCCATCAAATTGGCGGATCTGTGGATGACAGTGACATATAGTGACTATAGTGGTTTCAGTCTGGTGAATAAAGACTGTTATACTTGTGAAACAACTGTTTATATGGAAGATTACAGTTGAAAGACTTGGAGTAATTGCTAACCATCTATTTAGGGTGATCATTTCAAGGCAGACACTTGCAAGACCCGGTTGGATAAAGCTTGTGTACCTTCTGGTAAACTAACATACCCTTGTAACACAGCTACGGGAAATCACCATGTTCAATTGGGATCAACTAGGTAGAGATTGACGGGAACATCTGAGTGTAGACATGTTAACCCTGAGATTTACCAGTGCTATCATTTACTATCATTTACTAGCATTTATTATCATTTACTATCGTTTATATACTATCGTTTACTATAATTTACTCTCATTTACTCTCATTTACTATCATTTACTATCATTTACTATAATTTACTATCATTAAATTTACTATCTATTATAGTTGTTTGAAGTTTTTTGTTTAATATTGAACCAAAGTACAAAACGACATGGGCGTTCAACAAATGTCAAACAAGTATTCGACTTTCTCCCAGTTCCAAGATGTTCCAAGTTCCAAATGCATTTTGATGGAATATGATGGGAAATATGATGGAATCCAGATTCAACTACTGTTCATATTCCATCATATTCCATCCTTTAATATGGTTTATTCAACAATATGATGGAAATAAACCATCCTTTAATATGGTTTATTCAACAATATGATGGAAATAAACAGTTGTTCTGTTGAATGGGAAAGGGGTGTCGACAGAAATGTCCCTGAAAAACTTTTCAGCAGTCCCACATCTGTTTTTAATGAAGCTTGACCAAACACATCTGGTTTTAATCGATCAACGTTGATCATCTGGGATCATCATCCGGTTGAAAAAATAGGAATGCATCATTACAGACATATTGTTATACTAAAGTTATATTGGTAAATTGCGATGATTATCCAAGAAACTGAAAATCAAAACAAGAATACACTACGTTGAACAATCAAGCGTTACCACAGCGATTGCGGCAATTTGCGCACTGTGAAACCGGGCCCAATTCGCTCTGCGCGCTCTTGCTGTCCTTCTCCTAAGGCAGGCTTCGCAGTGTAATTTTTCAGGCGGTTGAACAGCCCAACTCAAAACTCGATGTGCGAATCCAAACCGGAGCTTTCCGGATCCCCAAGTCACCATTGATTTTACGTAAATTGGTCTTGGAATATTTGGAGGTGCCCCCATAGGAAAGCTCCAAATTTCAGAATGGAAAGCCAGTGTTTCCAGATTTCAACCCAACCAGGCATGTTTGTTTAGCAAGTGCACACTTGGTGGAAGATTCACCATGTTTTCGACATGATACACCTGTTTTTCCACCCAGAAACATGGCGGACATAATTGATACCCAGCTCCAGACATAGCCGTCTTATGTGTGTTTGTTTAACAGCATATCAAATTTATCGAATATTCCCCCTCAAGACTCAAAATGGCCAACAAATAACGTTCACAATTATATCATATGCCAGTAAGAATTCTGGTTCCCCGCGAAAATCATTCTGGATCCAAATAATGGCTACTTTCCTGTAGAATTCCCTATATCATTCCCTATGGAAAATCCCATAATATAATTTCTCAATGGATCCAAATTCTCTAGCTTCCAAATATGGTCACTTCCCTATGGATTTCCGAAAAATCATTCCCTTTCGAAGCTGCTTGGCGGCATCGGGATACTTTCGAAGCGGCTCCTGCAGGAAGAGTTGCGCCAAGGCATCGCCTGCACTGCACAAGGTCAGAGCATCCACTGTGGCCACCTGGAGAACGGAGCAGGAAATTTGTTTTTTCCGGGAAAACATCTGTTTTTTTCATGGGAAATCCACAAACAATGGAGTTTTTTTTCACATGTTTCTTTCTCAAAAACGGGAATATCATGGGAATCGAATCATGATGAACTATGAATGGAATCTTCATGGGGATGTAATGAGGTGTAGCTGTCTGGGAAATCCCAGAACTGGATGGAGGTGTCAGGTGTCTCTCTAGATTTGGTGGATGTTGGGATTTTTAATGGGATTTTTCTTGGGATATATCCACATGAGAAGTGGATTTTTTTCAACAAGAATCCGGAACTAGGGTGGCAAATTGGCTAAAGAAAGTAGAGAAAGAAGAAAAATCACAAGTTGCCCCCTGGTTTTTCATCATTTACCTGTAGAAACAAGATGTTTGATCCCTGAACCTATGGACCAAATGGATTTAAAATATGTTTTCCACCAAACATGGGACCAAACAATCCAATGGTTCATCAAAACCCCGAGAAAAAAATCTCCAGGTTCAAGCCTTGTAGTGTATTTATTCCAAATTTCCATGCCAGATTTTCTTGGACTATGTTGAATTACATGATATTACATGTGAATATACATATATGGGTATATATATATGTGTGTGTGTGTGCATGTATATCATGTATTCATCACAGATTGCAAGGGTGACAATGCCTATTCACCAAGCCATTACAAGTCTATGAGTCTGCCACAGATGACCCCTTTGGGGCTTTGACATCTTTGACCGCAGCTCACGTGGGCAATATCTGGTGAAATGAACGTCCATAACCCCCAGCTATTTTCGGGTAGTTCACTCCATGGACCGTTGTCTGACAGTAGCCATGGCCTGATGCTGAAAGGCAGCCCAGAAACTTGACTGAGAGCCCATACTATATTCCCAACTATATATATATATATATATGTATATACATGTATGTATGTATATAATATATATAATATATATACATATATATATATATATACATATATATATATATATATACACAGTCCATTGTGTATATATATATATACATATGCCCAAGTTGTCTCAATTTTCCATCTTAAACTCCCGAGTGGCCAGCCGCCGCATCTCCCAAGTTGCCTTCTCCAAGGTTCGCAAAAGCATTGGCAGAATCCTGCGACGCCGAGTCCGCGGGGATCAGTCCACGGGATACCATGGGACAATGGGATTTTACCATGGGGATTTAAGCATACAGTATATTATATACTGTGGGTATAACATGTATCTATTCTATAATACATATATATATATATATATGATGGTAGATTCTTAAAATTGGGGATCCCCAAGTCACCATGGGAGTCAATCTTAAAATGGTCATCCATGACTTGGATGATTTGAGGGACCCCCATGACTTAGGAAACCTCCATATGGGAATATAATGAAAATTGGAAAAACATGATGCACATATTATAAAACCATGATAAACTATGATAAACTATGATAAACTATGGTAAACTATGATAAACCATGATAAATTATGATAAACTATATAATATGATGGACATAGACATGAGTCTGCGGGAAAATAATTCTAGTGGATGGAAATAAGACTGTCCCTGAAACAACTGACCAGAAACTCATTGCCGGTTTAGGAGTCATGTGAACAGCAAAATGTCAATGTTGTTGTTTTGTTTTGTTGTCCGTCGCTTGTTGGTTGCTGCTTCTTTTTTCTCATGTTCATTCCGGTTGACGGTGACAGCCTGGTCCTTGTCATGACTTCTTGATTTTGCATAGGCTTTTTCAGTTGCAATCTGGACATGGTCACTTGAGGTAGCAACTGCTACAGTAATACTACAGTAACCGAAAGGTGGCATCCAATCGGCGAAATTCACGAATGATGGATGATGTTCCCAGCTGAAAACCTCCGTTTATAGGGGATTCCCAAAAACATATATATATATATATATACATATACACGTGTATATATATACACGTGTATTATACTTATATAATCTTATATAAATATATCTTATATCTCTAATCATCTCTATATATCATAGAGATAAATATTTATACATCTCACATGTGCTTTCCAATTCCAACACAACATGAAGCCTGCGGAGTTTTTCCATGGGTGATGCTCCTGAACCCAAGCCCTCGCCCATTAACACCGGATCCTTCGTAGAACATGGGACCATTCGGAAATGTCGTTCTTCTCCTTGTCTTTCAGTACCTGGCAATAAAAATCGGCCAAGTCATGATGCAACGATGGTGCGAGTCATGAATTCAAGTAGGGTCGAGCACCATCCTGCAAGCTGCTCGAACATATGGGTGTCTCGAAACGACATTGGATGCTTTTATGATTCTGAAACGACCAAGATGTAGGTCTATAAGTAAATTCCCAAAGTTGTGTATGGTTCCTTGATTGAATATTGGATAATATTAATATTGGGGTAGAACCAGCCAGCCATGATACACCCCAAAAATTCAGTCCCAAGAAAGTCACCAAGCAGGTTTACAAATATCTCAAGATGCAAAACGACAGGACTTTTAATCTCACCAAGCCAAAGACAAATGTGAAAGTACTGCTACTCGTTTAGCCATACCCAATTGTACCATTTGGGAGGTAAACAGAAAACTATATAATTCCATCCAAAAACCTGTTCTTTTTCTTGGAGGGGGACGAGGTTCCAGAAATTGTCGGTACATTCTCCAAATGGTGACTAAATCCATATGGAAATGAACATTCACCAAAAAGCATTCCCAGAATAACATGAACAGTCTTCGCAATTAAAACTCTTTACAAGGACCTTTAGATCGATTACCATATATAATATACACGTATATTCCTGAAGTAGATAGATTCTAGGGGTTTTCAAATCCCACTTTTTGCGATGTGTCCATCTGGTAATCAAACATGGCTGCGGAGATCCATTGGAGATTGGAGTCAACCATGGCTTCGGCAGGCTGTTCAAGGGCGGTTTATTGGGGGAAATCTGAAAGGATTTGCATCTTTTCATATATTGCTATAGTTTCAAAGTCATAAATAATCCGTGAGAGATATATATATATACATTATACATTATACATTATACATTATACATTATACATTATACATTATACATTATACATTATACATATCATGTCCCCAATGTAGATTACTCCCTCCAAACTAACTAATCGGTTCCTCAGAATCCGTAGAATCCAAGGCATTTTTGGCGCACCCTTTCCTTCAACTCGTCCTGTTGCAGGATGTCCTCGCAAAAAAAATGAACCAATGGGGGATCCAAAAAAGTCTCTATTTTCTCTATCTCTGGTGGAAATATTGGTGGACATATTGTGAAAATGAGATGACGAAATTACCCAAATATCTGAAAAAATACATCATGGGTTTTCTCGATTTGGGATTCTTTGGGTGTGAAAAGCTCTAAATACCCCGCATTTTATGCCAAGAATGGTGATGACCGCATCATGTGATTGGGATACCCCAACAGGGCGATTCCGAATCGGGGCAATAAATATGTCTTAATTATAAATAAGTCTAAACTGGAAGGAATACGAAATGTGTCAGGCGAAGCCAAGTCATGAAGCTCCCACACAGCGCAAGTTTCGGTCTGGGATGGTCTGGGATTGTCTGGGATTGTCTGGGATGGTCTGGGTGCAACAAAAATGAGAGATTCACAACCCAACCAGCCAAACCACCACCTATGTCGACCGTCGCCCTCCATAGTCTCCTGCATATAGCAGATCTTGGGCCAAGCGAAGGTCAGGAAGACGAAGCTACAAACGTCCTGGCTATGGATCAGTTGCAAGGCTTGGAACTCATCTTTCCAGGGACGAAGACATCAGACACAGGGAAGAGCCAATTTGATTGAAGCTCGTTTCCAGGATTGATTGACATTAATTGTCTTCTCAATTGAAGGATGTGTTTTTCGATCTCTGGTTTACCAAGGGATACCTCACCAATTGAACTATTTATTAGTTCGCTCCATGCAACCCGTGGATATAAACAGGCGTATAACGGATGACTTATGTCACCTAACCTGACAATTCCAGATCCCATTTATGTCATAGAAGATTTCCCATCACTTGTTTTTTTTCCCCCTTGCCATGTTTCCTTGCCGGCAGCAAACTGGCCTCCATGAGATCTGAAGCAGATAGTGTGAACCTCAGGCTGTTGACTAAGGGTGCAGGATCTTGATTTGTTTCTATGTAATATATATATATATATATATATAGAGAGAGAGAGAAAGAGAAGGGAAACGAAAAAACATAACAAATGTTCCAAATAATTAAATCAATAAACACTAAACACGATAACCAACATACATATACAACGTATTTGCAAATACGGTCCATTTCCACCCGCCACAGCCAACGTCCAGCTGCGCCCAAGAAACAGGCGCCCGGTGGCGTCGCGCATGGTGCGATCCAGGCATTCGCCCATCTCCAGCAAGCGATCCATGATCTGGCACGAAATTGTCGCAATTGTCAACCTGTCAACCATATGATGACGGTTAATGATCGTTAACGGCGGTTCATCGAAAACAACTTGGAGAGTACCTCTATGCCTGTGCCAATGTTTCATCGTGTTTTTTGGATGTGTGTTGCTTGGTTGACTCCCAAATGTGTGTTGAATCTTTGGCCACATGCCAAAGTTGTTTTTCCGATTGGACTCCCATGTTTTTCTTGTCTATCTTTGGCTACATCAATGGCTACATCAATGGCCATGCCAAAAAACAAAATCATCCCCACAAGATTCTTCATCTATGGTTACATCATGTTACATCCATAAGTCCATAACTTAAAAATCATGGTGTTTTTCCCATGTTTTCCCCCACGGCCATGATGCTCAATAATGCTCCCACCTCTGGCCGTTTCCATCGGCCTGCAGGCTCTGCTTCCTGGCTCAATACATCTTCCCCCATGTTTCATACACATGATTGAAACAAAGCCATGTATAGAAACGTGTGAAGAACCGATGATCATAGCATTTTTTAGGGTAGAGCTATGGTAGAGCCCATGTCGGGACCAACCCATCAACGAGATCAACTGACACAAATAATGGGGCTTTCGCCAACAAACCTTCGGGGAAATGGGGATTCAACCATCTTCGATGTAAACAGATGGAAGTGGAAAAACCAGCATTTCCCAGGAGCATGGATCGTTTGGTAGTAAACATGACCGCATGGTTGCCAACGGCCATTCTAAAAAGCTGGGTCATCAAGAACCGGATGTTCATCAAAAACATGAACGCTTAATGATGCTTATCAAACCAATGTTGTTTCCTATCTTAACAGCCAAAAACTCGCTGGCGGTCAACCCCTGAAACCTAGTAGTTAAGTGCAATCGACAAACTAGTGAACCAGTCAATCACCGGTCAACATCATAGTTGCTGCCAAAGGGGAAGATGTGACCATTCCCGATGACTTAGTCGCTACAAAAATTGGAAGATATTGAAACATCGACCCATAGAAGCCGGACAACACCAGTGCTCAAACTTACTGTATTTGATTTGTAAGATACTGTAATAGATGGTAAGAATATTGTAGATTGAAAGAGATTCTACGCATCCCTTTGTTTTCGTCCATCAGGCATCATTTTCGGAAATTGGGAGCAACGTTGACAGATTCGAAACCGCGTTCACCAGAGATGTCTGTGTCTATTTAAGGGACTCGAGTCACTCGAGGTGTTTTATTCTGCTTAAAACATCCCTTGATTCCAGTCATTCACCCACTTTTCTCCGCGCATTCTCTGCTGCTCCAAGCAATGGCCAGCAGGTGGCATCAGCGTGACTGCAGGCTGTGCAAACTGCGCCATACTGCCCAGGTCAAAGATGAAAAGCTAAGAGCATGGTTAATTTTGGATACCATGCAAAAAAACAAGTCTTAGTCTATGCTGCAAAATTGAAAAGTATGTGTGTATATATATATAATTATATATATATATGAAAGTCAATGTAGAATTGTTTTTGAGTCCACTCTCCTCACTCCCACAAACAAGAGGCAAGAAAGCAAACTGTCCAAGAATCTGTTCATGGACACGGCCGCATTTTGCAGGTGGAATACCCATTATATATCCCGATCATTGTTCGTCTAAGTGGTTAGCTGATCCCCTGGTAAAACAAAAAACAATAGCAGTACTGTAACTAGTAACTTGGAGTGAAATTTACTGGAATTGATTCATTCATATAAGCCTTAACGGTTGAAATCATATATGTGTACTGTGAAGTTATCATCTACTCAATGTCCATCTCTTGGCAGTGGGAATCTCCCATGGACATAGGTCATCAATTTTCTGCTGCTTCAATCCGCATGTTTGTTGCCTGTGAAATTGTCCATTCTTACAGGTTCAATCCACTCATACTGCGACCTCCATTGTTCGCTTCTGAACCCCTAAATATCCTAAATCTTGAGTTTTTTTCCATGTTCGATGTATGTTTTCAAAGATTTCCGATTTTCCCAAGTATGGACCCAGCTGTTAAATAAGGTCTCCACCTTTTTCCCGGGCGGTATCTCATGAGTCCCAAGGCTGCTGTACAACTGTACAACCATCATCCGCCCTCAACTCATGGTGCATCCTGGGCCGAAAAAACTCCGGTAGCATGGTTGGGGCTGGATATGTCCCACTTTGTGAGGTTGAAATTCACACTCTTGGAGACTTTGGATGGGAACATGACTCCCAAAGCTAAGAATCCTTAAATGGCTATGGATTAAAGCCACATGGGATGTTGGTTTTCACATCAAAGTCGCTAGTTCATTCATCTCGCAGGAACAATGGTATAAATGTTAGTATCATAGGAAGTGAAGCATATCTTGTCATCCATGGATAACAAGTCTCCTGGACCTTTGTGGCTCAATTGTGGCAAAAAAAGTGGTGGATGCACCACAAACAAATGATATCTCTTCGAAGAAATATGACTGGGAAATCATGGCATGGATCCTGGCTACCACATAGCAACAGCAAAAACAGCAGAAACAGGAATACCAGCAAATTTAAATGACTTGGGGCCTGAGGTAGTACTAGCATGATACTGTGTATATACTAAGACATACACACAACACATATCAAAAATAATCAACATATAGCTTTCAAAAGGAGAGATCAATTCCCTTGGAGAGACCATGTTTCCCAAAGGGGTTCAGTAGCTCATGATCATCATCATCCCATGGGCAAAGAGTTGGTGGCGAAAAATGTCAGTGCTAAGTGGTTAAATTTAAAACCACCAATAAGGGATTCTTGAAAGTGTGAGTAATGATTACAATATATTAGTTGATTTGGGGAATGACACAATTTCTCAAAGTGGGCTGATCATCTTTTGGTGGTTCTCTTCTCATCATCACAAAAAACCTGATGTTATTGCTGTAATCATCTCGACTCAGAGTCACTCAGTAACGGATCATGCCTTTCGTTTCCCCCTAATGCATCATGAACCCGAAGATTGGTTTATTGGTTATTGACCCGGCACGGTGTTATATATCCCACTCTCCTCAAGTAATATTTTCATTGACTCAACCATGATTCAATAATAGTCAATATAATGTATTTGCCAAAAAATCGATACCCCAAAATCCCTTGGTTTTAGAATGTTTTAGAAGGCCCTGCCCCAATTTCGGACAAGCATCTGGCCCTCACGGATCTTTCAGAGCTCTCCGAAGAGAAGCGACCAAAGCTGGCTGGAGGATATCGTTCTGGCTCTGAAAGGCTCTGTCCAGAAGCCTGGCCGGGCCCGAGTTCAATCTTCCAACAATGGCAAGGTGAAGTGTTTCGTGGAGAAAATATGAGAAAAATATTTAAAAAAAATACGTTTTTCAAACCATGGTTGATGGCATGATGGCATGGGGTAACCTCATTTTGGTGCAACGATGTGCAACGCAACATTGGGAACGGTTCCAAATATGTCAAGATTTTAGCCGATGGAAAACATCATAAAACATCCAAATTGTGGTCATTTTTTTAAGTCATCCCCTGATCTGAAGGTAACAAGAGGAATCATCCTCCACCAGTTTCTTATGGAGATTGAAACCATTTTATCCCATGTTCAACTTCCCAATCAAGTTTGACTTACGACAATATATGATAATACAAAATAATGAAAGGAAGTTGGGAAGCAATACTTCCGGGTTACGGATGATTTTTACCTGATGAAGGGTGGTGTGCGCGTTTACACTAAATAACAATACATCACAAAAGAATAGACCTTGATGAAGGGTGGCGTGCGACTTTACACTACATAACACTACATCACAAAAGAATAGACCTTGATGAAGGGTGGTGTCCGACTCTACACTACATAACTACATAACAGTACATCACAAAAGAATAGACCTTGATGAAGGGTGGTGTGCGACTTTACACTACAT
>Ga0126342_10009594_pt1 | contig 17343 bp, 9 predicted proteins | sample Cyp1metagenome_FD_92528 | JGI IMG/M metagenome (GOLD analysis project Ga0126342, IMG submission 92528) | Coral microbial communities from Lord Howe Island, Old Settlement Bay, Australia - Cyphastrea 1 metagenome | ecosystem: Host-associated > Invertebrates > Cnidaria > Coral ... | reverse complement strand
GTGAATTGATTGCTATAGGGGATTATACTACCTGATTTACTGGGGATTATGATAACCCATAATAGGGAAACCTATCAACCAACTAGTATAATGAGATGGGATAGGGGTATTTTTAATGGCTCAAGTGAAACAGCCGGAGATCCCGCGTGAGGCGTTTTGTACGTCATTTGCTTCACGCTTCTCTTCCTCTGGGCCACCTTAGGCGCTGGTTTTCTTTTCGGCTTTGCTGGTTCATCCGCGTAGCTGAGCCAAGGTGAGCCAAGTAGGTGATGTAATCCACTTATATATATATACAATGATATCATCAGGTATATACGACATATAATCATTATAGTTAACATATTGTTAACATTATATATCATATATATATATAATTATAATCTGGTTGGTGGTTTGGAACATTTTTATATTTTCCATATATCATATATGGGATGTCATCCTTCCCATTGACGAACTCCATGATTTTTCAAGACGGTGATTGCACCACCAACCAGATGATATAGCTAGAGTGAACTCACCTATACTCACAAGCTAGGATTAACAACCAACTGGGTTTTCAACGCTAGATTTCAGAGACGCCCAAGTAGAACGACATCTTGGGTTTTGGTCGCCGGCAGGTTACTTTCTGGTGTACATCCAGTATCTCCCCCCAGACCCCACGGATGACTACTGCGGCATTACCGCGTTGCCTGGCTTCTGCAAGTGATTGACATGGGGTTGCATTTAATTCATGGAATTTAACGGAAGTACACGCTAGCACAAGCATAGTGAAACCCCAGTTGATGAAAGTTGGGCTTATGATTTGTAGTCGAACTGTGTTTGATGGAATTGCACAGTATGAATTATGAATTATCTCACAGTACGAATTGAAATTCTTGGGGATCTCCTGTTAAACAAAGTTCGTCTTTTTGCCAAACCATCCTGGCTTCCAGAAACCAACCTGTGATGGAGCCGATTGCACCAGTCATCACTGGTTAGTATAGTTTTTAAAGATCTCAAAATATGGAGTTGCAATGCGTTCCTGTTTGCCTAGTACCGGAGATAACAACCCAAGAAACCGGAGATTAGAACGCTGATTAGATCACCAGGGAGTTCGCTAACTCGTCCTGCAAGGAACCGATCGGATTTTGCAAGGTTTTCAGTTACATCATGATATGAATGTGTTGGTTTCTAAGAATTCTATCCCCATTTGAGGTGTGATATGATATAACCAATTTTCAGTTCCGATTAAGGATCCTGGATTTGATGATTATTTATTTTCCAGTTTATTCAATCCAGATACATAATGTATAATATATATATAGATAGTATCATATATATTTTCACATCACCATTTGAGGCATCTGCTGGAACTGTCCATTTTTTCACATCCTGTGGGTGGTTTCACATGTTTTCATCCCAATGATGATCCAAATTGACTCATACGTTCAAGTGATCCATTAAAAGTGTTTTAGCCAATTGCTTGATATAGGGAGTTGTATAGGGAGTTATACTACCTACTGTAATTTAGTGAGGATTATGATAATCCGTAGTACTATCAACCAACTAGTATAATGAGACGGGATAGGGGTGGCTCAAGTAACAGGAGTCATCCATGTTCCTTCGTGTTCCCCAAAAGTTGTGGTTATGTTATGTTATTTTGATAGTGTGGTTGCCCATGTTGGTACAAAACGAAACACAACAATATCAATAATTGAAACACCACACAGATATCGATCCGGGAAGGTTTCTGTAGGATTTCCATTTCTTTTCTGAGATTTTCATAGATTTTCCAACTCGATGGTTCCACAGGTGTTGGTTCGTTGGTGCCACAGGGTCATCTGCTAAGCCCAGGTTTTTGTGCCTTTGGCTCTCAGTTTTTGCCTTTGTTGACAATGCAGGTGACGCTTGGAGGCGACAAAACGAAGCACAAAACAGTGGGAAATCTGGAAGAGATGTTCTTTTTGGTGCACTTGATTCTTGTTGGGGAATACCCTCTGGTAAACTAACATAGCTATTGAAAATGGCCATTTATAGTGGATTTACCCATTGAAAATGGCGATTTTCCATAGTTATGTTAGTTTACCAGAGGGTATCACAATATATCACCGCTTGTTGGGGAATGGCTTAAATCCCTTCAAAAATCTTTGCCAAACAAAAACATGACCCAAAAAACCATGTTTTCCATGCACAAAATTTCACTATGGTTCACTATGGTTCACTTCTGGTTGAAAAGCTCAATCCAAGGAGAAGAGAACTTGGATTCAGCGATGGGAGGAGTTTGTGGCGCCTGGGCTTTTTTTTTGCGTGGCGAGAGATCCGTGTTGTCGAAAAAGATTGTTGGATCCATGGACATGGGAAAACCGCCATGATCTTCAGTGATTTTTTTTCAAAAAAAAAACTGCAACTGGATAAAACTATCGTAGAAACTGTTAAAACATGTTAACACCAAAGGATCAAATTGGGTTTGGGGTTGACCGTAAAAACCCATTTTTTTGGGCCGGGGGTGCAGGTGGAATTCCTGCGGCTAAAACAACAATGATATATGGGTAAGTTTAGGTCCAACAAGCAGATGAATCCGCGTTTGGTTAGCTTATTACTATTTTCAGATACACATATTGTATCATATTGTACATTATTGTACATAATAATCAGGATATTATATATATATATGTGTACATACACAGTCACATACTTATACCATGCATACTTGGTCAATATTATCCTCCTCAACACTCAGTGGCATATGAGAGGCCGTTGTCTTGTGTTGTTTCAAGTACCCTCTGGTAAACTAACATAACAATCGAAAATCACCATTTTTAATGGAAAATCAACATAAATCAACTATAAATGGGTCATTTTCAATAGCTATGTTAAATTACCAGAGGGTAATCAATGTCACATGTTCACTGGAATGGCAATCCTTGACAGGGGCCTCAAACCCACTATAGCTACCCTCTGGTAATTTAACATAGCTATTGAAAATCACCATTTTTAATGGGAAAATCCACTATTAATGGTCATTTTCAATAGCTACGTTAAATTACCAGAGGGTACATGATAGCTAACAGGTTGGGATATTGGGCTCAACCCTGCTTGATGACAGAGCCTGATATCAAGACATAGCTCTTCTGGATACCCACTATGTAGGAATCAGCAAACAAGTGACACTTTGAAGATAGGGTCTTCTCACATAAATGAAATAGCCATATCTAAGGCTTCAACATGTGAGTTTTCAGGGGCGATTGTTCTCGCTTCCCATGTTGTGTTTACACCATTTACACCCCTAAAAACCAGGATTTAAAACGCAGTTTTGTATGTAAATCCCCTGAAATCACCAATGAGTTTCTTACAAAATATAACTTTTGACAAACCATGGCTCTTCTGCTTCCAACAATCCTCCTATTTTATTCCTGAGTTCGCCAGGTGATGTGGGTGCTCACGAGTGGTTTGGCGCAGATCGGATGGGAGTTGCCCTATGTCTTGTGGAAGGTCGCTTTTAAAAGCCGTGACGAGTTTGATGATGGGAGTTTGACTGCCGGACTTTTATGTATTTTTGTAAATGGATGAGTTTTGACATTTTGATTGTTGATGATTTCTGGAGTTTGTTTCGTGTTTTTTTTCTTTCAACACTGCTCTTCTTGGTTTACTTTCTACTGAAAAGTCATGATAAAACGATATTACAACAAGAATACCATTATACTATACTGTATATATAATGTAATTTCAACACACAACCAACAAGTCATCACTGTGTTGTTAGTGAAAGCCCGGATGGCTGTTGACTCCCTAGCTGTTAAATAGCGGGGGGAAACATGTTCCTTAGCAGGAACTCATTTTTCCTGGGAGAACCACCTATTGACAAGGTTTGATCAATCCGCGATTGATATGCAATGATAATAATGTCAATGATAATGTTTATTGTATGTGGATACTTCTGAAGAAATAAAATGGGACATGTATTACAATATCATACTAACAATTCTATGATAGAAATGATATGCAATGATATGCAATGATCATCATCCCTTCCCTCGATAGTTAGTATATATTCCTATCAGGGAACACCAAACGAAAAGATCCCACACTTTTGCCAGGGTTTTAGGGGTATTTTTTCCTGAGGTGGCAAGGTTTCCTTGGAGAGCCCTACTTGGAAGTGCAGTTCCAGTCGTAATTTTAAGTAGGCATAAGATGGTATAGCGGGTACAGGTTATAACTACTATTACTTGGGATAGAACCTCTCTGACTATAACTATATACCTACTTATAAACTTATAGGTGAAACTGCAAGAATCTTCACCTCGACAGTCACTGCATCAGACAAGAGACTCAACCCGGAGATTTTGATGGCCAAAACTCCTACAGGTAGAGTTACGATATACCATGCAGTTGTAGCCCTTAACAGTTGTAAATGGAATTATAACTCCTGCAACTAAGCATATATATATAATATCACTTAAATGGGGTTATGAGCCAGTTATAACTGTGAAACGGGCCATAAGTGTGAGACATAGATGTCATGTTCCCACTGGTTGATGAAAGAGAGGGTTCCTTCCATGAAACGAAGCAGGCTACTGCCAATAGGTAGATGACAATAAATACCAAACCCGACCCTCTATTTCGCTAAAAGTACAACATTGCCATACATTGCCATGAGATGTATGATGAATGATCCATGAACAATATCCATAAATTGGAACCCTGTCCAAGCAATTGGTAACTACTCCAGCTGTAGGTTTCCTGCCCGAGACTAGACCAGAATAAGATCACAGAAGTGATCCGTTGGGAACTGAATCCCATAAACTAACAACAAAACACGATCACCGTGTCACCGAGCCTAAGTAGTTCTCCGAGGAATCATATCGAATCATCAACAATACCGAACATCACGACCAAGACCAGAATATCAATGGATTGGTTTTGTTGGGAAAATCTACTGGTTTAAGCCCCATGACTTTCATGGGAAAATCTCTGGTTTCCGGTTAAGATTTTCCCAACAAAACCAATCCAGGTTGCGGGAACCCATTGCCAGTGCAGTTGCGCCAATGATCAACATGGAAGAAGTAAAGTGTCAACCGAATGAAGTCTCAAGACTGAAAAAAAACTGGAAAGACATGAAGCCGGTTGGTGGATATATATATATTATAGCATATATACATATATATATACACAAGTCATGCGGGACATATATATATATATATATATTTGTCTACCTATAGGTTATGTAGTCCACTTATATATATATACTGATTGGTGGTTTCAAACATGACTTTTATTTTCCATGTCGTATATGGGATGTCATCCTTCCCATTGACGAACTCCATGATTTTTTCGTGAACCTTCGCCTTGGCGGTTCTTGTTTCGGATGCCGCTTGCCATAACGGAAAAAACACACTATTACTTATTTTACATTACGACACATTATGTATCATTATGTTGTTTTATGTATTTATTGAGTACTTATGCATTATAATATGTAAATATATATGTGACGCATTATATATATATGCTATAATATATATATATATAACGTAGATCTAAAATTTGTCTACTTATTTATATTTGTATATTCTGAGGCCAGTCATAAGGTGGCAGCACTCTCGACATTTTATTTTTTTGGTCACCTTGGGGAGAGCGAGAAACTCGCAGAGCTCACCGCAGGTGCGCTGGCTGCAGCCCATTCAGTCCGCGACCTTGCTACTGTTGGAGTTTGATGTGACATTTCTATCATGGGAAAGGCCCCAAGGCAAGGTGGAACCCCAAAATTTGGCTGGATTGAGGTGGTCTATTTTGCAGCGCTTAAATTCGATGGTTTATGGTAGATTTATGGCTTTATGAAGCAAACGGGGTATGGGTTACCCAATGGGAAATCCACCATGTGGGTATCGAGAGCATGTTTTCTTATTTTGGCCCCTGTCAAGCAAATCCAAGTACCCTCTGGTAATTTAACATAGCTATTGACAATTGCCATTTATAGTAGATTTTCCCATTAAAAATCGTGATTTTCCATTGCTATGTTAGTTAACCAGAGGGTACTGTAGATAGTAGTTGCATCCCACCTATTTACATCGTCCACCCCATTTTTTGTTGTTGACCATGTCGATTGGCGAGCTAGAAGTTTCTGGATCATAATTTTAAATGTTGGTAAAGATTACCCACCAGAAATGGGGAATTTATATGATTTTATATAGGTTTATATATATATATGTTATTATTATATATACATATGCGTATTTTCTTAATGTTTTGTCGGACCCGGCCCAAATCAACCAAAACCCAGGATAAGTTTCTGAAGCCTGACGAACTTTGGGCTTGGCCCTTCTGGATGTATGCCAGCGGCATTTCGCCTGCAGCCGAGAGGTGTTTCTTTGTCTTTTTGGAACTATGGCTACCAGCCAGTTGCACATGAGGGAACAAAACGCCACGAGAAGTATGACTTGATATCGTAGAAGTATGACTCAATATACCCTCTGAGTATTTAACGTAGCCATAGAAAATCACCATGCTATTAAGTTCGGTAAACCATCTATTTCTATGGGCCATCTGTACCATGGCTATGTTCAATAACTAAATGGTAACAGTCATTATATTTTATGGTTTCCAGAGATTGGCTCAAATCGCCCTTCACTTCATGATAAAACTTCAGCCACGACCCCCAAACTTCATAAGAACAAACTCCGGCCGGATCCTGCGAAGAGGCCAGGTTTTTTTCAGCACCGGGCACCCACTTGGGGCATACCGGTGGTAAATCGTTTCTGGGATCCAACCTCTTTCGTGATGCGGCTTTGTCCAATAGGCTAGACCCCGTTTTCACGGCCGTTTTTTTTTAAAGCGGGACACCATCATAAACCACATGGGTATGGATCAATACCTATTAATACCATTTTTAGTGGGATGAACATCCATTTACCAGCTATTTTGATGTGAACTACAGGGGTACAAGGTTTTGACCCATCCCCACATGAAAAACCACTAAGCGGGATCTCCAAGTTAGTGGTAGCTCTACCGACCATTGATCCCTCCAGTGGTAGCGATCTCGTACGTTAACCACGACACACCTAGCAACTGAGTATATAGATATAACCAGTTAAGGATAAATAACCAGTATAGTATAATAATAACCAGTATATATAACCAGTATAATAACAGTATAATATAACCAGTATAATCCTAGTGGATATATATCACACACACACACGACGGAGCTACAACCATGATGAATCGTTAATTATGATGAGTGATCGCTGTAAAGCACGGCTGCCTCCCACCCAGGAGATACGCGTTACATGCGCCAGCACTCCTCCTCCCACGCCACCGTGTCATGGCTGGTAAAGGTGATTCACCAAGTTGACGAAATCGCTAAATTGACGTCCAACTGGGTGAACTGTTGGGGTTTTAAAAAGTACCCTCTGGTCAACTAACATAGCGAACTGGAAAGATCCACCATTTTATAGCTGGGTAAATCCACTATTTCTATGTTTTTTTTCAATAGCTATGTTAAATTACCAGAGGGTAGCTGGGACAATTATAAGCCAGAACGATTAGGGGGATAGAACATGATGATCATGATAGAACTAGAAGTAATCGTTTTTTTTTTTCACCAACTTATATAGCTGGGGGGGGCCAAATGGCCTGTACCTTTTCAGAAGGCCATCTATCTTGAAGATAGACTCAGCAAAAGATGAACCTTTTTTGGAATCAAAGATTTGCCATGAGTTCGGCAACAGTTTTTTATGGTCTCTACCGACTGAAGTAGCAATCCAACCAGCAAACAAGTAAAACATATTTAAAATTTGGTTGTAAAACTTTGAATAACCAATTACAACAGGAATGTTGGGCTCCAGTGTGGCAAAGTCACCAGCGAATCCCCATCTGCGCACCCAAAATCAAGCATTGCTGGACATGAATTGCCAGGTTTGTTTACCAGAGAGTACCCAATTTTGACTTGTGCCCACCTAGGGGTGGGTCAATATTATGAACTAACCCCATCCACTGGGAGATTGTTCTGCACATCGGATCATGATTCATGATGACATTTTGAGGGGATGTGGTTTCAGCAGCAGAATCCTGACCCATCCCCATGGGTCAACAATTTGATACCTGATGGTCCATCGGTTCGATTAGATACACCAGCATTTTGGCTGATACCCTCTGGTAATGACTAACATAGCGAACTGGAAAGATCCACCATGCTATTAATGGGAAAATCCACTATTTCTATGGCCATGTTCAATAGCTTTTTGTATGTTTACCAGGCCGGGTATATCGCCACCGTAATGGGATGATTCACCAGCCTCTGGGAATCAGCTGGCTGGAAGATCCACCACCATTGAGTTTGATGATTTTCCCACTCAAAAGCTCCGTTGGGATTGTGCGATTTCGCAGCCACGTGTCATGACACCGGAGGGTATGGCTTATATATCAGCCATCATTTCTCCCGCTGGCTATCTCCATCATGGTTGGTGTAATCCCATTTCAACACAAATCACATCAGCAGATATATCATATGCGAAGACAATATCTTATATAATTGTATATATAATATGTAAATAATATCCATAATAAACATGATGATGACAATAGCAACAATAAACCGCAATATTCTATTGTTACTGTTGTTATTAACTAAAAAAACTCGTGTCATACATGATCTCATCACCAGGTTCAAATCCCCCCAAAAAATTGATGCCGCAGAGGAGACCATGTTGGTTATCTCTGGGCCCTTCGAGTTGTGGGCCGTCTGGATGTTGAAACGACGTCTGCGCTACAAGACTGTCGCGCGGTGGCGGCGCGGGTGAAATGTGTCACAAAGCCAGTGGTTTATGGCATTGTTTTACACACATTAATGGGATAAAAACGGAATAATCATGGGATAATATGGTTTTATCTGGTTTTATACGGATAATCTGGGCAAATTATAACAACCGAACCCTGTTCTCCCGAAGCCTGGAATTATGGTTTTTATAGGGGAATCATCCCAAAATGGCCGAACATTTCAGGTTACAGTAGTGACTTATTATAATTTGCCCAGATATTGGGGGTCTGTTAACCTATTGAAAAGGGATCAGCCAACAATCCACTAGTGGAATAGCTATAAACACAAGAGTAGAACCAGTTTGCAACCAGATGTTTGACGCTGCTCATGTGTTTCCAGGATGTTGTAGATGATATTTTCCTTATAGTTTTGACTATTTTTTTTGGATGGTGCTATTTCTAAACATGGGTTGATTCGCCAAAAAACATAGGTTGCCTAGGCGCAGGAACGGGGGCCCCTGGCACCTTTGCTAACTTACTACCGTAAATTTGTGTCTAGGCAACGGGACGGGATGCATTTTGTGGTGCCTGTTTTTTCGTTCATGGGGTTATGCAATGTTACAGCTATATACAGCTATGGCCCTTTACGAGTTACAGTATATCCAGTTATAAGTCAGTTATAACCCCATTTATGGAATGATAAGCTCATTTATAACCCTCAAACTCACTGGCAAAGGGCTTTAACATGTTATAAACCAATAAACATAACTTGGGAGCCCCTAAATCCTTCAGGAGACATCAGGATTTCAGCTTCAAGGGATGCACATTTGAAAAAGAGCGGCTGGCTGAGCTAACCTAGCGAAAACGTACAGAGAATCGAACGGATCGATTCATGGTGAATGTATCATGAAAATATGTGAAAATGGGTTGTCTGAATCCGAACACGGGTTACCCTACTTTTTTGATGGTTTATGATCATTTTCCCCATTTGAATTGCCACTCTATATGACTTTCATATGGACATTTATACCAATTTGTCCGAACTCGCTTGAACCTTGAAAGAAAAGCCAATTGATGCGCTGGCCAGTTCGATATCTTTTAGCTGACTTGCGGTGAGGTTTGATCGACCTCGTGGAAGGTGACCCTAGATGGCTAAGTTGGTCTACAACTATAGATGCTTTATAAATAGATAAACATATTTATGAGTATAGATCCTTTATAACTATAGATTGTCTTTTATTCTGTATACTCCATATTTATAACTAGATGGTTTACTGTATATCTATAGCTGGGAATCATAAACCAACAAAAACATCACTCAGTGGAAACTCAGTTCCAGACAGGTCATGGAGGTGTTGAAGTAAAAAAAGTGGTTGTGGCTCTTCTTTATGTGGTCTATGAAATTTAAGTTGCTTCATCACTCCAATAACTGTGGTTTATAGTAGATTTAGATATATCTGTAGTGAATGGTGTTTATAAATTACCCGGCCTGGTGAACGTTAACAAAAAGCGAACTGGAAAGATCCACCATTTGTTATAGCTGGGTAAATCCACGATTTCGACTGGGTCATTTTCAATAGCGAACTGTTAAATTACCAGAGGGTATACCCTCCGGATGACCCCTGAAATATGGTGACTGGGATGGTGGGTGCAGATGGCATTGGCTATACACCACAGAAACAATGGGATTTTATAGTGATTTATAGTGAATTAATGGGATTTAATGGGATTTTATAGTGGTTTAATGGGATTTATAGCATATTATATCATGTTATAACATTCTATAACCATCTATAAGCCATATGAACCCATGATATACCCCAGGTTATACTCAGATCAAACTAGGCCATTTGCGGTCACCAACTATCGACCTCGACTCTGGGCTCTAAGGCGTTGATCATCTGCGCGCTCACCCACTGGGGATTCTTTTGGGCCAACACTGCGGTCATTTAAATCGCGGAGGTCTATGACAACTACGAGCACCTGGGTTTTTCAGGGATCGGAGGGGATGGGAGGGATGGGATGGAATCCGATAGATAGATTTGAGGTGCCGGTGGTGGTTTAGAAAGAGAGGTCTTGGATGGATGAAATATATGAAATGGAAGCATGCAAATTTGATGCGAGGTCAATTTCTATGAGCTTGTGTGGGGAGAGCAACTCAAGGTTTTGGCTTCCAGTGAAATTTGTGAGGGGCCGTGTAGGTGGTGGGTTGGGGTGGATGGTCGAACATGCTTGCAGTGTCAATCAGACTGGTATCTTTCCTCTCACCCGAGCCTTTGGACACTTCTCCAAGAGATAGATCCCAACACTTCAACCAAAATGGTTTGTTTTAGAAAGGCCCTCTTGTGTTTTTTCACGAACCACACATATCATGCAGAACCACCCAAATCGAAATTCCTGGAAATCCCAAAGGATTGTGCGCAACTGGATGGTTTACCAATGTTTACCATTCATCTCACCCAAAGTTACCTTCTGGTAATCGGTCACACGGCTAGATGGACACTCCCAGATTTACTTCCAGGAATTCCCGCCACCCACCGGACTGCAGCTGGTTTCTGTATGCGACTGATGACCGAAGGGTAATCACTTTATTTTTTTGTCATGATACAAGGTGGCCCCCCTCACATCAAAAAGTTGGTTGTAAAAACTCCATCAAACTATAGAAATATGGGTATGGATCAATACCTATTAATACCATTTTTAGTGGGTTATTCACATCCATAAATCCCAGCTAAATTTTGATGTGAACAAAAAAGGGGTACTATAGGTTTTTGACACACTGCCATATCCCCATCCTACGCCGCCAAGGAATGTGGCCGATGGTCCCTGGGTGGGGCTGCCACTCGGAGAGGGCGAATTTGTTCCTTCGATGTTTGGTCATTTTTCTAACTGGTGAGTGCTAAAGAAATCAAGCTGAATTAGCTCAGTTATAGGCACTGAAGATCTGTCTGAATTATGGGTGATCTGATGATCTGATGAATTTTCAGATAGATCTGATGAATTATGGGTGATTTGTCTGAATTTAGCTCAGTTATATAGGCAAAAACCATCAAAAACCTACAATTCTCTAGCTCTTAATTTACCCCATTGAAACCCCAAAAGATACCTGGGGTGGCCAGGGAGCAACCCTCGAAATGGGGAAGTCTACTTCTTGTTTGGGGTTCCCTCCAAAAATCGCAGCCTGGCAGACACACATCGACAGATTTCCATTGATTCCACGGCCCCCTTTCTGTTATAAGTTGACAACGAATCCATAGAATTTGCCGTGATAGCCAACGATCCAACGAATCTGTGGAACTATCATGAACTATCATATCCAGACCATTCAAGTTGTGACCTCAATTCTCCCAAACGGTTTTTTTCGGTCAACCCTTTTTCAATGGTCACAAAAACTAGGCCCATTCAATAGTCACAACTTTTTCACTGCCAGGATCCCAGTTTTTCTTTAGGGAAACATGATCCACATTTTTCCGTGGCAAACTCCAAAGATCCACATTTTTCCTGCCATGACATCAGTTGAGGTGGGTGAAGTGGGCCGGGCTGAACCTGCAGTGGTCCGTCCTGAGTCCCATCTGCACTTTCGCATCGCTCTGGCTTCTCTGTGGAAAGGCGGCTGTGGTGAGGTTTTGGGAGTTGGAGAGATGGTGGAGCGATGGTAAAATCCACTATTTTAACATATAGAAGAGTGGATTTTAAAGAAGTCGAACGACATATCATGCAAACTTTTCAGTTTGAGTTCTCAGAATTTTAGCGGATGGCAATAGGATTTGATGGATACAATGATACAATATGATACAATCACATGTCCTAGCCCTGCCCTTTCAGTTACCTGCCAGGTACTAACTTTCTTTGTGGTCAAAAAGGGCATCCTTGTCAAAGTAGACAGTTTGTTTTTGTTGGATCTTTAAGTTTTTGGTTGCATTTAAAAAGGGCCATGAAGTACACCCTGTATCCTCTATTTTCATGCAAGATCTGGGGATAGAAAGCAAGTTTTGCCCATCCAACTTTCAGTAGCCATGCCTGGTGTTTGTATCATTCTAAGCACAGCTTCCCCTTTGCTTGCATCCAACTAGTCAGTGTCAGTGTAGATCCCCAAAGGGTACCCCAAAAAGGTTGAGTACATGCAACGTGATAAAACATATAAAACCCTCCTGTCCCTACAAAGTGGTGCCCCCAAGTCCCAAGTTGTAAGTTTGTTTGTTAATCCATCTGTAAAACTATAGATATGATATATCCACAATACATCCGTCACCGGACTAAACCAACTTGGCTATCATCCAGGAGATAAACCAATCCCGCATTTCTGGTACTTAAAGTCTCAATATGTCTCAATGTTGGCAGACATGTGATGAGTTGGCTACATCTATATGGTTGACTTGTCTCAAAAGATCATTTCGAATGACATGGCAATGGGCCTTGCACTAAGTCACTAAGGTGTCAGACGGAGCCAGTTGGTTCCCATTGCCGGCCATTCAGACTGGCAAAGGATACCCGAAATGGTAATGACTAACAGTTCGCTATTTCAGATGGCCCATAAAAATTGTTGATTTACCTATAAAAGATGTGATTTTCCATAGCTATGTAAACGTTTACCAGAGGATAATTATTCCGCATGAGATTGTCGACCTGATTTCAACCCACGCAGCCTTACATGGTCTCCGCAGTGCTTGCGAGCGCCAAGCAATCTCTACGCAAAAACTAAAAACGTTTTTTTTTGCTTTAACTGCTAAAATCTTCATACTTCATGTTCAAAAAAGTATATGTTCTGCACTCGTAGTAGCTCCTTGGGTCCCAAGGAAATCAATCAGTGGATTATAAGCCTTATAAATCCACAAAAAAAAAAACCTATAAAACTGGAGGCATCATGTGGATATTACTAACTTACTGACTGGGATGCCACGTATGGGGCCGACAAGTTTCACCGCAATTGACGGACCTGCTGGGCAGGTCCGTGAAGAAGCTCAGTTCGAGTGTCTTGGTCACGAATCTTTTTTTGGAGGTTAACATCAGATAGATTTTGTTTAGAAGAACCATCTTAGCTTGAAACCACTGGCCACTGTGTTTATAACAACCATCTTTGTTTGAAACCACTGGTGGTTTAATGGCTATAGTTAACCATCATAAATATATGGCTATGGATCAATACCTATACATACCATTTTTAGGGGGATGAACATCCATTTACCAGCTATTTTGATGTTCACCAGGGGGATAGGGTTTTGACCCATCCCCATACATGGGGGTAACGGTGATAGACATGGATAGAATGGGGTCCAACAACTGTTGCGACATCACGGGCACTTTTAAGCTTGGTGAATTGTCAGGATTTACCCAGATAGACGCATGGAAATGGTAAAACAGTCGAATTCTTGAGTTTGTATACCCTATGGTAAACTAACATAGCTATTGAAAATTGCCATTTATAGTGGATTTTCCCATTAAAAATGGTGATTTTCCATAGCTATGTTAGTTTACCAGAGGGTACCTAAAATTAATACACTGGTTGGTGGTGACTGGAACCATGGAATTTTATGACTTTCCATATATTGGGAATTTAATCATCCCAACTGACGAACTCATATTTTTTTTCAGAGGGGTAGGTATACCACCAACCAGTACAAAGTTGAAAGAAAAGGTAATCCTAGGTTTGGGGTTGAACATGGCTTCTGATCAGGGGTTGTTCAATCATCCCACCAGATTGTCAGTGGGGCGTAGCAATGATCTGTAGCAATGATCAGTAAGCCAGTGAGCCTCTCATTGGTGGTGCTGTCCCATTTACTTACGTTTGCTGAAGATGACGTGTTTTCTCAATTGAATCTCCCTCATGTGATGCATCTATCAGCTACATGTTTTGTTTCTCGGCTCAAGAGTCAAGTTACCAGAAATCTCCATATTCATAAACATTCTCATTTTTCATATCCATACTATCCTGTAGATTATCTGTATCTTTCAAATCAAATCATTTGTTTAAATGGTGTATGGTTCTACATGATTGTCCATCTTTTTGGTGTCCTGTAGACATCTTGGACATCTTGGTAGGGATTGATAAAGGCAGCCAGGTGAAATCCCACAACCACCATCTTCACAGCGCCACGTTGCGTTTTTGGTGCGCAACGGTACCCTCTGGTAATTTAACGTAGCTATGGAAAATCACCATTTTTGATGGGAAAACTCACTATAAATTGCCATTTTCAATAGCTCTTTGTATGTTTACCAGAGGGTATGTTCCCTGTTTGAAGGGCTGCCTGCAGCCATCCTGTTGCTTCATCCCTTCATCCCTTCACGGCCAGGTTGAAGAATGATTGAGATGAGCGGACTCGGGATAGATGGAGAAACATGGGGGACAACACAACACTGCACTGCTACAATAAGAAACTTTTATGTTATTAAATTTTAGTATGGCAAACGCCAGCCAGATTTTTTGAGCTTCATATACGAAGCCCTAAGCATAGAGGTGAGGTCAACATTGGGACTCAGCGTTGATTCGCCACGGATCTTCCGGCCATTTGAGTGATCTCTTGGGTGTCGTTTCGGCTATGAAAGAAGCGATACTGTTTATTTATTTTCCCATTACAAATCATCAAACATCCAAGAAAATTGGCATATCATTTTTTCACAACCTGGGTCACTGGGAGTTTTTCTGAACGATGGATTTCATCGCCATGCACTTACTGTAGTCGTTTTCGGTGGCATATTTCTGGTGGTTTGGTTATGGCTAGGGATCACCCAGCAAGTTCGCCCGGAAATCGATGGTTGATAAGCCCCAAACATTAGGGCTAGCGCTTGTTGGAACCATCGTTGGTGATCCCGAAGTGACTGGATAGGTAGAAGCCAATTCTGGATAGTTTTTTTGCTATCTGCTATAGAAAATAACCAGCCAACTAGCAAAAGATGACCATTTTGTGTGGACTACCAGTCAGATTGACCATCAAGTGATCACTTGTCCAGTGATGAAAACGGTCCTGGGTTTGCCGGTCGACCTTTTTGCGGGAAAATCATCGTGCAACGAGGATGGGCTGTGCCAAATTTATCTCCGAAAAAGAAATGGAAGAGTTCCAAACCTACCTTGAGGATCTGCACTGTGTGATTAAGTGGTTACTAATAACCATAGTTATCCTTTATAGATGGGATCAACCACTGAATGGGGACCTACTAACAAGAGTTATTAACATTTTATAACCACTTGCAAAGCCGGATGATCCTCAGGTGTTTGGAAGCCAATGTTCAATTGCTTGGCTTCACATGATTCACATGTCTCCTGGGGAACAGACACACTTAAGATCGCCGCTTCATCAACTGGTCTTCCCCAATTCCACTGGATCTATCATGAAAAAAATCAACCATACTTTCAGATACTTTCCCTATGAAAATGACATGAAGATGACACAAACATATAAAAACATGGCTTCTATAACTGGGGGTCCCAGTTTCAGATAGTTTCAGACACAGCCAGGGTGATCTCGGGCAACAGTGCCACCATCAACAGTGAGATCCCAGATCTTTGTTTCGTAGTCTTCTTCCAAGGTAAGTGATGATGCGTATACAATGTTATGCAATCGTGTTACAATACATGTACAGACATATATCTTACAACATGTTAGTTGGTCAAAAAAAAACAGGTCTTTAGTTTATGATGGCTCGGCATCGCCTACAGTAGCTTTTCTCGACCTCACAAACGCCGGCGTTTGGAACCCTGAGGAATGCAGGAATCCGGGGTTGAGTTGGTCTTGCTGAATGGCGGCGACATCCGAGGCAGGGCCAGGCTCTGGGAAGAAAGGGAGTTTTTTGCATCAAACATGGGGGGGCACAGAAGGAGTTTACTGTAAATAGAAAATGATGATTTAACTGGAACATGTTAGTTCATGTTGGATATAACATTGGATTTGACCATGAAACATGATGGACAATTATCGAGAAATAACAAGCAAAAATGGGGATTGATTTTTTTTTTGATCAGATTCATCTTCGGTCAGTTGGTTTACAACTACACTAGCTTGGATTTATGGTGGATATATTGAGAATGCGGGTTATAAACCATAAAAACCGACGATTTGCGTCTTTCCCCAACATTTTTCACACAAATATTATCCAAATAGAACAATCCCATCGAATATTGATCACATGATACAGATGAGTTGTTTCAATGTTCATTATTTGTCAACCACATTTAGGGTTATTTGTCAATGACGCAAATGCTTGGGTCGGGTTGAAACCACCAACCGCATTTTTATGTGGCATTTTGGGTGGTTAATTATGTAGTACATACTTTAATACACGTTCATCTTTTGGATGGTTATTGCTTATCTATTTCCATTGTGTCCCCATTATTTTGTTCATAATGTGGTATTTTTATGCACTGCCATAAATACTACAAAGGGGAACCGATTTCAATTTTATCCCTTTATGGTCATATTGGTGATAGTTTGAATATGTTTGAATATGTTTGAATATGTTTGAATGACGTTGATGGCGTAGGTTTTACCGTTTTACCACAAAAAACCATCCGTTACATGGTCATATCATTTGGGATTGGAGGATTGCCACTGGTCATGGGCGGTAAGCGCCTGGATATATCAGGATATATCAGGATATATCAGGATATATCAGGAT
>Ga0126342_10009593_pt1 | contig 17345 bp, 6 predicted proteins | sample Cyp1metagenome_FD_92528 | JGI IMG/M metagenome (GOLD analysis project Ga0126342, IMG submission 92528) | Coral microbial communities from Lord Howe Island, Old Settlement Bay, Australia - Cyphastrea 1 metagenome | ecosystem: Host-associated > Invertebrates > Cnidaria > Coral ... | reverse complement strand
TGCGATCCCAAAGTTCTACCTAAGAGTGCCCCAGCATTGGAGTTTTCAACTGGAAGCCATCGAAAAGAACCACGCCTGACCCCAACCTGAATAGGAAGAACCATCCCAACCTCAAAATGAAATCCGATGAATAACTCCAAAAAAGTGAGCTGTCTCACGTACTGGGCAGATAAAGCTTGATCTAAGATCCATTGAACAAAGGCCGAGGCCGTAGCTGTGCCAAACTCTACAATTTTTGGAGTGGAAGCCAAAGCAGCTTTCCAGTCCAATGGCATAGCATCAATCAATGCACCATCATTGACTCCAAAAATGGCCTCTTCAGTTTCTCCGGTCAGATCAGGCAACTCCTGATCCTCCAGTCCGTCAGGGGAACCAACAGCTCTAACAGCCAGAGCCAACAAAAACTCTTGACAACGCCTGGACCAAAATGACTGCCAAATGTTGGAGTTGTGAAAAGCGTGAAAAACCTCGTTTTGACTACAACTGAAACCAGAAAGACGGGCAGTCTTGGCTGACTTGTCCGCCACCGAATTCCAAAAAGTGCAGAACGCATCTACACTGGAACTGGCATCACTTAGCTTCTTGTGAGCAGCAACTTTTTTCACAGTGAAAATACCATCATAGAGACTCAGGCATTGCAAAACGTATTCCCAAAGGTCTTGGTTACACCAGTTAGCTGGAATCGACCTGCACTGTTGCAAAATCTGACAGCCATCCAATGCATACTGCGAATCAGTATGAACCACCGCATCATCACATTTCCAATGGGAAAGCCAGCAAAGAGCCATCGCAATCGCCCAAACTTCACAACGGTCACTGGTATGCATCATTGTTGGCTGCAGCCCAGCTCCAACAACACAGCCAAGGTTGGCTGAAACCAGGCTCCATCCACCAACAGCACCAAGAAAGTGGCTAGAATCACTACAAGAACCATCTGTAAAGAGAAGCTGACGGCCAGATGGGGGCCTTCCTCCGACCCATTCCGGAGCATCCCATGAAATCGCATTCAACATTGCCCAAAATTGAGTTTGCCACGGATTAGCTGGTGACAATCCATGGTGAGTCATACAAACAGGGAGCGAGAACCACATACGCTCCACGTCAGCATAACGTTGTCGAATCTCTTTGAAACTTGGACAAGCTAATGCACGATGCTCAATAGAGTCTTCAGCCAATCCACACGCACAGAGGGGACTCACCTCCTGGTCATACTTGGCCTTGACCGAGTTCAGAAACGAAGTCCCGTCCCGAATGCAATTGAGGAGTTCTGATTTGGCATGATCCAGGCCACTCATCTGAAAAAATGAAGCAGCTTCATTGATGCCATCCATGTCCCTGAAATCCTGTCTGTGAGTGACTTTCATCACCATATGTTGCTTCCAGTAGTAAGCCAAAAGTTTTTTGGCAAGGCCAAGATCCAGCCATGCCAACTTCAAACGCAAGTTGGTGTCCAGAGTCAAAGTATCGGTCCCATGCAGCTGCCATCCCAAGTTGCCAAAAAGCTTCAAAAGCTTAGCAAAGGGCCCATATGTTTTCCGTCTATTGTCCGCGGTCAGAAACGCAATCCATGACTCCCGAATTGCTTGATTAGACCGGTAGTAACGCAGAAAATCACGAACACATTGCCAGGCATCATAGAAACCTGGGTCAACATCTTCACCGCAGACAAACGCCACACGCAGAATAGGGCTGGCACCCCCACGTGCAACACGCAAAGCTCTCATGACTTGTGTTCTCAACTTTACTAACCATGAGTCCCCCAGGCACACTGAACTGGATGCATGCAGGGCTCGAGGAAGAAGAGCCACTTTGATTGCAAGGAGTTTAAACCAAGGAGAGACATCAAGCTTTCTCAGTCGAGCCCAGAAGGGAAGAGTTTGAAGAATGCGAGTTTGCAAAGGACGGTTGAGATGCTTGGCAGAAAACTGCATAGTGGCACCGAGGTCAGTTGAACATTCCACCACCGGAAGGCCAAGGGATTGAAGAAACTGTCGGTGATTAGGACACAGCGCCCAGTACTGAGATTTTCGTGAGTCAACCCGCAACCGAAACAGTTCAGCCCAAGTATCAAGAGTAAGGACACCAGTCATAAGGGACCCAGGGGTGGTCGCAACCAATTCCAGGTTATCCACAAAAGACAGCTCATTGATGCCAGGCTGAAAATGGCGCATGTAATGGTGAAAGCTGAAGTCCAACAACACCATGCCCAAGCAACTAAGTCCATCACCCTCAGGAAGCCCACTGTCAGAAAAGACAGCATTGCTGGGTTCATGACGAACAAGAAAAGCACGATGCATTTGACGGAGAAAGGAGGCCCATCCTTGCACAACAGCATCAGCCACACCGAACCACCTAGCCAAAAACAGCACCGGGCCTCTTGGAATGAAATTGAAACACTTTTCAATGTCAAACATCCCACCACAAAGATTTTGTCTTTGACCAAGGGCAACTTCAATGGCAGTCTGAAGAGCATATGTAAGATCACGACAACTACGGCCAGTCAAAAACCCAAAGGCAGGAAAGGCAGCCAAGCCCTCAAGCTGAGACAAGTAGTGTCGAGAGTGCAGCGAACTCCAAAGACGATACCAAAGAGAAAAGAGAACAACAGGGCGAAAATTGGCAGCCTCAAAATTGTTCTTGGCCTTTTGAAGACAGAAGACATGCCCACGGGTGAGTTGAAGAGGCCACTCCCAACCAGATTCAACCTTACCAAAGAGGGACACCATGTCTTGAAGAACACAGTCAGGAAGAGCAAGCACATCTTCCTTCTGCCAACCGTCAGGTCCGCCTGTTTTCAGCGCAGTCCCTTTTCGCAGAGCCCTTTTGTAGTCTTGCAGACAAAAAGCAGCAGGCCGAAGAGATCCTTTGGGAACAAAAGCACGGGTAAACTGGACTATCCTGTCCCAAGCATCAGAGGGAACGTCCCCCAAGGCTTGCCATCGTGGAATCCAGAACTGCAGCAGCTCATCATGAATCGCAGCGTAGCCGTAGTATGTTTCAAAGTTTGGCCAGGGACAGGAAGACAATCCGATTCAAAAAGGCACCAAGTCCTCGTAGGAGGCAAAAAATCAGGACCAAACCACGGAGCAGGGGAAACGCATTCACCATTCAAAGTCCAACAACCCTCATAGGACTGAACGGGTGAGTCCAACAAAACTGCACCAGAAGGCGGATCAACCTCCACGATTTTGTAAGCCCTGGTGGAAGTCAGAAAATCCAATGGCTCAGGTCCATCCGGACGGAGAGTCCGGAAGAGTTCTTTAGGACGACTCTCACGCCTGGCTTTGGCCAATTGACATCTCTTACGTCGATTCCAGTCCTCCATATGATGATAGTTGTGACGAAAGTCATCATAGATCAGCTCCAACATTGCTAAAGAGTGGAGCCCAATCAAATGCAACGGACTGGCTTGAAGCCGAATGGGCCGCGAGGGCCACCACGCCGCAAAGTTGGGCTTAAATCCGGCCGCCCTCACCACTGAAGACCAGCATTGAGACTGGTAAGTGGCAGCATTGATGCCAGTCTTCCCACTACGACAACTGTGAACCAAACTCTGCAGCCGACGCAACTGACGATACCAACGACAGAGGGACAAATCAGGGAGGTAAAGAGGCATCGGGGCTTCACCAGGGCGATTTGGCTTGATGCGATGAATCAAAGGATTGCCCTTGCGAGCTTTGCGATGTTGGCCTCTACCACACGTCCCAGGTGGCAAAGTCCCATGCGGGGTAGCAACAAAACCAGAAAGGGATCTTTCGACTTGATTGGACCAAGCAGCAAAAGAAGCCGTGGTGTCTTGAGTCCAAGAAAAAGAAGGCCAAACATCGTTCATAACCTCATGCCAAGAGTCAACCCGAACCTGAGACCAAGGAATATGCTTAGGCTGAGGCCAATACCAACGCTCGAAGGTCACCGCAGGGAGATGGAAAAGACCAGAAACCACAGAATGGTCAGGGAAGATCCCACTTTGAATGTCAGTGCGGCGCCAATACTGCAGCAACTCAGGGGAACACCATACAAAGTCACGAATTGTGGAACCTTTGCAGGTGGCTTCACAAGGTTTACCATGAAGCAAAGTGGCATGAACCTGCAACTCCTGCCACCCTTTTTGACGCCAATACTCCATCAGGGGAAATTGATGAAGATCACAATTGAAATCACCCATGATGCAACGGGGTCCGCTACCTCTGTCCACAACCAGATCAGAGACAGCGGTAAGCAATTCACAGGTAAGGCCAAGAGGATCACGGAACGTGGGACTTTGAGCAGCCCCATAGACCACTGCTTGGAGAATAGGGGTCTGACCAACAAAAGAAGTGGCAGCAAGAACCCGGCCGGTCTCAAAGACAGCAGGCGGCCATTCAACATTGAGAGGCTGCGTAGGGAAGTCAGCCAGCAAACCAACACCGGTCCAAGAACCAGCATCAGACCCCACTGCACGGGCAGGTGCAGGGGCCCCAAAAACCGGGCGAAGCAATCGACCTTGGCTAAGTCCAAAGCCCTTGAGAGCCGATTTCACACCTTTCATACCTTCATAGGTCAAATGAGTTTCAGTGAGCCCCCAAAGACCAGAGTCCAAGGAACCCACAATTGGAGTCTTGTTGGCCAGCCCTGCCACATTCGCAGTGCCGAGCCGAAAGCGAAATCCATCGACCATCTCATCCTCAACGAAGACAGGGTCAGGGGAACAGGGACCCGGGTGTGAAGCTTCGCCAATTCTAAATCCATACGCCGGAGACAGAAAAAAGACAAGGAAAATCCAAAGAAACTGCCAAAACATGTGGCTCCAGGAAAGCAAGCGTGGCACCACTTTCCCTTGCCATGATAGTCAATTGGTTCGAGGCCGCTTCCCAAGTAGAGATTCTAATCTTGCTGTCTGTGCCTCAAGTCCGGCCTTGAGTTCAGCTTGAAAGCTGGACTGAAGAGAGCAAACATCATTCTGCAGCTTTTGCGTCGCTGCTCCCTGCGTCATCAAAGCCTGCTGCAGCTCATCCAATTTCGCCTGCTGGGCTTGCATCTTGTGATCCATACCACAAAAACGAGAACCGACATCGTTGAACCAAGTCACAAATTGAGCGTTCTGCTGTTTGAGCTCTGCAATTTCTGCTGCCTGCTGTTGAGCAAGACCTGGCTCCGCTTCCATGTCTGCCAAACCAGGAGGAGGACTCTGATTGATGTGGGTCAGCTGATTCATAAGTCGTTCTTCCAAAGCCGCAATTCTGGAGGATGCAGTGCTGGCACGCCCCATAGCAGGTTCAGTGAACACAACATCTTGTCCATCTCCAGTGGCAGGTGTGGAAGCCGTAGGCTTGTACTTAGTCCAAGGGTCACCAGAAATCCAGGGGTCAACCTCAACAGACGACGCACCAGAAGAAGAAGGCAAAGACAACATATGCTTTCGGGTGCGAGTGGAAGCCTGCACCTGAATGGCCGGTTTCACAGTGGCAGCTTTGTCACGCTTCAAGGTGACTGTGACAGTACCGTGATCAGTGTGCAGGATGGCTGAAGGGGCAACCGAAGCCGTTCCAATGTCCCAGTACTGACCATCACTGGAGGAACGAAGTGGTTTCAACGGTTTGGCAATCCAATTCCAAGCTTTCAATAAGTCAGCAACCTGGGAATGAGAAAGTCCATGTGGAAGGGGCCCCACTTCATAAACAGAATCAACAGAGCAAACAACCACATTTTTTCCAGGATAAACCAGTTCCTGGACAACCTGCTCATGCTTCTTGTAGGCACGGAGTCCAAGCTTCTGCTGCATTCTGGCAACTCCAACCACCGTTTCATTCCTACGCTTGAAGTCCAAGGCTTGAGACAAAGACATGTGACGAGGCAACCAAACCACAACAAAGGAAGGATGAGCTCCCTGTTTCGAGTCAGGTCTTGGTTCAACAAAAATTCCATGCCAACCGCTCAGAGCCAGCACTTCATTCAAAGCCGACAGAGGAACCCGCAGAAAAACTGAGAACACTTGGGCTTGATCCATGGGAAGCTGTTGATTCTCAAGAGAGGCCCAACGCCAAGACCACACATCAAGTATGACTTGTGCCACTTCTTCGCCGCACGCTGGATGAAACAAGGGACAAACCCCAGAGCAATCAGCATCCGAACAACGACGCAAAGAGGGAACCAAAACCTGCAACATTTTGACCGGACCTTTGCAGAAAGAAGCCCAATCTTTGTCAAACTGATCTCGGTACACCATGACTCGAATAACCGCAGTTTCAAGCATCGCCACTGTAGGAGCAGTATCAACCTTGGCAATATAGACAGGGACATCCCCCAAATTCACAAGGCTACCCTTGACCAACACAGGTTCAGAAGTAGGGGTATACAACGCCGGCCACTGCAAGTTGTTGATCGTCAGGTCATCAGGCCCTGAAAGTTCACCAATGGAAACAATGGCAAGGGCATCAACGCTCAAATGGTTGGAAGCACGGCACAAATCCATCGCCTGTTGAACAGTGACAATGCAAATTCCACGCGCATTTGAGCCAATGTCCCGAAATCCAATGGGCATGACAGGCTCTTCATGATCATCAACAAAGGTGGTTGGAAATAAGGTCAAAGTGTCCGGTGACAATGCTAAAGCAGGCTCAGCTTTTCGACCAGGCTTGCCTTTCGTTTTCTTGGCTTTGGTAACCTGGCCATGTTCAGCGGAAGTCCGAGCAGCAATGTGGGATTGTAATTCCTCATAGGTAACCCATTGGAAAGGCTTCCCCAGGAGGTTGCCCGCAGATTTCAAAGCTTTCCAAGGTTCAGAGGCTTGAATGGCTCTTTGCACAGCACTTAATCCAAGACGCTGAATGGCAAGTTCCGCTCTGCTTCTGGCCTTTGCTGTAGGAACACCTTTGCTGGGAAGGAAGTTTTCCAGCCAGGTAATGGCAGCCTCAGCCTCATTAAACGGCCCAAACCCAACCCGACGTTGGAATGCCACAAGGTCAAGATGCCAATTCCACTGAGCATCCAAGGGAAACTCATTCCAGAGACCCAGCAATGCGCCAAGATGCATCAAAGCCACCGTCCCACAATCAACAAGCGAAAGCTGAGAAAAGCAACGCATGAAAGTCCAATAGACAGTGGATAAAGACCAGGCAACGGACCAAAGATCCACCAGTTGAAACAGAGCAACAGGGGGAGTCACCAAAAGTCCATCACACCAAGTGACACACAAAGATCCCAGACGAAAGTCCAAGCGGAAGCAAGTCCAATGAGAATCCACCAGCATGATCCCATACAAAGTCCAAGTGCTGCTTGTGCCATCACGAATGGCCTGAATGGCAGTCTGGGGCCATTGAAGAAGCAAGCTGTCAAGAGTGAACGGTGACAAGAAGGATGCCGCAGGCAAACCCGCACACGTGAGCAATGAAAGTCCAGCATGATGAATCATCACATCAGTTAATCCATCACCAGGCAAGCCAAGCATGCAACCAGTCAATCCACTGTCAAGAAAAGGCCCATAGCCAACCCTCGGAACAAGTGTCACTTCAGGCCCTGAAATGAGCATCAATGGTGAGAGAACCACACCATTGTCCCAAACATCCAGTTCTTCATCGGTACCTTGGAGATGGCACTCTGCATCAATTAGTTCACAGGCCCTACGTGGCTGATTGAGCGTGAGGGGGAAGGAACCATCATCCAAATGCACGGTCAGGACCCTTGTCTCATACATTGCTGCTGAGGGTTGCAGCCCATGGTGCAATCGAACATGTTGAGCGACCATCTGAGTGTGACAGGATTCAACCTCCGCAGCAGTTAAAAAGTCCAGCATTTGCTGCAAATGGCGCAGCATCCAGTGACTCTGAACAGGGGAGGCAACTTGACCAATCAAACACAAAGCCGCACGCATGTCTGAACCATAGTCAAGGCCAGCGGGGAGCCCAATCAAGACACAAGCTTCAAAAGGATGAAGATGACGCAATTCAATAGCGGACCATTGTGATAAGACCAAAACGCCATGCAGACCTTGTGGCCTAAGCAAATCTCTGGACAGAGCCCCACGACACAAACACGGGCAGGGTGAAAGCGGACTCCCCATAGAGTGCAGCAGGGTGGGACAACGCCCTGTCAAGCACAGCAACCGGTTGGCAGGACCATACTGAGGGTCATGGAATGCTTCAAATTCAACCTCCGTCAGTTGCAATTGCTTTTCCTGTTCAAAAGGCCAGGTTGGCCATGATGGGATAACTGACTCAACTGTGTCAAAGGTTGAAGTCAACGGCAGGTCAGGAATGTCAACATCAGGCATCCAACAAGGAACGATCAAACACCACCAACGAGTCCGGTGATTGGGTAAAGCACGGTGCAGGTGAAGAACTTGTTCCACTAACTTGAATCCACGGATTCGACAAAAGGAAGCCAAAGACTCACGAACCACTTTGTTCCGGCCCGCCGCAACCACACATTCAAGCAACAAAAAAGCACATTGGATGAGAAAAGCCAAGTCCAAAATATGAAAGAAGGTTTTGGCACGGTCATCAAGAAAAGCCAAATGCCGACCCAATGAGCTGAAAGGTTGACAGGGAAATCCAGCCAAAAGTCCAACCCGGGTGTCATGGGCAAGATGGAAAAGTCCAACCTGATGTTTAGAAGCAAGGTCTCCATGAATCACTTCCGGAAATCGATTTCTCTTCAGAAATTCCACCGCAAGAGGCGATTTGTCCATCGCAGCAACAGGCTTAAGTCCACTTAGTTGAGCCCCAAACGAGGTGCCACCAAGTCCAGCACAAACCTCTGAACAAAGGAAAAAATCCGAAGGAGAGGGATCAGGCAGAGTGACATCCAAAGACTCAGCATCACCAGTCAAGGAGATTTGTTCCAAAGAGGCACCTGACAAAATCCAATTGTGCAACGCAATGAGTTTGCCTGGGGGAAACATGGTAGTGCATCGGATCAATTGCTGACCACCCACTGAAACCAGCCCTTCATCTGAGGAAAAAGCCAGGATCGAGACCCTATTTCCCACTTCAGTACTCTGAACAGGTTCCCAAGCAAATCTATACCCAACCATGGCAACCAACCCTCCGTGATCCGCTGACGTCGTCTTACCCCTGACAGGACTCGGAGCCAAGACTCTATAATATTATGTTTTACCATCCCTCCAATTAACATAGACCCTGCCAAATAGATTCAAGTAGGTTACCCAAAATGGGGATTGGACGAACCAATTGATGGGATGTAATGGGGATATATCTGGTGTGATGGGTTTGTTTGAGAATAGCGCTATGCCCGGTATGCCCCCCAGTTCTGAGTTGTTTTTTTAAAACGAGAATAAACATTGATCATAAATTTAAGGGGATATGCTGACCATATTATAGCGGTGGTAATATGATTTCATGCTTAATTATTGATCGCGTTCCCACTAAGAACCCCTATTGTGCTCACAAGTTTGTAAAACCACCCGCAACCGTCAGAATGAGGCGTGGTTTGTGCTTGGCTTTACCATACGGATCCATATCATTTACCAACTGGCTTTGCCATTTCTGGCACCTTGGGATTTTCCAATATTTTCCAGCCCTAGTGCTCCACACACATGTCCGCAGGTGGCAGGTTTGAGTGCTCAGCTCAATGAGTATCGACCCAGGTGGCCGCATTTATTGCTGCTGCAGCTGCTGCTGCATCTAGAGCAATACGGAGCAATGACGGTTTTTGTCTCAAGTTGGTGTCAGAATCTTTCAAGAAATGTTTTTTGATGACTGGGTTGGTCCGTTTTCCTGGTGAACTACAATGGAAACTGCTGACGATGTTTTGAAGAATTGCATGACCATCAAATCATGGTGGGTTTCAGATGCTTTCAGTGGTTACAGTGGTTACACCTTGCAGATCGGTCAGGCTAGCGGCTCAGTTGAGCATTCCACAGGAGCAGACTGATTGGAGATTGGGGGGATGCACCATTCTCAATGATCAGATTCTGTTCTGAAATAGAATGGTGGATTTTGGTGAGAGTCTCTCTGAAAATAGGCTATTTCATGCTATTTCCTCACGGACTATCATCATGTTCATCCCCAAGATTCAAACGGCCAGACGCATTCGTCGGGCGCCTTGAACGCAGGAGATGCTGATCATTGAAGGCCTCCCAAGAAAACGGAAGCAAGAAAAGGTGCGCGGTGGCGCCAAGTTCCCCCATGGCGTGACATGCTTGCGGAGTGTGGGAATGTTTGGGACCATTGCCGGGCCAACAAGTCTGGGGAAACCGGCTGTATGTGTTTTTTTTGTTTGATGGGAATAGATCAATCTAACCTAATCTAACCATCTATTTCTTGAAGGGTATCCAACATTGGCCGTCATGCATGCTTGATACATATCCCACCTACCTTGCCTACATTGAACGTTGTCATTCAAGTTGAAAATCTTGATATCGCAAATCCGAAGGCGTACTTAAATACAAGTATACAACTCTCTTTTTATGATAATTCACTCTCCTGAGAGTTGAGATGGAAGCGCAATGAGTCTGAATCATTTTCCTATTGGAAATGGGCATGATTGGTTTCCACGTTTTTTGTTTGGTGGGGGAGGTGGTCCATTTTCTGTTTCCATGGGTTTTTTCTCTTCCGTTGCCATCCGAACGCCAGGAATCGGAGGCTTGAGATACATGCGGTTTCTGGCAGGCTCGCCTGTTCTTTCCGTCGCTGACTTCATGTGCTCTTGGAACAACTCTTCAGCCCATATTGATTCTACTATGTGTTTGTGGGATTTGTTGAAACCACATGAAACCACAAATCCATACCAATCCTATGTTCCTGGGTGAGTCATAGAATTTGGAGCAAGTACTCCATGTTGTTCTGACTGCCCGTCGCTGAAGGTCAGGCAACCGAGAAGGATCTTTTATGTCGCGAGTCTCGCGAAAGCTTGTTTCACAAAGGGTCGAGTGGCTAATGGGTGTACAGTTGCTGAATGTGAGCAGCACAACAAAGCCATTTGCCAAAGATTGGATTCGGACTTCAAAGTTCAATTTATCTATTTGCTATAGTTTCAGAGTTGGTAAGTGAGTCTGCGCTTCCAGCTATGATACACACATATATAATATACATATATAGTTTCCAGTGTCAAATATCTAAGAACACTCGGCCTGTTTGAGCGCATGAATCAGTACCATTTGTTTGGCCCCCCAAAAAATCTTCAAAGCCCCCTAAAAGCTTGACAGTTCCGAAAAAGCGTCCAACAGCAGATGGCAATTCCGAGACCGGATTCGTCAAGCGGATCGGGCTTCTCAACAGAAAAAGTGTTGATCTGTGATGGCCTGAGATTGGCAATTCGGGGTGTTTTTCTTCATTTGTAGGACCCCCCCCCAAAAAAAATGTCAAAGTATATACTTATATAACTTATATATTGTAATAATTCCAGCTTATTATTTTGGCAGAATTTTATGCTATAATGAGATGAGCTTATGATACCATTCAGAGAGCCTCAGCCATAACACATGTGTTACTTGAGAAACCCAGGCCACAACAGCAAAGTTAGTACTGCTTGGTGGGATTTGAAGAGAGAATAGCGAAGGAGCCATGGTTGTATCCATATTCCCTATGAAACTTGGGGAGCCAAGGAACTGCAGTCAGCGTTTCGCAACTGCATAATAGTATTAAGAATTACGATATCTAAAGATTATAAAGTCAATATGATTGTATGAAGTTGTAAAATTGGCATGAGGTTGGTAAAGTACAAAAAAACAGCTTTGTTTTGTGACATCTTCCATCATATTCCCATGTCGATTGGTGGTGACGTGCTGCACATTGCTGCACCCCCAGATTGGACAAGAGGCAACCTTGTCCGGAAATGGTTGGACTCCCAAATATTCCGGAAGTAGATATCACTCACAATTAATTAACCATGAATGGGTTTTCCAGGGATTGTCCCAGATGTAATCCCGGTTTTGACTCATGATTTTCATGTGGGTTCTCAAGTTGAACCCACGTACCTGAGCTCCAACCGCGTCCTGCAATGTGAATGGCTCAGTCTCGAATGGCTTCGGCACCGCGGTTGAGGACATCTGCCGTGGAGGCAACACCGTTGTTTTTCCTTTAGAAACGGATCATGTTTGGGAGCATCTTACATCTTTGGGGCGGTCCGGTTGAAATCTTGGCTTTGGGATTGAACATGGAGCAAGTTAAGGTAGCCTCCAGACTTTCTGGGAAGTGTCATGGTGTTTTTGTTCTTAAGTGAGAACACCTCCGCCAAGTAACATAGCAGTACTCTTCCAACCCCAACTGGTAGCATGGTTGTCATGTTGGTTGGAGGGAGGGTATCTCAGCCGTTCTTGGCATGGTGATCATGGATTAATTCCACAGCCATTCTAGGGTGGTAACACGTTGTTTCGCAGCCATCCTCTGAAGCGTTCAAGTGCTGGGGTAGCATACAAACGAGGTCTTTTTTCTGCCAAGTTTGCGGGATTTTACCCAAAGGGTTTCTTGGAGGGCCTTTAACACACATGAAACAGACAAATCATTTTGCCCGTTTGATGATTTGACAACTTGACAATACTTGACATGTTTACCTGCTAGGCTCGGAGCAACTTTTTTCAGCATGTATCATATAGGATCATAGGTGTGCGGAAAATATATAGTCGTGTAAACACATCGTTTCATTCTGGGAACCCCTGTCACTAAATTTTGCCGAGATTGACGTGCCCTGTCAGGTACGTGTCCAGTTGCCTCCGCAGTATGGCTTTGGCAGGCCATGGGTGGAAGCTTTTGATGCTTTTGCAGTCTCACCTGGTAGCTACACAACTAGCTTCCCCCTTGGCCAAGGATCATACTATCCACACTGAATTTGTTGGCGCATGGTGTCGCAGCTGTTTTGTTGCTCTCAGCTGGCAGATTTCCATATAAACATAGGTCGGGATAATTACCAGCAAGTTAAATTGAAAGAGGATTGCTTTATAAACTCAAAAATCAGTTTCGAATTCTCTACATACTCAACGGGAGGTAGCCCAGCCATTTGGAAAGATGATGAAATGATAACATATCTATGCAGAGTATCAAGCCTTTTGCACCAATGACCACGTGACACCAAGTTGCCTGGGATGCCTCAGTGACCGCGCCGCATCGATGGGCCAGGGACCTATGCAGCTCGGCAAAAAATCCGATGTTCACCGATTATCATAGGGGTTATACAGTTATACCATTAGTTCTACTACCCAACAAGTTCAGACGGGTTACACCACCCCAAAAATCCAGAATATAGTTTAGCTATGTTTAGCTTAACAGATAAGATAGCCGTAGCTATAGATTGAACCCCCTGGGGCCTGGCCGTCCAAGGAATGCCGCTTGCACCTGCTGCTTCAAGCGCGCGGATGAGCACCAGGCAAAATCGCAAGCCACCAGGGATGATTCTCCGTGGATAGGTTAAGGAAAAAAAACTTACCAAAACATTAATGGGATAGAATGGATTACATCCTTATTGGATAGTGATTTGGGTATATGGTTTTACTATCCAAAGTGTCACATGGCAGTGGTTTTCTGAGTTCTCTAAGGAAGCGCATGAGATGGCAGCGATCAAGTAGTTCACTTCTCGAAAGCATAATGGTTAAGATGGTTAATCATAGTGAATTAGTGAATGATGGTTATAATAATGGCTGATTAACGATTAATGGTGGGTTTACCCCTGCGGTAATCAAACGTGGCTGGCTGGGAAATCCCTATAAATTGGAGCTTTATAGACTATAGATGGTGGATGTTGCATTCATGACATCATTCCCATGAGCAATGTTTCGTAATCTATTCCATTCCCATCATATTTTCACACCCCCATTGTATGGTCCCAACTAGGGGTTTCACCTGTACTACATCCAGCATGGTTTCTGGAGGTTGCTCAATAATGGGGGATGGGATTCAGCTACCTGGTTTATTAATAATCATGTTTATGGGATATTAAAACCATAATGGGGTGATAACTGACCAACCAGGAATGTGTACTATACACTTCATTGTGGCTATAATCCCATATCCAACCTAAGTAGATCTAAATACATATGTTGCCGTTTAATATATGCATAATGTACAGTTGAATATTATCTTAATATAATTTAAGTATATATTTTATACATATATATATACACATATATATATATTGTACCATAAGCCAACCATGGCAGCCAACATCAGCGCCATTTCCAGGCGCTGCAAGGCGCCTCCATGGCATCCATGGCATCCATGGCATCGATGGGCTCAAGGCGATCCCGCACCGTGGCACCTTGGACGCACCAGGTGAGCACCTTGGAAGGTCGTCATGACATGAGAAAGTCATGGGAAAACCATGAGAACACCATGAACAAACATGAAAAATGCATAAAAATGCTGGTTTTATGATGTTTTATGTGGTTTTCAATGAGATTTTGTTCGCTGGAACTTTGAGAAGATGAGATGGTCATGGGATTTTAAGATATTTTAAAAAGGAAAAACATGGTGGTGAATGGGATATTACTTACTGTAATATGGGGATATCGTGGGAAATAACTAACGAGAGAGAGAGAGAGAGAGGGAGAGAGAGTGGAAGTATTGTAAGATGCCCATTTAGTTCGATGATCTATTACAGGGATCGGAAATTTCCAGAGGGTAGCCCTGATTAGTGAGGGTCCGATCCGTGGGTTATTGTATTCCATATATACCTGGTTAAAACGATTATTAACCAAGACTAGTTACTTAGGATGATTTACATACACAGTAATCACGATGCCATGCCAACAGACATCAACGAGCTCCAAGGTTCGGTCCCAGGCAAAAAATCAGCCAGTTGGAGTAGCAGTTTATTGCCAGTGCTTTGTGGTTGCGTTTCCCACCTTTGTAAAGTCTGTACAATGAGCGTGCCGGAAGTTTCCAAAAGGAACTGGAACGTGCCGTCCTGAAGGAATACAGGCACGATTCGGCCTAGGGGAGTTGGGGTGGTGTTTCAACACAGCCCCGTGACGATGTGAACAGGTGATGATGTGAAGTGGCGAGTCAAAGTTCATCCGCAAGTCAGAGTCTCCCTTCGAAATTTCCTTTGATTAAATATCACCTCCAAAACCATTGTTGGAGTAATCCCATCCCTCTAGTATCAAAAAATATCAAGCACCCCCTTTCCCCCTAATATCAAACACCCCCTAAATTGACAAAATCATGTACAAATCCCATACTAAACTAAACCATGGTTTCTGGGAGAGTGTTTTGTATTACTGTAAGGGGAAGGGATGATTTTATTTGGTCATTTTTGTGCCCATAGTGGGGGTATGAGAGCACAGTTTCCATCTGAGGTACCGGTCGCGCAGGCGTGGGGCAGGATGTTGTTTGGTAGATTGGTGGGCATAGCAAGGATGATAAGGATGGGGATGAAAACCCTTACCATTTGGTAATCAAACCTGTCCTTTTCAAAATCCTCTCTAAATTGGGTTTTGAGGGGAAAATCACCTACAAATGTAGTATTGTCCATTGCCATGTTTGAATACCAGAGCGTAACGTTGGTTTATGTTGAAACCTTAGCCATCTACAAATCCCCATGAAGCAAGATGACTCCTGGCTGTCACATTGAAATTTCATGATGACATGCGCAGCGTACCTTTGGTATTGGCATGTATTGGCACTTATGTCGGATGAGCGGTTGGACTCGTCAACTTGATATATGAAAAGGGATGAACATGGCGAGTTATGTGGGGACCCTGGTTCAATCAACGTGAACCAGATTCACAGAACGATCAGTGGGTTTGCATCAATCCCTAAGCACATCGCGCATCAACCAACATCAGATGTTGCAGGCGCTTTTCCATCGTTTTTCCCGAGACCCGTCCGGCGGGATGTATGGGGGTTTCCGAAGTCATGGGGGTACCCCAATAGCTGGATGGTTTATAATGGAAAATCCATGAACATCCTATATTATCCTATATTAAAATGGATCCTTTGGGGGTACCCCCATGACTTAGGAAACATCCTTGCCAGACTGGTGGTTTGGCCTTGGTGCTTAGGATTTAGGCGCTAGCAATCCCCCCGCAATCCCTAGCAATAGCGTCCAAATCCACAGGCCTGAACAAGGTTGCTTGATATCAATATCACTTGATTGATAATGTACTCATTCTATAAAATCATTTAAGTATGATTGATCTCTCACTGTTTTAGACCCTCATAATGCAATGCGTGAACCAGTTTACTCTCTATTTGTTCGGTGTTTTTCTGCTTTGACCCAGACTTAAGACTATTGCAGCAAACATGTGTCAGAATCACGAAAAAGAAACATGTGTATTTTGAACCCCTCGGCCCGTCGGCATGTATTTAAATACTGACTATAACATATTATAACTGTTTGTTGGATAGAATGCCATCATGTACGGTGTATATATATATATGATGGTATTCTATCTATATAAATGGCTATATACACATAGATGTATGTTACATAGGGTTGGTGCCATCATCCCCCACCCACACACCGACACTGTGGGATGCAGGCGCCTGCGCGGGCCCCCGTGCGCACCGGGCCATGTATCGTGTGCCGCGAGGCTTGAACGAAACATGGGCCATGAGATGCGGCACGGGTCAGCCATGGGATGTTTTAGTTGTAGGTTTATCCTGGGAATCATGGCCATTTAAATATATATATATATAGTGTATATATATATATAATATATGAATAGATTAAATTATATACTGTATATATGTGATCATATAATATAATGGGATTTCGCTGATTTCATCCATGAAAATTGGATTTCATGTTGATTTGATGGCACTCAATGGGATGTTCTGTCATGGTGAATCTCATAACCATCCAAAAGGGATTTATTTGATTATCAAAATATGGTAACATCATATGACTTAATGGCGATTGATACTTGCTGGGAATTGTTCTGTGGATTCAACCAGCAAAATATGGGGACTCAATGGGAATTGGAGGGTGGTGTAACCAACAATGCTGTGGCAACTGACTGGGTGGGTAGTTCAGTTAGTACTAACTAATCTCGCCAAAATATGCCAAAATTACATATATATATATATATATATTAACAAACCAAAACAAATGGGCAGAAGTTTTGGAAGTGTAGGGGATTCACGGCCCCTCAAAAAATAGTAAGGAATCTGGTTTTGATTTTGGGGATGGGTATCAAAAAAAAATATTACTAGGATCAAAAGAAAATTATTATTAGGATCAAAAGAAAATTATTATTAGGATCAAAAAAAAATATTACTGTTTGTAAGTAAAGGAAAGAAGGAAGGGGGGGAAGGAAGGAAGGAAGGAAGGAAGAAAGATTGAAGTAAAGAAAGGAGGGTAATTTAATTTGTTTTTTTTTTTTCTCCTGGCTCCTTTGGCTCCTGGCTTCTGTGGCTCCTGGTGGCTCCTGGTGGCTCCTGGTGGCTTCGTGGCTTCTTGGCTTTTTGGCTTCT
>Ga0126342_10009592_pt1 | contig 17347 bp, 17 predicted proteins | sample Cyp1metagenome_FD_92528 | JGI IMG/M metagenome (GOLD analysis project Ga0126342, IMG submission 92528) | Coral microbial communities from Lord Howe Island, Old Settlement Bay, Australia - Cyphastrea 1 metagenome | ecosystem: Host-associated > Invertebrates > Cnidaria > Coral ... | reverse complement strand
GACATACATGACATACATGACATACATGACATACATGACATACATGACATACATGACATACATGACATACATGACATACATGACATACATGACATACATGACATACATGACATACATGACATAAATACATGACATACATACATGACATACATACATGACATACATACATGACATACATACATGACATACATACATGACATACATACATGACATACATGACATACATACATGACATACATACATACATACATACATACACATACATACATACATACATACACACATACACACATACATACATACATACATGCATACATACATGCATACACATATACATGCATACACATATACATATACATATACATATACATATACATATACATATACATAGACATAGACATACACATACACATACACATACACATACACATACACATACACATACACATACATACATACATACATACATACATGCATACATTACGTACGTACATACATACATACATACATACATAGATTTGCATGTATATATATATGTATGTGTGTGTGTGTTTGTGTGTGTGTTTGTGTGTGTGTGTTTGTGTGTGTGTTCTACACATGTGTTGCCTGTATACCTATGTGCATGCATATTTAGATACTTATATATATAGAGATACATATACATATGTGTATATATGTGTGTGTGTGTGTTAATGTGTATTTTTGATTTACATATTTTCATCTATTTATGAACACACTTAGGCGCATCAAGGAGGGCCTCATGTCTTGCCGGGTCAGCCTCGGCCTCAAATCGACAGGACAGGGTTCTTTTTCTCTGCAATCAAACATAACAATGGAAATCATGGGAAATCTACAAAAATCACCGTTGGCGAATGATACAAATTATTAAATGTTATAGATATATTACATATATATATAGATATATATGATGTAGATATAGATATAGATATGCATATAGACTATATAGATATAGATATAGATATAGATATAGATATAGATATGCACACTGCCATTTACCTCTTGCAGATTGAAACTCGGGATTTTCCATGGCCATGTTTGAGTTTGAGTACCAGAGGCTATGCCTCGGGTTCAACAGCATTCACCACTGGACCACTGGACCACTGGAACGCCATGGCTGGAGCATAGGGCCGGCAACTCAAAGAACTTGGCCACCCTGCTGATGCCTCGGCCGTATTCTCCTGGCCATCAAGCCACTATCAACGTCTTCAGTGAAGTATGGGTCATATGGTCCCTGAAAATGTGATGGTTGAACACCAAGAGTGACCAGAAACTGTGGGCTCAAAGACAGATGCTCTTAACAAAACTTGGGGCACACAAATACACACGGATTGCCAAAGACCATGACTCCGTGTCAAAAGTCCAGTATCGCCCGGCAACTCACGGACTCCAGCTCAAATGCACATCATTTCCTTAAAAATTTGGATTCTGTTGAAGCAGAGAAATGGGTATGCATTCTATGGACCAAACTTGGGACCCCAAGAGAACAAAATGCCGCCAAATAGATAAATAGTACTCATCAAAATTGAGATCGATACTGTCAATACCCAAAGAACTCACAAATCACCTCGTCAGCATCGGCATATCCGCCGAGGAGCCCTGGCAAGCCATCACCTCACAAAGATGGGTCCGAAAAGATCGCTACATTTGGGCAACATATGATGCTTTAAGATGCTTTAAGCAGCTCAACATGGTGGTTTTAAGCTGCTAAAAAGCAGCTGAGAAGCTATCTTAACCAGCTGAAAAGTGATTTAAACATATTTAAACGGCAAACATTGGGAATCACAGGGATATAGCAAACAATGAAGCAATGGGGATGGAACCAGCATATTGCAAATTATATATATAGTGGGGGATAGTGTCTGCCAGGTGCGACTACGACAAGAATGCAATCAAGTAGGAACAAATAGGTTTGATCCCGAACCAGCATAATGATCATAACGTGGTTTGCAGTTCCTCTCACATAAAGTCACGGCCTCAAAATCAAATTTCTGAAATGCGGTCAACGGAGCTGTTGGGCCTTAACTGTAATCAACGTTGGGCCTAGCAAAGGGTCTCAAGCTGGTGGAGACAACAAGCTGCGTCTCCGGACTCTTCTCCTTTCCATTGGGGGGTGGGTCCTGCCAGGGCCCCAACCCTCACACAGGTCTCATTGCCAATCATCCGAGCTAAAGGGTTTCCACGTAAACATCGCCTGCTTGTTCCAGAGTGGGTGTGCCCAGCCTCATCATCATCCAAGGATTCAAAGTAACTGTCATCCTCTCCCGAGTCATCTCGACCAGGGCTTCGCATGCGCCTGGCACAAGTGACTAGTTGGAGGTTTCAAACCGTGCTGCGTCATCCCAGGTCAGGGATAGAAATAGACAATATTTGAATCCACTCACCCGCCAAATGAGATCTCATGACCATTGAATACATATGACATATACAGTAATCATATGTGATTCATCTAAGCCGTCTCTCGTTGTTGGGGGGTGGTCCCCGTCATTCAGATTCGCATGTTGCGTTGGTCCTCGGGGCTACCCTATTGCAAGAAAGATCCTCGATTTCTTCCCCTGCCAGCTGAGTGGCGTTGCTTCACTACTTTACACCGGCTTTGCACCTCTGCGCTCTGCCCCCAGCACCTTGGTTCTGAAATAAATTTCAAGACGGGCTGCAGGCACTCAGTCTCAATGTCTGGATCCCTTTTCAAGTAGACAAGCCATTATGGCTCAAAATTTCCGACCAGCAAATATGGTCCAAGAGATTTGGTTGTAATTATTTAGTATCAGAACCATCTCCAAGGTTTTCTTTGTAGGCCAAGTCAGTTTGACCAAATACCGGCCCCAAAGGTGCGCTGATGAACGGGGAAAACAAAGCCATTCTGGAAACCGACCTGCGTTTCCCTGTAAGGACATCCAGGCCCAACCTGCAAAGCGCGATTCGCTCTGATTCGTTATGCAAACAAGTGACTATCAACGGGCCCGCCAGAGGCATACTGCTCAGGCGGATATTTCTCAACCTCCAGGTTCTGCTGGTATTTCAGCAAAAGCCTCAACCAAAAGGATGGCATAGCTGCGTCGACTGGAATATATCACCATTTCTCGTGGCGCATTCTCATTCCAGTTTGTCTATGGGTCAAAACTCTGGTACTCTTGGTGAACATCAAAGTAGCTGGCAGATGGATGTTCAGCCCCGCCAAATGTGGTGAAAAGATGTTGAAAGTGGGTGTAAATGTTGTCCCATCCCCACATGTTCACCTGCAGGGGTGCGAATTCGAATCAGTATTGAGCATCGGATGCGGCCATTGCCTGTCATAATTTAGCCTGAATGGCTGGAATATTCACCAAATTTAGATGATCTACTCTTGTAAAGGGTGCCATGGGGAGACTACCGACACTGCTCAAGGGTCCCCCAATTTCAAACACATCCCAACATTGACATGTACCCCATTCTTTGCGGGTCATATCCCTTCATTTCCTGGTAAAACGAGCGCCAAAGCCTTGCAACACAACAAAAAAAGCGCTGGCCCAGCGGCTGCTCGAGGGGTTTCATCCGATCAGCGTAGCGCTTCAGCAAGGGCCTTGGGACGGGTCAAGCACCGACAGCCATGGGTCTTTGAAAGCTACCAAACAATGTTTTTTTTTGGTGTTAACCCAACAAAAATAGTGGATAATTATGTAGACCTATGATATTGGAGTATATTGGAGTGAACCAGATAGCATCTAGGCTTCTACCTTTGTATAGGCATGTATAGGCTGGGTGACCCTAAAAGGAGTTACCAGCTACGTTAGCCAACACACAGGGCCTCGGCGCAGCAAATGCATCATCCTGACTTATTTTAGGGTCACCTCAAAACCTCTTGAGGTGTGTGAAATCTACAAAACAAGGCATTCACCAATCGCTGCGCTATTGCGGTTCACCCTGAGGATTTTGCAGGTGAAACAGGCATGGATTCCTTGCGTTGGATGAGCCCTGAGCAACCTGAGCTCTCGGCCCGTGGTTTTTGCAAATGTTCTCAACCTTGGGAAGGTCGCAGCTGAGAGGCTCAGAAAGGTGCTGGAATACATTCGATCACCCTAAATCGTGGTTTACCCGGGGGTGATCTTTCCGTACCTTGGGAAATTCTTGTCTTGGGAAAATCCCATTGTTTTTGTCGTTTTTGGCTGCTAGCCTTTGCCAATCTTGCCGGTCTTGCCTCTAAGGTCCGCACCAAAACCTTTAGATTCTGTGAACGGATAAACTCCAAGAGTTCCAAGGTGGCACTCGCCATGAGGTTGGTGCCTCTCAGTCGGTTTGGACGCTTTGGGAGTGTGGGGATGGTATGGGATGGTCATAGAAACCTGCAGTGCTACAGGTTACTTTGCGTCAGCCAAAGAAGCTGCGGACTGGCTGTGAAATTTCGAGCGGCTTGGCTCCCTATAGCCTGCCAATCTTGATATAATATGTCTTTCCATGAGCTGTCTTTAGATTTTACTCGATCTCTCTATGATCAAGAAGCTGATGCAGAAGCTGATTGAGAAAACCGGTGGTGCTGCAACTTCTCTGCTCCCCTGGCTGCCTGCAGCTGCTCCCATCCCTGTTTGCCCATCCCAGCTTATCCCAGTTGCCTAGGGCTGGAGGCATGATGCACCGCTCAAAGCCTCAGCATTGCATTCACCCAGGTGGCCATGGACTTGACGGACCCAGGTCCCTACACTTACCATCTCGGGGTTCCCCACTCTGCAGGAGCAGTGTGAGCAAATTGTTCTTGGAGACATACCGCACGTACGCCTCGTCCTGAACCCCCATTCCGCAAAAGAAATGAGTTGCAGATCCGGTTACATCAGCTGGATACAATGCTTTCCCTTGCCAACCCTGGGCGGCTCCTTGGTGCCAATGATGGCGCGGAGCACTCGCACCGCAGCCAGCTGCAGGTACTTTTGTGGCGCCGACAGCAAACGGCAAACCTGCTGCCCGAGACCATGTCGAATCACATAGACCTGGCCGCAAGGCAGCTGCACGTGTTGCGAAGTCTTAAATCTGGCAGCAATGTACAGATTACTGTAAATCATGGGAAACCCCATTCCAATGCGGTAGGCTTTAGAATTGTTATAAGTTACAGCTTGCAAGTAATCCACGCGTGCTGCATTTTCCCACCAAACCATGTCCTCTTACATACTTGAATCGAATCAAGTGCATGAATCAGCCACACTTACCGGCTGCTTTGCCGATTGAAACGAAGACAGGAAATCCAGGCGTTTCCCTTTTGTTGGTGAATTATGCAGCCAACTATGTACCAATTCCATCCCAGTCCCAGTTGTACATTGTTATATTTATAATATATATATATATACACATACTTATACAGATACAGATACACCAATTATACCTCGATATATACCAGTTATACCCCAGTTTATATTGTATGTGTTAATATATGTTATATACATTTATAATCATTTATATACATATATGTATATATCAGTTACATAGAAACGCCTTAACGAATGGATCGAGCAAAAGTTCCGTGGCAAGCGCCTTGGCCCGGTAGCCGTGCTTCACCACGGCGAAGGCGACGATCTCGCAGACCAGCTGCTGCGCAAAACACACCTGGCCCCCTGAAGTTGGTGAATGCATGGAGAATAATTGGGGGAAATCGGTATATTAAGGAAATTTAATGGTTTAATCACCAAACACTATAGGAATACTAATCCCTGGGAATACTATAAATGGTGATTTTTCATGGGATTTGACAATTATAAATGTTGATTTGATGGCGATTTACCCTCTGGTTATTTAACATAGCCATGGTATAGATGGCCCATAGAAATAGATGATTTTCCCAGCTAGAAACCTCCATTTATTTTGGGGATTTTCGATGGCTATGTTAAATAACCAGATGGTATATATTTATAGTTATGGGAGATAATGGGGAATACAAAGAATCCAAATTTGACCAGAAATGGATGGGATGCGTTGTGACAAATTATTGGCCGGTTTTCCCCCTGCTAGCATAAACATGGATAAACCATCCCACATCGCAGACCTACCCTTGGGCTTACCACATCAGAATACATTGCAGATACATTGTGTAGGTCCTGTGTAAGTGGTACGTCGGGTATCAGCTTCTTCAGCCATGCCCAGCCTGCGGTGGCGTGCCGGCTTTGGGAAGTTTCTCCCTGAGCGGCGACAAGATGTCATCCATCGCACCCTGTTCGTAGAACACGTCCAGGCCTTTGCACGAAAGCGGTCACAGGGTGCAACCAGCGGGCGCTTGGTGGTGAATGGCTGGTGGTACAAATCGTCAATATTGTTGGTTGTCATGCAGTATTGAGTATTGGAGGCGAACCTGCCTTCATATAGTTGGCGTGGAATTCATCTTTACCCTCCCTCAAGGCAAACAAAACACATGCTTGACCAGAATGTCACTTTCCCACCGGTGCCCTATGGCACCTGAGAAAATGCCTACGCCGAGATGCGTCAGCATGCACCAAGAGAATCATTGGAATATGTATTATTGGAATGTCATAAAGTCAACCCACGACTGTGAGACGTGGGGGTCACCATGATTACCACCACGCTTAACTGACGATATCACTCCTGAAAAGTTCGCCACCACTTGTCCACCTTCCTTGGCAACTGGAAAATCCATGCCACACGGAATCACGGAATCATCCCGCACCTGCGCTGACAAACCAGGGTTCCCTGCGCTTGTCCTGCTCCTTGCCTTCCAAGGTAGCTGGGTCCAAGACGGATCCTCAGTGACTCAGTGATGGGGTCTTTGTCTGATCCGGAGGTTTCGTCGTCTGGTGATAAATGGACATTCACGTTTTTGTGGCTTTTGTTGGGCTGCAGCAAGAGCACCCCAAATGTTGGACTATACGTCGCAGTGCACGAATTTGGATCTGGGCTGCTGGCGAAGGATCTCAGCGATCTGCCCCTGCACCCCCTGGCAGCGCTCCAGAATTGCTATGACTCGGGGTGCTTCATACCCCATAAGCGATATCAGCGATATCATATACTAGACTCAACTAACATGTACGTTTACTATCGTATAATTAATATGTGATGTGTGTGTGTGTATGTGTGTGCGTGCCTGTGCGTAGAGAACTGTAGCTATTGTTTGTTCATGTTTGTTCACTCACCTATATACTTATTCATGTGTTTGCTGGCTCATCTATATTCTATATGTAGAGAGAGAGAGAGAGTATGTATATATATATATATATGACCATTATATAACTCATCTATATAACTATCTATGCATCTAATCATCCACGGTCTATTTAGCTGTTTATTTATCTATCCATCCATGTATCTAACCATAGAATTGTTTACAAATACAGATGTAGGCTTGTACCCAAGATTAACGGTCTTCCCAATGTTCAACTATTTTGGCAATTCTCAAGCTCACTAAGACCGCACAAGGGTTCACAATCAACCCCCGGGTTAGCAATACCCCGGTTGACTAACAGGGATCCGGAAGGCAATGATAATTCAAGAAAAGCTACTGCTGGCATCAATCAACGAAGGCTTTAACAGTTGGTATTGCCCCCATTGGCCTATCAATCCGTTTTCTTCTGGCTAGGATTTCATCATATTTCAATTTTGGTGAGCCATGGGAACCCTTTCAATTTCCCTTGAAATTAACCCGGTGAAGGTCGTGAAGGGTCGCATTGACGATCATAGTTGATACCAAACCAGCCGACTCGGTGGGAAACCTGTCGCCCAGCCGCCAACTGCCGCCACCAACACGATGCATTTTGCTTCGGCACTCGGCTTCAGCGAAGTTGAGCAGCGGAGTTCTGTTGCCGTTGCTCTAACGCACACAGCGGGTTCAAACTTTCTGACCCGCCCACAATCCACTCACTTTTACTCAACCATCCACGTCTTTGGGGCTGGGAATTTAGTATACACTTTTATGTGTTTCCCTTCAGGGGCCGCAGAGATGGAAAGAGACCACAAGCCTCTAAGTCCATTTGGTCTCACCAGTTCGAAGGTTCTGAAGATAGAACTTTCCTGGATATTTGGAAGACTCACGGCGTTGCCAATGAGATTCTTCGTTCGCAGGCTTGGGCGGGCGGGTCCAAGTGGTTTCTTTCGTCCTGGTGTTAATGTAGTAGAACCTCAGCTGGAGGCTGCCGCTGCATTAGCTTCCATCTGAAGTGCCAGTCAGGGACAATTTCTGTGAGATGATCAGGGGAGCAGTACGTAAACCCAAACGGCTGCAGTTCTGCAGGGCCTGCCCTCCACAGCCTTAAAAGGAAGTAAACTCTCTCTCTCTCTCTCCCCTCCCTCTTCCCCTCTCTCTCCCCCCCTCTCTCCCCCCCTCCCTCCATCGCTACTCTAGCTGTAGCTAGAGTGTTCCAGCAACTGCACGACAAGCTGAGTTAGTTCCAAGAATCTTCCCATGTTGTGAAGATAGGTGCTGCTCCCAGCCCTCCGGTAGATCAGTTGCAGGGGGCCTCTGTCGCTCGCAGATTGACTTCAGCGAACTGTTCATCTCCTACAATATGATGGGCCTTGCTACCTTGAATAACAGCTATGGGGAACCACTTTCATAGGCCCATCTAACTGTCCCGGCATGTGGCATTGTCACAAAATGGAGATCATTACCCCCTTCTATGGCCATTTTGATTGCAAAAATGATAATCAACATTGCTGACTCATGAGGAATTTGCTGATATACTTAACTCAATGTTTTTAGACAACAATCATATATAATATAATTTATAATTAATAGCAAGATTCAATGATATGATCTGATAAAGATAGATTTCTTGGTCTTGAGACACCCTCCATGGCCTCGTTGGCTGCGCCATGGCCCGCACAGGCGATGCCGGCGCCGGCCGCGGTGCCGGGGGGGCCGAGGCGGGCACGGCGCAGGAGGGAGGCACTTCGGTCCGTTCACCCGTCACAGTGTTGTAGTAGTACCTCATTTCGGATCTCAGATCTCGCTCGGAAATTTATCATTGAATCTACCAGTAGTAGTACCGCACAAGGCGGTGGCGGAAGTTTCAGAAATAGGAAACCTATAGGAAAGGTTGGTTGCTGATAATCACGGATGGCAGAGCGAAGCCACTGATGGACCGACAGGTGGTTGAGGTCTCCTCTCTTTCTCTCTCTTTCTTTCTCTTTCTCTGACTATCTACCTGCCTACCTACCTACCTACCTATCTATCTTTCTATCTATCTATCTGCAAGCTTGAAAACGAAACTATTCTGTGACATTTCCTCAGTTTTTGAACTTGACAACATCAAAAACGCAGCAATTCAGCGAGACTTCCTCAGTTTTTGCACTTGGCAACATCAAAAACGAAGCAATTCTGCGAGACTTCCTCATTTTTTGCACTTGACAACATCAAAAACGAAGCAATTCGGCGAGACTTCCTTCAAAGATGGAAAGTTGAGTGCAGAGCTGACGGCCTCGCACCAAAGCATTTTGCGATTCTTCGACTCCACCTGTCTAAACTACTGCGCCTGCCACGAAAAAGTGATACGGGATGATACGAAGTGCTGCACCTGTCACGCAAAAACACCTCAGCAAACCTGAAGATCTGATGCTCCAAAATGCAACCCCTCTCAGGAAATCAGCGCGCGGACTTCCTAACATCACTGATGAACATGTCTCTTGTACTGCGCCTGCCAGGGAAAATGCATCTTTGCAGGTCCTCTTCAAACGTCCCACGCCCGCCATCGTTTTTGGAAATGCTACAAAATCACTTTTGACAAGGTGCACAATCCCTTGCGCCTGCCACGCGAAACGACATCTGAACGTCCAAAAGTGGTCCGAACTTCTGGTGCTTTTAACGTTTTGACTTCAAAATGCGCTTCGCGCCACAACGGCGTGCACTTTTTCAACATCTCAACTTCTAAAAGTGGTCCGGAGCTAGTGTGCTTTGTACATTTTGACTTCGAAACGTGCTTCGCGCCACAACGCCCTGCGTTTTTTCGACATCTCAACTTCAAAAAGCGTTCCCAACGTGAAGTGTTTTGAGCTTTTTCGCTTGCAAATGTGCTTCGTGCCACAACGGCGTGCACTTTTTCGACATCGCAACTTCCAAAAGTGGTCTGGAGCTGGTGTGTTTTGTACATTTTGACTTGGAAATGTGCTTCGCGCCACAACGGCGTGCACTTTTTCGACATCGCAACTTCTCCGAAGCTGAGGTGCTTTGTACATTTTGACTTGGACATGCAATTTTTCATCTCTCATCTGACCAGCTGGCTCCGCACCCGCCGCTTTAGCGAGCCTACTTTTGGACCCTCCGGAGCCACAAATCATTGGAGAAACACAGTGTTTCGCGACTTTCCTACCTTTTCGCGCACCTGGAAAATGCTTTCTTCTGAAACTTTCTCTTTTTTGATCTTCTTTCTTCTTCTCTTCTCTTCTCTGACTCTGCCCATCTCTGCGTTTCATCTGTCCATATTGTCGGTGTCGAAAGTTTGACTTCTAAACTTCCTTCGACAATGAATCTAGAGATGTTGTTGATTTATGACGTGAAACTGAAATTAATGAGGCTGATTTTGAATTCATGCAGCGCAGCGGTGAGACGCCACCTCAAACAACCAGATCAACGCAGTCTCAAGGACAACCAAATCTGGGATCTTGAAACCCCCCCTAGAGTTGAGTTTCTTTCCTGAGTTGTTCTTAACATGTTCGTACCATTTCATACCCATATCCCTCAACCACATTTCTTCCTGCTTTCTGACCAAAGCTGCCACTGCCCGGCAGTTGCTGACTCCAGCAGTTTCCAGGGCTCCTGGAAACTGCTAAGCGAAGGGCTCAACAACTGGAACTGGTTGAATGTCATACTGAAAATGGCTATCTGTCTGTCTGTTTATCTATCTATCTGACTATCTGATCTGATCTAATCTATGTATATAATCAGTTCTATATATATGTATATATATATATAGAGTCTTATCTGATCTGATCTAGTCTTAGCTATCGTTATATCTACCCCTGTGTATCCAATCTGTCGGACTCGACATGAATGTTGACCCAGGGTATAGGTCTCCGGCTTTCTTTATTGGACAGCAAACAATCCACGGGTTGCCCTCGCTTGAGAATGGCATTAAAGATCATTAAAGTGCAATGACAATTGGTGGTTTCCCAACCTGGCTGGCCTTTGCCAACCTTTGTGATCTACAGCCATTGACACCCCGCCCCGCGGCCTGCACACGGGGCGGTTTGATTTCATTCTCTCCTGTGGCGGCAGAAACAGCTGGAGATGCCGCTCATGCTTGGGTGCATGAGTGAAGTATCCGCCTATCTGTGTCGCCAGCTTGTCTCTCAACCCATTTCTACGTATCAAATCCAAGAACCCCCAAGCTCCATTTCCAGATATTTCAGTCAACATCTTAGGCCTAGAAACCAACACAATACATGTGGCACCACATCAAATCATCACAAACTGGCCCGCCTGAAATCGGGTTGAAATAATAGAAATGGCCTGGTTTCGACCTGGACTCCACTCGTTGCCAGGGGATGCCCTCTTCCACCATGGCATCTCTAGGGGACACTGGAGCCGCTGGGGCAGTGGCAGCGTCCACATTGTCGAAGTGGTCATTCAAGATGGGCACTCCCTGTGGTCTTCGCGTGCGTGTCTCGCCTGCGGCGCTGCGGTGGCGCTTTGCTTTGATGATTTTGATGTGCCTTGCTGGTCAGTTCCTATCAAAAAATGGTTCGATCTGTTGTGGTCGTCATCATCATCAAACAATCAGTCACTCAATCAATCATTCAATCAATCATTCATTCAATCAATCAGATCAGATCAATCACCATCACCATGATGGGATGATCATCACCATCATCACCAGAACCACCAGGGACACCAGAAGGAATCCCAGCCCAACCCTTCACCGCGCAGCAACACCTGAGTCGTGATTGTGGTAGTAATACACTCCTTTGGCTGTCTTGGACTCGACCATCTCCCACACTGGTTTGGTCTCCTGGAAATCTGCTGGACGCTCGTGACTGATGTCTCCAGTATCCGGATCCACGTAGAAAACCTTCCCGTTTGCGGACTCCACTTTCTGCCATGACCTGCAAAAAGTCCCACTGGCAACATCTGCCTGTTTGAGCATGATCGACCCTTTGGTGAGCAACTTCAACCCGACCCGACAAGAAAAACCAAAGGATTCAAATTCATCAATCCATAAGGATCCAGACATATCCATAAATATTCATAAATAAATATCTATATATATATATACTCAGTAGGGTGAAAGTTTTCTGCTCCAGGGGCTCTGGGCTGCACCTTGGCCGTCCTCGTTTCGGCTCCGGCTGTGGCGCTTGCGGCTCTGGTTCTGGGGCTGAGCACTTCTTGGAATTGGCGCTCTCCCTTGGCTTGAACCGCGCCTGGAGCGGTGGATGGGTATCAGTTGGCTGTCCGGTATACTCTCGATTGTTGCCGTTGCCGTTTTTTTATGATTAATTGATTAACATTGATGAACCATCAATTTTCTCAAGTGGCCTATTTTCAGACAAAACCAATTCAACACAGAAAGCCTTTTGTGCTCGCCACCCTGATTTCGTACTGTTTTGCAAGTGAACTGGAAGCATTTCGCTGTTCAACTATGTGCAATAATGTTCACAGGGCTGAAGCGTGATGAACAGGGTATCTCAAAAAATGAAGTACTGACCAACGGGACCCCCAAATTTGGGATCAGTATGAAACGTGTCAAGACATCCATTTTCGGGGGTTGATGCAGTGCCCCCCATCCCAAAGGTTATTGAAAAATTGCGCCCTCGTCGAGGACGCCCAGATTTGAAGAATGTCGTCAAGCGAAATTCCGAAAATAATAATGGCATCCCCCTAATATTAAACACCTTCCATTGTCCCAAATATGTGGTTACCCGGTGTCATCCCCTACTAAACACTGCTTTCTGGGTGGATACTATGAATGAGGAATGAGATTAAATGAATAAATATGATGAAACATTATCGGACGACTGGTGCCACTTGTAAGGCCCAACAGCGCCTGGAAGTCCTTGACCCTGTCCTGCTCAGCCAGTGGCTCTTCTGGTTCCTCCATCCACTGATCCACAGGAGCAGATCGGGGGGCCACATCCTGGTCCTGCACCGAACCGCTGGGAACTTTATGTCTAACGATTTGAACCAGCCCAGCAGGCTCTCTGTACATATGCATGTTCTATGCGTGCCCGTATATTTACATACATATATATATATTATAATCTTATATGTATGTATATACATGTGTGTATGTGTATATATATGTGTGTGTGTGATCATGTATGCATAATATATATATATATATATATACGTATGTAATGTTATATAATGTAATGTAATGTAGTGTAATGTAGTGTAATGTAATGTAATGTACGGTAATGTAATGTAGTGTAATGTAATGCAATGTAATGTAATGTAATGTATGGTACTGTGCTGTGCTGTACTGTACTGTATATGTGTGTGTCTGTGTGCGCGCCGCACATGTATAGATATATCTGTGTGTGCTTTGTAGTCTTTGTAGAATACGAATCCTTCGGAAGGCGTTGCTTGAATTATTGCTGTTCCACAATATCCCTCAACCATGAAACCCACGGTCCTCAGCCATGATAGCCTTCAGGGGCAGAACGTCGGTGTCCACCAGAATGGGCTCTTTATATGTCCTGGAAATCGCAGTGCAATGGCATGCGATGGCACAGTTTTTCACGCCTCAAGCCAATCAAAATAGCCGCAATGACATTTGCTCTGCGAAGATATGGAAGATGGTAGAAACCATCATCAAACATCAAAACATGCTAATGTGAAGAATTTGAGATCACTTGGACCGATGCAACCCCCAAAAAGCCAAGGCTCTTCAGTCTCACCGAGAAATTGGCTGCCACCCTGATTCGCTCCTTACCTTTCAGGCTGTACCTCCATTGTGAGCCTAAACCCTTGCCGGGAAGCCGCATTCTCCAGACAGGACTGTCGGGTGGCAAGCACAAAGGCATTCGTGCTGTCTCCTCAGTTTTCAGACAACCTGTAGATTTCTGGTGAGCAAGGAATCAGCTTTCAACAAGAAGTTCTGCCTTGCATGATACGTCCTTCTCCACTAAAGAAAAGGACCAAAAAAAGAAACAACCGACAAGTCTGCACTGACAGCCACCGGCACCACCCTCATGATGTGGCTATCCAGAGTCTCACTACACTTGGTCCAGTACGAGCACACTTTGGGGGCTTGGTGTATATTTGGCACCAGGGGCTGGAGACTCTTCCGGATATGTTCAGCTCCACCTCTCCACCTTTGGTATTGCCAGCCACATACAGCCACATTACAACACTTGGTGCTGCTCAGGTTCCAAACCTGCCACATCCTTCAAGTCTTCCTCGTTCAAGCCGAAGCCGCCTTGACTCAAACCATGGGCCATGCCGCATGCTGGGTGCCTTAATTTTTGATACTAGGTCCATGTTCTATGTGCAAAGCTCAATTGGCCACGTGGACGAAGGATGTTGCAGGTTTCAAAAACATCTTCTGCATCTGACCCAATACGGCCCAGAGGGATTCTGGCACCCTTCAAACCCCATGGGCCTGTCTTGGCATCTTGCACCAAGGCAGCATGAAGGGACTTGATCTGCTCCTGAGTCGCCATATCTCCTTCTTCTTCAGTGGGAGGTCTGTCCCAAGACGGGCGACTCTTCCTTTGGTGCACAATCAAGCGGCTGCAGGTGCAGAAACATTCCGACGAGAACCATGTATGTACGTAGGTATGTACGTACGTACTACACGTATGTATGTCTGTCCATTGCATGCATTGCTGCATGCATGTATGTGAAGGAAGGCATGTGCTATATATATATATATTATACACTGTATACATCTATATGTAGATCCGCTTGCTTATATAGTAATTCTCTTTGGAAATATCTATATGTCTATCTTCATGATTACACGTCGGTCTATGTGTGGCATATAAAACTTCTATATTGATATGTAGTATAGACAGTGTAGATGTGTCCCGAGGGGCATCCTCCAAGCCATGGTTTCTTGATCAAAATTCCGGTCGCTTAAAGAGTTACCCCACCCGTCGATGTGGCCATGGGACCAACATCTGACCACCAGAAGGTACCCACGAAGGGATGACTGTCCAAAGCATGAGGGGTTGAAGAATAGACACGGCTGGCTCCCCAATCATCGGGGGAAATCATGGGAAATCCATGGAAATCCAAGGTTCTCAATAGCCATTCGCCTCGCTTCCAGGAGGATGGGATTCAAAATCCAAATCAGGTGAATGGTGGGATCTGCCAAGTAGTCGCGCCTCATTTTCGTCAAGGATGGCCAAGGCAGCTGAAACTGGAGTGGGCGAGCTCATGGGACAAAGGATATGCTAGTGGGCTAGTGATTTGGCTATGACGGCTATGATGGTGAGATTGGAAAGTACCAGCATCCACCAGTTCTTTCAAGACATTCGAAAGACTCTAAAGATATCTGAAGATGTGGGATGTAGCCAGGACACCAGCCATCTGGCAGCTTAGTTGATCGAAGCACCTTGGGCTTTCCTGGCGCCGCGAGACATCGAGCAGCTCAGTTTTACAGCTCCAGCTCCAGCAGCTGGGCCCCGCCTTGACATTTTTTTTGCGCGGTGAGGAAGCCGAAACCCTGGCACTCATTCGATCTTTCCGACTGGTCAGGGTGATTCAGGTTCATGCACTCGGGGCACACCCAAAACGCCTCAGTGAAGCTGCGGCACCAATCCAAACCGCGGCTTTCCCAAGCTCTTGGAAGACGATACGAAGGCCAATGCAAAAACATTGAAAAAGCTGTGCCACTGAACATGACAGGTAGCTTCATCTTCTTCCGGGGGCTTGTACTCAGTCATGATCCGATCGATGTGCTCCCGGCTCAAGAGCAACAGACGGTCCATAGCATCCAGGTGGATACCACGGCGAATTCCTGAGCTTTTGACTCATGACTGACATGGTAATCCTCCATCCATCCATCCGTCCATCCACCCATCCATCCATCCAAGTTCTGAACAACATTGAACAACACATGATCAAAACACCGGCTGCTGCACGCACTTGGAAATCCCACGGTGGTACGGGATATTTACCGCAAGATTTCCCCAAAAATGCCACAATCAAAATCACTGCTTATCTTACCAACAAATCTGTATTCCTGCAGGGGCAGGAGCTTCCGCCCCCCGCCACACCAACGGCCCCGGCCATCCCTGCTGTAAGGTCTCCCCATCTCATAACCTTCTTGCGAAACTCCCCGTCTTTGGGAAAGTCTGCCATGAGCTGCTGATCACCCAGAGCCCAGTACTGAGGACCTCACCATGCCAATTGGTGGTTCAATCCCAAAACTGTATAGAGACGCTTGAAAACAGCATGTTCCTCCAAGCAACCTTGGTACAAATCAGCCGTGGGGTCCAGCTTTTGCATCAGCTCCAGTTTCTTCTCCAAAATGTCTTGGAAGAGCGGTGGCAGGGGATTCTCAATGGAGATCCGCTGAAAGCGCCGTCGCTCCGGATGCTTGTAGGGTCCACACATGTCGAACCAGTCCTGCCGCACCTCGCAAAGGAAGTTCCGGGGACACCACTGACAATCCGCCATGGCTTGGTCACGGGGAAGGTAGCGATCGTCGCTGACCAGTGGGTGACCCAGACTTTGCATGGTAATTCTCACCTGGCTCTGCAAAACTGGAGACTTTGGGGCTGAAAACATGTGAAATTACAAAAGCTTTAGGGATTCTGGAAACTTAAACTACCATTTGAAAAAGTCCTTTTCCAAACCCAGGCTCACAAGATTCTAAGAATTAAAAGAAAACTGAGTAAACATGAGTTCAGCGAAGACGAAGAAGCAATCATAAATTCTTAAAATCGATGCGTTCTGCATTCCTCAATGTTTGAGTTGCATCAAGAAATCCAAAGAAAACTAGGCGTCCCCATATTGCACTGAGAATTCCTGCAAATATCTAAGTTTTTCCCCTTTCCCCGCTTGAGGTGTTCCCCAGTAATACGGTCTTCCTTCGAGGTTCTCTTTGAGGTGTTCTTTGGGAAGAAATACATCAAAAAACACAACAACTGCCTAAGGAAGTACAGCGAAAACAAAAAATAAGCAGGATCACCCCGGAACATGTTTAGTTTCTCTTACTTTGTTGATCGTTTAGCGTTCTGTTTTTCCCTCCTTGTTTGTTTGTTTCTTTCTTTCTTTCTTTCTTTCTTTGTTTGTTTCTTTGTTTCTTTATGTTTCTTTGTTTCTTTGTTTCTTTGTTTCTTTGTTTCTTTGTTTCTTTGTTTGTTTGCTTGTTTGCTTGTTTGCTTGTTTGCTTGTTTGCTTGTTTGCTTGTTTGCTTGTTTGCTTGTTTGCTTGTTTGCTTGTTTGTTTGTTTGTTTGTTTGCTTGTTTGCTTGTTTCT
>Ga0126342_10009591_pt1 | contig 17349 bp, 18 predicted proteins | sample Cyp1metagenome_FD_92528 | JGI IMG/M metagenome (GOLD analysis project Ga0126342, IMG submission 92528) | Coral microbial communities from Lord Howe Island, Old Settlement Bay, Australia - Cyphastrea 1 metagenome | ecosystem: Host-associated > Invertebrates > Cnidaria > Coral ... | reverse complement strand
GAAATTGCTGTGGCCTGAGTGGCTCCTGGGCGGTGAACAGAGGGTGCTATGGCCTGGGTGGCTCGTGGAAAGTGCAAAGCATTGGGAACGAAAAAAAGTTCCACACCTGCGGTGGTCCCAGGCTCCGCCCCTGCCTTGGCTAAGGCAGGGGTCGGCGGATCATCTTTTTCATCCCCCTCCTGAACGTCAGAAGCCTTAACATCATGACCTTCCTCCTTCTCAACATCATCATCCTGCACCTTGTCCTCCTCCACTTCATCTTCCACATTATCATCCTCATCCTCATCCTCCTCAACATCATCATCCTCATCCTCATCCTCTTCAACACCATCAACCTCCACATCATCCTCCTGCACCTCATCATCCTCAACATCATCATCTTCAACATCATCGTCCGCAACATCATCATCATCATCATCATCATCATCATCATCATCATCATTATCATCAACGGTATCATACATTATCCCCCTACTCCCCCTACACTGTTTCGGGAAAAATTTTCAAAAAATCAGGACGTTTTTACTACAATGATTTCCTTGTTGCACGTGTTTTTTCCCTTGCCCGCTATGGCATGCTAGCTCACATGTTGCCTCATACTTGAGGTGTCCAAAGGTTCGCAGTTGGCAAGCCGGTTGGAGAGGATTTCAGAATTTCGCCCGATTTTTTGAACTTCGCTTGCAGGGTGGACAGGCAGGTTTGCAACTGGCGCTTTGCAGCGACTCTGCCAATGTGAATGCAATTTTTAACTAGCCACGAAAGTGATTCAATGTTTGACTCATTTCGATTTAATGTTTGTCAGTGATAAAAATTATCACCAGATTTGTCAACGGTTACTGTTTCACTGTTTCAATGTTTCCTTCGAAAAATCTTAGTGCATCCGCAGTGTTGCGAGGCCTGGGTGCAATCGGAAGGGGTGAGAGCATGGTCCTGAGAAGTCCAAAGCAAAGCCTGAGCAAGGCCTAAAAACCTAAGGCAAATTTTTGGACATGGTGACTAAAACAAATCGAAAAACGGGGCAGTCAAAAGTACTGCAAGGCTACCTGCCATTGCCATAGCTGTTGCATGCAGTGACTGTATTTCACTGCAAAGACCTTTGGGGATATCAAGCATTGAAACTCATATGTTTGATTGTTTAAAACAGTATGACAGTGAGAGACTTGACATTCTTCCTTCACATGTAGTTTAAGCACATTTAAGCACTTGGTGCGAACACTCGCACTGGTTGTATTTGTTCTTCAGCCTACTATGATCTACTATGTAGCCTTTGTGCAGCTGCAGTTCTCTGAATACAGCATCAATATGACCAACAGGAACAGCAACACTATCATTAGAAAAAATGATGACCCGAATGACCCAGACCAATAGGAGGTCTGGGTCAAGATTGCAGATGGGCAGCCTTAGTCGTGTGACTTTGCCGGTGCTGCTTCTACTTTGCTTGAAAGGCCTTGGCTTTCAGACCTTCGTATCGTTCCTATCATATCCTGCTGGATTTGACAAAGTCCTTACTACCCAACGAAGAGCTCAAGATAAATGGCAGACGGAAGATCCCTTTCAGCAGCGCGGAGGGGTGATGACAACGGACCTCAGGAACTTCGAGGAAAGGACATACTTCCAGGACACACGACCCAGACGAAGCTTTAATGAAAGAAGAGGTAGGCCAGGTCGGAGAAATTTCCGTGGAGAAAGAACCACTGAAAGAGGTGCAGGACGAAGTCCCAAGAGAAGTACAGAAAGAAAGGTGTGGAAAGACGAGTCCGTGAACGTCACAGATCTCACTGAAGAGGAAAGAGAGGAACGATTTAGAACTCAAATCCAGAGCCCTGTTACTCTCACAACGTTCATACAGAGGTCCAAGACTCCAGGAGAATTCATGTGGACCATTACAGCTGCCATGGAAGAGACAATGCTGAATCACATCCACATCGCAGCTGCCTTCAGCAAACTTGCATCCTTGAAAAAAGCTACACCACTAGTGGACAAAATCCGACGAAGTCCGACCCTGGTGCAATTGGCAAAGCAAGCTGCTCGGGTCGCTGATCGAAGGGAGTTCAGAGCACGAGAAATTGCTACGCTGCTGATGTCCTGTGCTGCTTTGAGAGTGGACTTGCCATGGATCTCGGAGGAATTGGGCTTGTCCCTAGCAAAGTGGGTTCCACAAACTGCTCAAGATATGAACCCACAAGCACTTTCCAATACTGTCTATGGATTGGGTGTCTTGGACCTTGGTGATTCTCCGGAGGTGTCTGCTGCAATAGACCACTGCGCAACTATGATACCGACACAATTGGGCCGTTTCTCCAGCATGGATGTGGCACAGGTCGCGTGGGGTATCGGAGCACGAGATGGTCGAGAAGACAGCAGCAAACTGATGGAAGCTCTTGCAAGTTGGGTCACCGCAGAGGCTGCCAACCTGCCAGCGTTTGCAGCAAGTGTTGATCTTCCAATGATTGCAGTGGCATTTGTGCGATTGCAGAACTGGCAGCCAGAGATGATGAATGCAATAGCTGCACGTTTTGTTGACCTTAATGACCTTTCCCGACTTCGGCTTTGGAGCTTAGCTGCTTTGCTTTGGTCTTGGAGCCATCCTTGTTCTCCCGCTTTGGATGCAGATTCAACTGAAGGCATCGTCCACCCTGATTCTTTCTCGGCTTCTCGTTTCTTGCAGAAGCTTAGGAGGGCGGCAAATTCTCGAAGAATAACGCAGGAAGATATTGATCGGGTTCCTGAGGGTCCCAAGGGCGAAACCAGCAAGTCATGGTCAACGTCCAAAACATCAAACATTCTCAGTGTAGCAGAGACATTTTAGACTACTTTGACCCGAAAGAAAATCAAACCTTGCGGATCTTGCACATAAAACATGATCAAATATGGAAAAATCAGCCGAACACCAGACTTCGGCTTCCACTGCTTCTATATGACCAATGCTGCCGAGAGGTGGCAAAGCTGGTACCACTGCAAATCCAGACAGTGAGCCAGTGGTGTGCGCAGTCAAATGCGGAATAAGTGCGCAGATGCCAACTTTCGAGAAAAACAATGAAACAATATTAAACAAGTAAACAAGTCATCTCCTTTGACCTTCGCAAGTGCTTCTTCTCTCCTCCTTGCTTCACTCTGGGTAAGAAGCAATCACCAGTAGGAGCGGAAGAACAACAGACATGTCCGTGTGCACCAGTTTCATTTGAAGCATGCAGCGTACAGCAAAGTTGTAAACAGAGTGTGGCAAACCTGTTGAAATCACTGGACTTAGGTTGTGTCATTTCATCCAGACTACACGCGCTGCACCATCTTGAAACCCAACCAGGTTCTGTGCCTCATTCTGCCACCTTTACTTGAAAGGACAATGAGAGTTTACTTGTGGAAACACTTCCCTTCGAAAGAACTTTTCTACCTTGACATCGGGCATGGTTTCGTTTACTTCTTTTCCAGAGTAGGGTTCTGGTGTTTGTTTGCAAATTGGTGGGTTTCTCTCCAACGGTCAGACAACAAGAGCTCCAGCTTTGTCCTATCTATCCTGAAGAATCGAACCATTCCTTCAAGTTTAGGTGGGTTTGAGCATGCAAATGATGAGAGAGCTTGGTCGTATTTTTCCTTATTTGGAGTTTTGTCTCTAATTGATGTCGTGTGCTTTGTTCTCCAATGAACAGGCAATTGAAGTGGTGTTGCCTGACGGTCAGTCGACCAGAGCAAGAGTTCTACGACTAGCAGGCGCCTAATTCCCAGACACTGAGAATGCAAGACTAGCAGGCGCCTGTTTCAGATGCAAGACTATCTTGTGCATGTCACTTTCTCAACTTGTGCTTGACGACAAGGTGTTTGTGAGCGCTGTTTTTGAAACATCTTTTCCTGACATGACTCCGGGGAGTCTTTTCTTTCGGTACTGACAAGATTCACGAAAAGAAACCTAGTAGAAATGCTTGGCATATCCATGTGTGGGCTGATCTCATTCCAGGTCATGAACTACTTCAATTCCGAACAGAGTTCAGCCACCCCCAATCAGAATGCATAGATTTACTTTGTAGACATCATTCTGTGTAATTTGAGTGCACTCAGTCACTCAGTCTATGCAGTTCGATTGTACAGTTCTGTTGCATGTACTCACACATATAAGCGGCATACAGAAAAACTCTGATATTTCAGCGCATTTTCTGGCTGTGAATGTGGCAGGGTTTGATGCACGTGGAGCTTTAGTGGAAGTCCAGCCGGAGGCCGAGCAGATAAAGTTGCGGGAGTACAACAAAAATAACGACAGTTGTGCCAATCTTCTGACAACTCTTTGACAGCTTCGAAGATCATGCTGCAGTTAATAGCAACTTGCAGAGACACGCACTTGTGCAGCAGCGTGTAATGTACCATTTAAAGTTCATTGGATGAAAGGAATGACCGTGTTAGCGCATGCATCAGTACAACTCGTGGGATTACAAGCGGAGAGGCATCAAAATAATATCCATGATGATCTGATCCGTGATGTAAAGTCAAAGATGTATGGTATTCCATGGTATTCCTATGTATTCCTATGTCATATGAGTCATATGTATTCCTTGTGTCACCTCCCTCAATTATATATATATACACACATTATAATGAGTGCTTTTCTTCTGTCCAGCTTGCCCCTTTTCACCTTCTTGCTAGCGGCTGCCCACGCAGCTTGCAGAGAGGCCCCCTGGCCATGCGCTCCAGGTTGTATGTTTGCCCTTTGCCTGTACACTGCAATGTGCATTGTGCGAGTACAGTTAATTATCCCGTCACTTGTATAGTTTTGCCCCCGCTTTACTTTATTCATCAAAAGATTGCTCGGAGTTTCCAAATTCTCGCACCTGGAGCCCATTCCCAAGCCCTTTTCGCGACCCCACCGATGCTTCAGCTTTCCCAAGTTTGAATTCCTTATTGAACCAAGATGATGTTCGTAAATCCACTCAATTATACATCATAAGGCTTCACAAATGAACTGCTTATCAAACAACAATTGTGGAAATCCCCTGGAGATGCTCAACGCGAATTGAATTCCAATTGGCCAAAGCCAATTCCGTTTTTTACATTAACAAAAAAGCAATGCTGCTGCAATACCCAAGCCTCAACTGTTTATGTTTTGAAGATTTTGCTGAGGAACCAAGCAAACTGTTCCAATTTTTTGACATTGAAAGAAGTAATGTGGGGCGTTAAGCAAGGAAAACCACACTACAAATGTCGCTGACAAAGAAAGACCTGGCAGGGTTTTCTCGGAGTAGCACAAGTTAAACGCATGATAGACATGCCAAAAGAATCCAAAAGAGGTGTAACGGTGGCGACCGCGGTTACGCGAACTTTTGATTTTAAACCTCTCTATCCATCTCGGCATTCAGAGATGTTGCATCCCAATTCTTTGCCCGAGGCAGAAGAGGGAATTCTCACAGTTCAATTGCCAGGACACTGACGTGGTCAAACAGCATTTTTCGAAGGGATTTTTCTTTTTGGGACCGCACAAGGATTCTTTTTCCTGAAAACGCAGCTGTAGCTGCAGAGATGAAAACCTGGTACATTTTGGGTTACTGTATGTCTTTGTGCTTTGAGGGTTGGCAGCAGAAGGATTTGCTTTTTTATTAATGCTAAGCATGAAACCGTTCTGCACTCCGGCGCACACACACAACAGAGTGCTCGAGCATGCATAGATACAAATGTGGGCACATCGGATTTTTTTTTACGCCCGCGCCTGTACTCCCAACATATTTGGATCGGGTCTAAACCCGCGCGATTTCAGAGATATTATTTCACCATATTTAAGCATATTTCACATGTAAAAACCCATCATTCTGCATTTTCACCGTGCCTCTCACCATAGGAGCCGGGTCGGCGGAGTTGAAGGCCAGCAGATGGAAGGAGACGCTGGGGAGATGAAGAGAGCATAGGACAGCAGCGACGACTTCTTTTGACCGAGGCTGGTGCCATTTGTGATTTCTTTATCTTTATTATTATTACTATTATTATTATATAATTGATATTTATTAATTAATACTATCATTATAATACCTCTAATTGTTTTTTTTATTCTTTGACAAAATTGAAACTACCCCAAGGGAATCCAGTCTTATAGGTTCTTTATGATTCTTTCTCTTTCCAGCTGTATGCTCGCAACGCAGTTGGTGCTGACATCCCGGAACAGTAGTAGTCGCTGTTCTCTAGCCTTGGAAAGCAATTCTTGTGAGCCAACAAGACCTCTGCATTTGTCATATCATTTATTGGCCGAATTGGCCGCTTTGTCCGCCCTTGGGTATCTGTCCTCTGAAGGATCTGGCGCTTCGTGCCCCTCGCCCAGCACTGCATTTGCTGCGCCAGAAAGACCTGGACCAGGACCCTTTGACAGAAGCAATGGTCGGAACAGCCTGTGAGAATCTCCCAGAATTTACGATGTACATTATTTTTAGCCGAAAGATACAGTATAACTTCATGCAATTTCATAGTCATGAAAATGCGATAAAGATTCCAGGATGTAGAGCAAGGATGACTCAATGATGACATGTTGATTTGAGTTCTGTGATGACATATCTATATCTAAACTGTGCATTAAATGACCAGAACGCCAGAACCATGCAACATCTGCACGTGATTGTTTGAATGCAACCGACCACCAAAATATTTCCGGCCGATTGGCCAGGCCTTCGTTGACCTCGGAGAGCGCATGTTCACAGATGCGCTTGCCTCTCTGGGTTGGTTTGCACAAGTTGCTGTGAACAAATTACTGGAGTCGGAAGTTTGAAAGTCTTGAAATGAAAGTCTGAGAGACTAAGAGTATACTAAGAGTCATTTAGAGTCAGAGATTAGAGCCCACTAAGTCACTAAGACCTGTCTAAACGATTTCTGTGGTCTCAGGCCATCTTTGTGCGCAATGAACGGATAGCCAGAGAACTTGGCGCAGCGTGGTCCCAGGCGCCTTCAGAAACGGAGCAAAGTCCGGAGATTTTGTTGAATTTTGTCCAGAATATTCGACATTTCTCTAAAGTTATGCAAGCTAAGTAATGGATAATGGAAATGTCGAACGCATTGAACATTTTGTTGGTTTCTTCATTGTGGGCATCTTGAACTCAAGAGCAATGACGAAAACAGGTGCTAGGGTGAAGTGGACTGTGTGAAAGACAACCCATAAGAACAGCTCACACATCCGTGAACACCGTTATTTTGATGGAAAACAAAAAGGAAACCCCACCAAATCTGAAACCCTTTCCAGAAGCCTTCGCAAGGAACCTGAAACTTGGCAATGCATCTTCAGCCCGTTTTCAGGAAAATATTAGTGTTTGGCAATGCATCTTCAGATAGTTTCAAGAAGCAGGTTTGATAAATTATTTAAAGAAGCATTTGGTGGGGGCATTTCAGCCATCGTGCCTTTGTATTATCTTGGTCCACAAGTTTACGCACTCCTGAAAGGGTTTGGGATTGGTTTCTGCGGTTTTATTTCAAGCTCCACTTTAAGTTCCATTAATGGTTGGACATGGAGGCAATAGCCCCATAGGTTTTGATTTGTTGGTACCGGCCATGCACCCAATGCGTTTGTCCAGCGGCTGAAAACCTGCTTATGTAACCTGCTTCTTTTTCCATTAGTATTTGGCTTTTATACACCAAACTGGTTGCTATGTTCGCCGGAATGCAGGAGATGCTGCGACGCTGCGAGGCCATGTGATGGCTGAAGCAAGATGAGAGAACTGCCTTCGCAAACTTTTGAACTCACATAGAAGAACAATGGAAATGTGATATTTTCTTTGAAGATCTTTGAAGCATTGTGACATTGTGACATTTGTTTTTGAATTTTCATGTCCTTTTCTCAGGGGTTCACCCTCCAGGATGGCACTGTGGAACCTAAACAGCCCCCCACGGACCAGAATGTGACGCTGAGCGGCGAGGCCCTTTTTTGTGGATCGTGGTAGATTTGAAGACATCAAGTGACATCAAGTGACATCAAGTTACTAAGTCGACCAATTCACGTTGACTGCAAGGCTAGGTCAGGCGAGGGATTCTGTCGAAGCCTGTTGGCTCTTTGAGACCTGTTTTGGTGGCAGGTCTTTTGGTGCGACAGAGATCGCATATCAGCTGGGTTGCTGGAGGTTCAGCAGTCAACGCGAAGTGACACGAAGTGCCTTGAATCGAAGGGAAAGTTCTGCCTCTCTTGGCGAGGCTGAAGGATTGGCAGTTCGCTGCTTTGGGACGCCAGAGCATCTTGTGGAGGCTGAACTTTTTTGCCAAATTTCATTCGCTGCGTCAAAACTTTGTCCAGTTTGCGTTGCCAAGTTCTGTGCTTTCAGTACTTTCACTTACTCAATGTCTGCTTCAAAGTCAGTGGCTGGTGTGTACAAGTTTCCATGCTACTCTCCTGCCAACAGTTCTGCAGTGAATCATGCAAGCGCAAAGACACATGTACAATTGGGTAGTTTCACTGTGCCCAAAATCTAAAAGGCAACAGAGCAAGTTCAGAGCAAGTTCAGAGCACGACAAATCTTTGGGGACTTTAAGCAACTTTAAGCAACTCTGCGCGTCTGGGATCCTGGGATCACCAGCAGTTTCAAAACTAGACAAATAGATTTTAAATAGTTCAAATAGACTTTAAATAGACAAGTTTTGGATGTTTTTGGGTTTGGTACTTCCCTTTTTCAGTGTGGTTTTGAGCTGGTCGAATTGCCTCTATTTGATTTTCAATGGTATGTTCTAGAAGCTCAAAAAGTCTTTCTCCTAGAGTCAAGTTAAATCAAAATCAACAAAACTTATTTTTTGCGATTAGTTTCCTTAAAAAGTCACTAAATTGAAAGCAAACACCACTGTGCCACCTCATGTTGCATTGTGGAGCTACAAAAGATCTAAATTTGATGAAAATTGAGACTCTTAAGCCAACCAAATGGAGACGACCTCGGCAAGATAAAGCTTTCAACTTCACTGTTCTCTCAAAACATGAGCACACCAAATTGACGAGAGGAAACATGAGATGTACAACGAGCAAGTCCGGTCGAAAAATGTCACTATATCTGACTATATCTCCTCGCCTGTATTTCAAGTCGACTCAAGACACGAATCAAGAGCAATTTGCGAAGCGGCCAGATGCCTTCGTAAACACGAAGCAAAATAGCGATAGATGTCGAATGATGTCGAATGATGTCAACGTGTTCTGACAGATAACCAGAGGCCAGGAATTGTTAGTGCACACATGCTGAATCCGCGAATTTCAGGACTTTCTAGTCATGCAAGCCTTGCAACGAAATGCGGGTAGGTCTTCCTGCAGAGACCTTCCAACGTGCTGGGCATTCTCACTTCGATGATGGACAGCAAATTTTCAATGTGCAGCAAGGTCTTGTCTCAAGACACACCCTCTTGCCACAGTGAAAGCTTGATTTCCATCTCTAGCAAGCAGTCAAATCATGGTTGTTCATGCTTGTTCCAAAAATTGGCAAATCGATTTGTCAGTGTCTTAATCATTTCCTCAGGCGACCACACACCCTCTCAAGAAATCTTAATCTAATGCTTTGAATGTCGACTTGGATGGCCGAAATGTTATTCAAGCGTGTGAGAAAATCACTGGAGGAAAGAGATGGCCGCAAGAACAGCAGGAAGATGTGCCTTGGTGAAAAGGAGCACTGACGTCAGTGACATTACTGACACATTCTGTTGCCAACTCGGTCTGCATTGGCTTTGTCCTTTGCTGCCCAAAGCAAGTCTTCTGAGGAATGCCTTTGATTTGTTCGCAGCAGTGCGGCGCAGGGGAGAGGACTGTAGCTGCGATTCTTGGAGCACTGCAGACTTACAACCGGATCGTCTCCATGATCAAAGGAAGTTTAGTTTGAACACTTCCGAGTTACGGACTTCTTGTATGGTCATGGTTAGCATTCACACCATCATGTCAACCACATTATCATCAAGTAGTTGCCGAGCAGTTGGGAAGTGTAACAGTTTGGAAGCGTGTGAATTCACCTCTGAAAACACTCTCGGGCGCGAAAACCTGTGTTTTTTTTTGGGTAGTGTGGCTCTTGGGGCTGCCGAAGTAGGGTCTCTGTTTCCGCGGTTGCGGGCCTCGATCTCGGAAAGTCGTTGACAAAAAGTGCACAGGACTGTTGCGAGAGCGGGATTGGCATTTCAAACTGTTTAAAAAAGTGGCATGCCCGGAGCACTTTTAGAAGATGAGGTCTGCGAAATGCGCACCAGACTGCAGCGAGAGCTAGACTATACATAAAATTCGCTAAAAGCTGGCACGTTCGGAGGAACGCGGAACCGTTTCCATTGTCAGCGGTGGGCGGTCGTTGGTCGATTTGGTGTGACGCTCCTGCTATTCGGGCTTGTAACCGGCTGTGACGAAACGCATTGGCACGGCTGCGCGCACCAAAGCATAAGTGATGCTGCAACGCTCCTAGCAAGCGGGATTACAGCTGGACGTTGCGCGAAGAGAAGAATTGGGTTGCAGAAGCTACAAGAGAGCGAGCTGGGAGGCAGCTCAGAGCAGAAGTAGCCCAGATAAGTGCCTGCTCAGAGAAGAAGTAGCTGAGAGAAAGGGTGCCTCAGCGAAGAGGTCGCTCAGTCAAGAAGTAGCCCATCCGTCCATTCATTCATCCATCCATCCCTTCATTCAACTGGTTCATTGATTCATGGATTCATGGGCTCATGGTTGCACATTTTTGGGGTGGGGTGGGCTGGGGCTAATAACGCCATATGCTTTCCGTTCTCACACGGATGCTGCCCTAGTGTCCTTGATGCACCTCACAATTTAAATGCTCATGGTTTCTGCGTTTCAAAAACGTTCCTATAGGCCATCGGCATTTCCTTTTTTCGAAACTTCCGCCACTGGCAGGTGCCGGGCACTATCTGGTAATGGTATGACTTGATATGACAAAGAACGCCGGAGAATATGCATACATCACTTCCTTTATCGGCATGGATGGACAACCAAAGACTAAGAAGCAGCAAAACATTCGAAAACAGACTTGGCGTGACGATGTTGAATTTGAAACAAGATCTTCAAAATCGCTGCGGAACCACATTTTCCGTGAGGAGTGGCAAAAATTGCCAGTTCTTGGCCTCATTTCTCTTTCAGCAGACCGAGATGAGGCGATAGCTGCAGGTGCGGCGGAAAGTCAGCGAAATTCCAGTGAGATAACGTGAGACGGTCAAAATCACATCAAACGTATCCAAATCCGTAAAGATCTGCTGTCGACATAAATCCATGTTCATCATTTTCCACCATTTTCTGTTCGCAGTCGCAGTCTTGAGTTCAGGAGCAGACTTTGTAGTTTGGAACCCAGTCTTGTCATGCAAAAGACTTTACCAGTTTTGGCCTTTCTTTGCACGGCAACGTCCCAGGAGTGGCAACCATACCATGTAACCCAAGGTATATGGGGACCGCTTGAGAGCACAACAGCAGATGTTGCGCCATCTGAGAAATAGACTCGGCCAAGCGAAAATTGAGTGTGTTTGATCCAGACATTGGGTGACACGGTGGCAAAACATTCGGAAACAAAATGCTACAACCAGACGCAGAGGCAGTCAATATACACACTTTGTGTCGGTATGTTGGCGGCAGTTCAGAGTTCGAGTCCAGGCAGCCGGACCGGGGCAAGTAGTACAGCCGTTCTACAACCTAAATTGAATAGAAATCGAACAAGATCAAACAAGATCTTCGAAGAAAAAAATATATACATATATCAAGATAGATTTTGTGGATGCTGCGAGTCTGTGACCATGAATCTCTCCTTCCATTTTAGTCAAACTGTAGATGCAAATCCGAAAGGAGCAAGCCGGCACAGATTGGAATGATTAAACAACAGAGTTTTCCCTTTCACTTTTGTTAAAGCATGATATGCACACCAGACCAGCGAGTATGCCCAAAAGGGCAATAGAAAGACAAGGAGGAAACAGACAGAAGAACCCTGAGTGGCCTTTGTTGTTGGTTGTCCTACCAGTAGTTGCAAGTTTTCGAGCTGCATTGGAAACCATAGCAAATACATTTTGTCAGACATTTTGCACTTGGAGTGCAACCATGCCATGGCCACAGCAAGAACTCTCAGCGAGGCTGGGAGATGAAGGAAATTAGTCAGCTGAAGAGTCAGGACGGCTTAGTTTTCTTTGAATAAGGACAACGATTGTTCTGTGATTTTGAAATGAATACATTGCACTGTGTTCGACTGTGTTTTGTAATTATTGTAATTGAAGACTTCATTCAACTTGTAAATTTCAAAAAATCTAATCTTTTGCAGTCCAGGCTTGGACGGTAGATGCCCGCCACGTGGGTTGCTTTACAGGTGGCAAGGCATGGCCCTCACAGAGCGCCGGTTGGTTGTCAACGGGCATCGGTTGATCTTTTAGTTTTACAAAGAGGTACAAAGATCTCGAAAGATCTCGAAAGATCTCAAAAGATCTCAAAAGATCTCAAAAGATCTCAAAAGATCTCAAAAGATCAAAGATGGTAAGATATAGTGAAAGTCCGTGAAAGATATCTCTGCTTGTATTTTGCGTTTCAAAGCGCTGAATTGTTGAACTTCAGAGGTCGCCCCTTGCGAGTCTGCGAACTTGCTGGGCTGCCCTGCTGGCCTGGTTCAAAGCTGCGCTTCTGTCCTCAAGCACAGACTGATTCAATTTTGCATCATGCAGATTTTACATACAAGAGTTTGGATGTCCTCAGCAAAGTGGCTTGGAGCAGAACTGCCACGATGAATGATCCAAATGAATGTATCAAGCATAGTTGCGATGCATAGCTTCGATAGTACTGGTGAAGGCCACACAAGAGTTATCAAGAAATCAAGAGTTCCTTCTTGAACATGCCAGGACAACTACTCTAACACACACAGAAGCGAATGTCGCTGATGCCTACCAACACCTTTCATTCCCACGCAAGCTCAAATGATGTGGGGTTTCAGAAGTTCGTGATAGCTAGTCCCAATGTGAGTGAGTCATACAGTAATACAGTGCTTATCGCATCTACTCGCAATGTTATCGTCAACCACTACAGTCCAGATGGCGGTAGCACCCAGTAGCTCTGAAAGGAAGTTGAAACTGCAATGCAGCAGTGCTTTCTCTGAAATAAACTTTGGTTCATGGACAAAAGTTACATCATGTTACATCGAAGCTGCAATGGCAGGTCTTTGTGACGAAGAACTTCACTTGGTAGATGCTGGTTGCAAGGCGTATCTGCATTTCAAAGTCCTCAAGAGAGACCGGACTTTGTGTCGTGATTCTCTTTCGCTTTTTGAAATTGTTTCGGAAACCAGACTCTGCACCTCTACAGACCATCAATTTCCGTTTTTTTCTCCTCTTTTGGCCTCTTCAGAGGGTGGCTTTTTGCGGCAGGAGCCGACTCGGCGGGTAGTGCAGGAAGGTGATGGAGTGCTGACCTTCGCGATTGACCACTCCGGCCTCAATGCGTGCACGAGCCATAGGCAGGTTGGATCAGGTTAGATGCTTGGTGATGGACCGACATAAACTTTTTTAAACCTATACTGCCTACACTGTCATTGATATACACATAGTTCTACAGATACTTTTCACGTATGTGTATTTGGCTTGCTGGCGGTTGTGTCGTAGGATGCCCTGGTGCAGTGGATTCTTTTGTGCACTATTGTCGTTTCAACATTTTCTGATCTTTGCATGTCTCCTCAACCAAGATGACTGGTAATCCCAAAGCCGGCAAGTCTGCCCGAGGCTTTTTTTCTTTGTACAAAAAACATCAGAAGGAAATGTGCCGCTTAGCGACTGGAATACATGCATTCTACTAATTGGGTAAAAGTTTCCGCCATCAACGCAGTGTCGAAGTTTCGGAATAAAATCGCGCTCTCCGTTTGACAGTGAAGCAATCTGCAGAGGAAACTCACGAAGCACAAATACATTTTTCTTCATTGATTGTGGACGAACAAAGAATGGAAGCGTGGCAGCGTGACCAATACGGCCCTATAATGTTATATTGCTTGCATGGAGACAGAACATAGTGTATGTCTGTATATGTGTACGTGTACGTGTATACACATATGCATATGCTTACAAATAAAGATATGTGCATATAGATACATGTTCGAACAACTATATACAATTATATACATACATTGTAATTTATGATATCTACACATACATTATATATATATTATATATATATATTATATTATATATATTATATATTATATATATTATATAATATATATTAAATATTATATATATAACATATATAATATATATAATATATAGTATATATATAATATTTAATATATGTAATTTATTTAATATATATAATAATATATATATATACATAGAATAAATAGATTCGTATATACACACATTTGCACAATTTAGCAGACTAGTCACTCAGCTAAACACACTCCCCTGAGTGATTCAAGTCTCGAACCCAGACAGCTGTAAGCTTGAAAGGCTCTGACTTTGCATGGAATCAAGGCGGTGGCTTGAACTCTTGAGCATGGTGGTGTCCAGTGTATCCCGACTTGTGTATGAGCATGTGTTTTGGATTTGGTCTTCGGTGTATCTCCCAGTTTGCAACACTGCAGCCACGGGGTTCTTGCTTCGGGTTGAATCAAGACGGTGGCTCTTTGGTACCGTGGGTGCTGTCAAGCTTGTCTCAGAGCTTGTGTCCCAATATGCTGTTTGTGTCCCCAAGCTTGATAGTTTGACGTGAGTACTGCCTCCTCTCCATTGCGAAGTCTTTGCGAAAAGGATAAAACTACGCAGCACCAGTTACTTTCAACCCTCTTTCGCGGCTTGAGTCTATGAAGGTGTATCTTTTTTGCAAGTAGTCATCTCCACCTGAACCCTTCCTTGCAACAAAACCAGAAGACCAGACACTTTGACAATGATACATTTTGCTTGATCTACCTACTTGATTCCACCTATCTATATATCTATCTATCCATCTATCTATCCCCTATCTACCTATCTATCTGTCTATTTATTTGTTTGTCTGTCTGTTTGTTTGTCTGTCTGTCTTTAAGAACTTTAAATGTATATATAGATATATTGTCAGTGGCACTTACCTTGCATGAAGCCACCGATTCTTTGTTTATTTATTTCAGCTTGAGTCCTGGAGTCTCCATTTTTGCCTGAAAGAAAGTCCTTAAAAGTTCGATCGACAAACAAGAGAGACATGAAACAACGACGAGTGATGCAGGAGCGGCTTGCTGCGTCACTTCACTTTGGGTGGGCAGCTGAACTCACGACCTGAGCCAATGAAAGCGCAAATTCTTGAACCAGACCAGATAAAAAATATATATATAACCTTATAGCCAAGTTGCTTTTTCTGGACATCTTCACCCGCAATTTCGCGACTCTTTTGGCTAGCGCTGCCAGGGCAGCTGCCAGCGCTGTTTTCAAAAAGTCTTTGGTTTTTTCATCTCCAAAGTTTTCATGAGTCATGAGGCGAGAAGATCACGCTGGTGAGGTCATGGAGGGGCCATGAGCAAGTGGCCTGACCGCACTTGATCAGTTGTGTAGATTGTGTAGATTTGCGGTTGCATATGCATCATATGCCTGTTTGCTTGATACTGATGATACTGATTGTGTATGCCTGTATTTTCGATGGAGCCCACACAGAGCTCACAGCGACATGTTCCCTGTCCAGGTTGTAGCAGATGTCAGTTTCGATGCCACTGGGTCCCTGGTCGCGACTGGGTCTGTTGACCGCACAGCGAAGGTGCGGACTTGACAGAGAATGGAATGACAGAGGGACAGGGAACGAAAGGCCAGTTATGGTCAGTTAAAGAGGAGCAACTTGAGTGAAACTTTTACCTGGCAAAAGCAGAAAGGAACAAAAGAACACAGAGTACTGTCCTGTGTCAAAGTCAACTCCTGCATTCCTAGAGGGTGTAGGACTATGTAGGACTATCAAGGACTGCCCTAGAAGAAAAGGCTTGGCAGTGCCAGGTGTGGGACTTCCATGGCTATTTCTGCACCCACAACTTCAAGGGCCACGCTGGAATTGTGTCTCTTGCGTGATGGCCTCAGAGCCTCTGGCATTCGAGGATCCTCTGCGTAAAGTGGTGCTCAAATTGACATGGTAAGAAGTATTAAGAAACTACATTCCAAAGCATTACAAAGCGCTGAAATGTCTTGGCTTCTCAGCTCTTTCAGCCCCACCGAGGCGGTTTCATCCAGCCAGACTTCAGCTGGTTACAATTGCAGACACTGAGGCAAATGGTCTCTGCAAGAAATTTGCTGCCGTTCTCCTTCTTTGGACATTTGTTTGAGAATCAAAGCATGTCCAAGCCTGCACAAGGACAGCAGCCAGTGAGTCTATTGGCTGTAGTGAATAGATGTTTCGATCCTGACTCAAGACGCGGACTTTGGTCGACTTGGTCCCACTTAGCTCGTTGCCAGGCTCGGCTTTGGGACCTGGAGTCTTCTGCATGCGTTGGTGTGATGAAGGAGAGCTGGGCTGCAACATGTTGAGGATTGATTTTGCTTCGATGACATGAGCATCCTGAGTTTGCTGAGTGCCTTTGAAGCTGCCCACAGAACCACTTGGCCAGCATCTCATCAATGTGTTTTGGTCTGGCCCCTGATTGTGCAATGCGAGAGATTTGGCTTGAACCGCAGGAGTCTTAAACGCATGGAATCAAGAATTGAAAGATTTGAAAGATTTGAAAGCAATGTCATGAGACTATATATCCAAAGCTGAATTGGCGCACGTAAGCCTTTGATCGGCGTCGCAGTGTAACATAGTGTAACCATGGAACTTTTGAGGCAGAGTGAAGACGCAACTGTTTGAGCTGGTGACTGGTGGCAGAGACCAGGCAGTGCTCCAATTGAAAAGCTGCCAGACAAGTACAGCGTAGTACAGCCACAACATGTCACAAAATGTCACAGCATTCAACTTGCAACGTAAAACATATCTCTGAGGACAAAGATTCTCCAGGAGTGGACTACTGTCGTTTGTCACTTGCAGTCAATCCACAAGGATTTTGGGAAGGGACCATGGCCCCAACCTGACTTTCCCGCGCAGATAGTCAATGTCTGGGACCTACAGGGCAAATGCTCTTTGGTGTGACTTGGCCTCGAAGAACTGCTACTGACTGCGCCCGATCTCCGAAGACATGCTTCGATTCTTTCGCTCTGTTCAAATGTGAACATCCATTGCACGATGCCTGGCTCTTCCAATGCTGGGGTTGATCTCTCCTTTAGACCCCAGGCGTTCCATACCAGTCTTTCTCTCAGATGGCTCATCACTGTAAAGATGTGACCAGTGCAAGAGCAGTACATCTTGCAATCTTAATGACAATACGTAACTGTATATAATTTAAGGGCTGCCGCCCCTGCCGCCGACCCCGGTAAAGAATCGGGGATTGCTGGTGAAACAGGCAAGCTGTGTGACGAGAAACTTTGGCAAATGCATTATCACAAGCAAGAAACCAGCAG
>Ga0126342_10009590_pt1 | contig 17349 bp, 8 predicted proteins | sample Cyp1metagenome_FD_92528 | JGI IMG/M metagenome (GOLD analysis project Ga0126342, IMG submission 92528) | Coral microbial communities from Lord Howe Island, Old Settlement Bay, Australia - Cyphastrea 1 metagenome | ecosystem: Host-associated > Invertebrates > Cnidaria > Coral ... | reverse complement strand
TGTAGTGTAATGTAGTGTAGTGTAGTGGAGTGTAGTGTAATGTAGTGTAGTGTAATTTAGTGTAGTGGAGTGTAGTGGAGTGTAGTTGTGTAGTTGTAGTTGTAGTGTTGTGTAATGTAGTGTAGTGTCGTGGAGCGTAGCGTAGTGGAGTAGAGTGTAATGTAGTGTAGTGAAGCGCAGCGGCATCTGAACCTCCAAAAGTGGTCCGAACCCCTAGTGTTTTTAACATTTTCACTTCGAAATGTGCTTCGTGCCACAACGACGTGCACTTTTTCGGCATCTGAACTGCCAAAAGTGGTCCGGCCCTGGTGGGTTTTGAGCATTTTCACTTCGAAATGTGCTTCGCGCCACAACGACGTGCACTTTTTCGACATCTCAACTTCCAAAAGTGGTCCGAACCCCTAGTGTTTTTTTATTTTGACTTCGAAATGTGCTCCGCGCCACAGAGGCGTGCACTTTTTCGACATCTGAACTGCCAAAAGTGGTCCGGCCCTGGTGGGTTTTGTGCATTTTCACTTCGAAATGTGCTTCGCGCCACAACGACGTGCACTTTTTCGACATCTCAACTTCCAAAAGTGGTCCGAACCCCTAGTGTTATGTGTCCGAACCCCTAGTGTTATGTACATTTTAACTTCGAAATGTGCTCCGCGCCACAGAGGCGTACACTTTTTCGACATTTAAACCTCCAAAAGTGGTCCGAATCCCCTAGTGTTTTGTATATTTTAATTTCGAAACGTACTTCGCGCCACAACGGCATGCACTTTTTCAACATCTCAACTTCCAAAAGTGGTCCGAACCCCTAATATTTTGTACATTTTGACTTCGAAATATACTTCGCGCCACAACGGCGTGCACTTTTTCAACATCTCAACTTCCAAAAGTGGTCCAAATCCCTCAATTTTTAACACTACTTTTTCATCTCTCCAAATTATCGAAAATTTAACTTCCAAATTTCGTTCGATTATTTTTATTTCTTATTATTTATTTAATTATTTTATTTCTTTTTATTTAATAAAATTTTACATCTTTTTTTATATATTTTTATAATATTCTTATTTTTTTAAATTAAAATTTACGAAATCCTTGCTATAATCAAAACCTCCCATATTTAGAAATCTCCGCATATTTATATCCAATATACCTTTACCCCCGGGCCCTCCATCCAACAAACTTATCCCGAGGAATTTACCTTCCAATCCCAATCTTAAAACCTAATAAAAAGTAGCCATTGCAATTAGCAAATTTTCAAATCTAATTATTGCAATCCTAGGTTTAGAAAATATTATTACGCAAAAATATATAAATAAATATACAGAAATGTAATGCCTTATGTCCAAATCCAAAATCCCTTGGGAATTCGAATCTAAATCAATGAGTCTGTGTTATTTCTAAGCATTTCTATATATTTTTGCATTGCAAAGCCCATTCCAAAAATTAAAATATTAATATACGGATCAGCCACCCTCAATAGATCAGAAATTCAGAAAAAATCCAATATATAAACATTTTGTTAAAAAACAACATCTTCTTCAAATAATATGCAAGAAATATCGTAGCGGGGACGGGGAAGGAAAAAAAAATAAAGGAGGAGGTAAGTAATAAAATTATGTGTGCAAAAACTAGTATGATAAAAAATGGTATATGACAAAAATAATGTGTTACAAAGCTAAATTTAAAAAATAGTATGTAACAAAATAGTGTGTGGAAGATGGTAAGTAAAAGATAATTTGTAACGGTATGTGAAAAATGGTGCGTGTCAATAATATTATGAGTTTTAAGTTAGGTTAAATTAAATTGAGTTTTAAATTAGGTTAAATGAGTTGAGTGAGTAAAATGAAGTCTAGCTGAGAAATATATGTGTGTCTACATGTATAATATGTGTGTATGTATCTAATGTGTGTGTGATGTGAGTTTGCTATATATCTGATGTGATGTAAGATAATGTGTGACGGTGCCAATACCACTTGCCAGTCCCGCCTGTCAGAACAACACCAAATACAAATTTTTGCATCCCCGCCTGTCAGGACGGCAAAGACAAATTTTCGCCTCTCCGCTTGTCACGACTACCCCGAACGACATTTACACACAGCAAGTTACCAGTACCGCCTGTCAAGACGACGCGAAACACCAATTTTCGCATCTCCGCTTGTCACGGCTACCCCATGAAATCAGCTCCTCCAGCAGGCCCTATGTATTGCGCCTGCCATACGAACGCCAGCCGCGGGCCAGCCGGCGATCACGCGCGCAGCAGCTCCTCCCGGAAGCGGCATGGCAGGTACCAAGCAAAAAAAATAAAAGGACCGGATAACCCCACAAGTCAACTTCTTCCAATAATAAGCCAGAAATATTATAGCAGGGACGGGGAAGGAAGGAAAAACAAAGGAAGAGGTGGAAGAAAAATGGTGTGTGACAAAGTTGTGTGTAAAACATAATATATGTAAACAATGGTGTGCGAAAGATGGTATGTAATAAATCTGTGTATAAAAAATAGTGTGTGATAAAATTAGGTGAGAAAGATTGTGTGTGTGCGACAAAGTGGTGTGTGAAAAATAAAGGGTAACAAAGTTGCGTGCGTAAAAGATGCTGTGTAAAAGATGGTGTGTCAAAGCGGGTGTGTGAAAGATGGTGCGAGAAGTAGAGCTGTGATGGGTTGTGATGTGAGAAGTGAGGTGCGAGGAGTGGAGTTGTGATGAGTGAGTGTGTGAGAAGTAAGGTGTGAGAAGGGGAGCTGTAATGAGTTGTGATGTGATAAGTGAGGTGTGAGATGTGATGTGATAAGTGAGGTAGGTGTCAGAAGTGGAGCTGTGATGAGTTAATTAGTGTGTGAGAAATGAGGTGTAAGAAGTAGAGTTGTGATGAGTTGTGATGTGATAAGTGGGGTGTGAGAAGCGGAACTAAAATGAATTGTGATGAGAAGTGGAGCTGCGCCCAACCGCGCCGCAGCTCGACCAGGAGGCTCTGTGTACGGCACCTGCCACACGAAAGGCAGCCGCGGCCCAGCAGTGCCCACGCGCGCTGCAGCTCGACCAGGAGGCTCTGTGTACTGCGCCTGCCAAACGAAAGGCAGCCGCGGCCCAGCGGCGCCCACGCGCGCCGCAGCTCGACCAGGAGGCTCTGTGTACTGCGCCTTCCGCACGAAAGGCAGCCTCTGTGCACCGCCCCTGCCACACGAAAGGCAGCCGCGGCCCAGCAGCGCCAACGCGCGCCGCAGCTCGACCAGGAGGCTCTCTGTACTGCGCCTGCCACAGTTCAACTGAAGTAATGTTTTCGGGAAGGGGCGCTATGAGCCAATGATCCTATTCCTACTGGCGCGCGGAGAAATTCCATCTGCTGCTTTCGGACAGTTGTCGCCGCTCCTTCGGCGGGGCTCCGTCGTGACCGAGGAGCTATGCCCAAGCGCCGGCGATGGACGTTGCCTAGCGAACGGCTGAGGAAAGCTGGTTACGAACCCATCTTGTTACGTAGCATAGTATCCTTAGGTACAATATGTTCTGCGGATGTTCGAGCAATGCAGGACCTATAGGTCAGGATAACCAACCCCCCCATGGGATCTTCTATTTCAGTTAGGTGGTTTAATACATTTTACGAATTCATTTAATATCGGTGAATTAGATATAAAGATATAGATACATCTAAGATTATGGACATAGAAAAGAAACAATTTTCCTGCAGGTAATACCCCCCCAATTGTGTAGTAAAAAACCGTTTTGATACCCAAAGAAGACTCTGATGTCCGTGAATTAGATATAATTACATAGACATGTCTAAAATTATGTACATAAGAAGGGAGCAGTTTTCTTGTGGGCGATATCCCCTAGGTTGTGTAGTAAGCAATGGGATTGTCCTAAATTGGCGGAGTTGGTTTCCTGAAACCGACCGTGTGAGATTCCCATTCCCCGCCTGGTGCCACGCCGCCTCCGAGCTCGCGGGGCCGGAGCAGCCTCGGCCAGCGGGTCGCAAGCTTCCAAGGTTGCCCGCCAGCACGAGACCTGCATCCAGCCTGTTGAAGCCAGCAGCGCTCGGGCGGCCTTTGCCCCACGCGCCCGCAGGCTCTGACCCATGCCTCTGCCTCCTCCCGTGTCAACTCGAGGCCAGCGACGGCGAGTGCGGCAACAGCGAGGGCAGTTTGGGCCATTCTGGAGGGAGTTTTGAGGGCTGGGAAGTGTTTAGACGCTTGAACCGGAGTGCTGCTGACTACAATTCCTCTCTCTCTCTCTCTCTCTGTCCGTCTCTCTCTCTCTCTCTCTTTCTTTCTCCTCTCTCTCTCTCTCTCCTCTCTCTCTCTCTCTCTCATCTCCTCTCTTTCTTTCTCTCTCTCTCTCTCCCCTCTAATCTCCTCTCCTCTCCTCTCCTCTCATCTCCTCTCCTCTCATCTCCTCTCCTCTCATCTCCTCTCATCTCATCTCATCTCATCTCCTCTCTCTCTCTCTCTTTTCCCGTCCCGCCTTCGCTCCTGCTGCAGCGCGCCGCGTCGAGGCCTTTGCCGCGGGGGGTCGCCACCCCCCCCTCCGCCTGGGCACGACCGTGACATCATCGACCCGGTGGGGGTTTTTGTTGACCCAGGCGGAGCCAAACAAACAAACCAATCTACCAACTAAACACGACACCAAAAAGAACAACGACAGATACAAAGGGAACCAACAAGGACGCGCAGAAGGATCGAAGAAGGAAAACAAAACAGAGACCCGAAGCGAAACACCAGGGGAGAAACCAACCAACCAAAGAACAAAGGAATGACTAACACAGTCGCAAAGGCGATAGGGACCGCGGAGGAGGAAGCCGCAGAAGAGGAGGAACAACAAGAGGAAGAAGAAGATCAAGAGTGACTTGGGAGCAAATGGGCGGGTGGGTTGTAGCAAAGAAAAATACCAACCCAAGGAAGTTATATCTCTGTCTAACAGAGTCGTAGACCCTTAAACCCTAAACCCTTAAACCCTAAACCCTAAACAGGCGAGAGCGCCGCTGACCATACACATGGGCGCTCGAACCGCTCGGACGGCTTCGGGCTCTGCAGGCTGCGGCTCGAGCCCTCAGCCAGACTTTAGGGTTTAGGGGAGCCAAAAGAAAATGGAGCGTCCAGTGGGGAATACAGTGTGTACAGTGTGAAGTGGGGATTGTGGACTGTGTAGTGTAAAGTGTACAGTCTGGGGTGTAAAGTGTGAAGTGTAGAGTGTGGAGTCTGAAGTGTGAAGTGTCGAGTGTGGAGTGCAAAGTGTGAAGTGTGGAGTGTATAGTGTGGGGTATAAAGTGTAAAGTGTAGAGTGTGGAGTGTAAAGTGTGAAGTGTGGAGTGTAATGTGTAGTGTAAAGTGTAAAGTGCAGAGTGCAAAGTGTGCAGTGCAAAGTAGGGAGTGTAGAGTGTGGAATGTAAAGTGTAGAGTGTAAAGTGTAAAGGGTCAAGTGTAAAGCGCGGAGTTCGACATGCCATGTAAAATGTAAAGCGTAAAGTGTGGAGTGTAAAGTGTAGGGTGTGGAGTGTGGAGTGTAAAGTGTGGAGTGTGGAGTGCAAAGCGCGACGTGTGGAGTGTAATTTGTAAAGGGTACAGTGCGGAGTGTAAAGCGTAAAGTGTAGAGTGTAAAGGGTGGAGTGTAAAGAGTAAAGTGTAGACTGTGGAGTGTCAAGTGTAGAGTGAAAAGTGCGGAGTGTAAAGTGTAAAGTGTCAACTGTGGACTGTAAAGAGTCAATTGTGGAGTGTAAAGTGTGGAGTGGGGAGCGTAAGGAGCACAGTGTAGAGTGGAAAGTGTAAAGTGTAGAGTGTGGAGTGCGGAATGTAGAGTGTGGAGTGTGAAGTGTAAAGTGTGGAGTGTAAAGCGTAGAGTGTGGGGAGTGTAGAGTGTAGTGTAAAGTGTAGGGTGGAGAGTGTGGAGTGTGGGGTGAAAAGTGTGAAGTGTAAAGTGTGGCGTGTAAAGTGTAAAGTTTAAAGTGTGGAGCGTAAAGAGTAAAGAGTAAAGTGTAGAGTGTTGAGTGTGCAGTGTAGTGTGTGGAGTGTGGAGCGGTAAGTGTAAAGTGTAAAGTGTGGAGTGGAGAGTGTAAAGTGTGGAGCGTCAAGTGTAAAGCGTAAAGGGCGGAGTATAAAGTGTGGCGTGTGGAGTGCAAAGTGCGAAGTGTAAAGTGTAAAGGGTAAAGTGTGGAGCGTGAAGTGTAAAGTGTCATGTGTATACAGTGTAAAGTGTAAAGTGTAGAGTGCGGAGTGTAAAGTGTAGAGTGTCAAGCGTAAAGTGTAGAGCGTGGAGTGTGGAGTTTAAAGTGTAAAGTGTGGAGTGTAAAGTGTAAAGTGCGGAGTGTAAAGTGTAAACTGTGGAGTGTAAAGTGTAGCGTGTGGAGTGTGAAGTGTAAATTGTAAAGTGTAACGTGTGGAGTGTAACGTGTAGACTGTGGACTGCGGAGTGTAAAGTGTAAAGTGTGGAGTGTAAACTGTAAAGTGTAAAGTGGGGAGTGTAGAGCGTATAAAAAGTGTGGAGTGTGGAGTGGAAAGTGGAAAGTGTAGAAAAGTGTCGAGAGAGAAGAGGAGAGCAGAGAAGAGGAGAGCAGAGGAGAGGTAGGGGTAGAGGTAGAGCTAAAGGTAGAGGTAGAGGTCGGCGCAGGGGTAGAGGTATAGGCAAAGTGGAAAAAAGTAGGGGAGAGAAGGGTAGACTAGAGTAGAGTAGCGTAGCGTGGAGCAGAATAGAGTAGAATAGAGTAGAGTAGAGTAGAGAAGAGTAGAGAAGAGTAGAGCATGTTCCTGCCTAGAGTAGAGTAGATTAGAGAGGAGAAGGTGCTTTTACGTAATGTCTTGCGATTGTGAGTGCGTTTTGCAAGTCATTGTTGGCAGAGTGCGCTGGAATTGCCACAACATCATGGATGCGATTTGAATGTTAGGAGTTGCACGAAACACTGTGTATTTCTGGGTAAACGGAGGTTCCGTTGCGGAGAAAAGTTGGCTCGCTTGCGCGACGGTTTGGGGCGTCGCTGCTTTGGCGTGGAATCATGCTCCATTTGCGCGCGCAGTGGAGCTGAGGGTTCCAGGTGACTTTTTCTCTTCTTTGTTGGCGCTGTGCTATGGTAGTTTGCATGTGTTGAGGTACTTTGTGCATTGGAGCTGGCTGTCAGGTATTCAGCGGGGAACGTGCAGCTGCTGCTCACGCTCAGGAGCTCTGACAGAGCGACTGTGACGCGTGCGGTTGTGCTGCCTGCGCAACGACACGCAAAGGGGCGTGCAGCTGTGCTGCTCACGCGCACACCTAACAGGTGGCTGCCATTGTGGTGTCCGGCACAGCTGTGGCACCAACGCGCCACGTGACCTCACGGCTCCCCGCGCGCGTGGAAGAAATGCTGCAGCTGCAGCGTGGTTGAACGTTGGTACCACAAAATAGGATTGATTGAATGAAAGTACATGACAATTCGCAATGCAAGAAGGGTTGCGAAACATGAAAGTTGAAAAGATTCGGGACGCAGTTAGGATGAAGCAATGAGAAACGGTGATTGCGTAGAATTGAAAGGTTAAGACAATCAAAGACAATGTGAGAGAGTTACGGATAGATGAACCGAAGTTAGAGTTCTGAGGAAATAAGACGAAGAAAACATGAACGAGTCAAACTGATCGAGCGAAGGGAAAGGCAGTTGAACAAGTTTGCACTTGTGTCAGTTCAACCGGGCTGATAAAAAAAATTGGACGGGTGGAACTGAGGTGAGATGAGTCCAGACGAGCTGAGAATAGGGAAGAGAGAAAAAAAGAGAGTTGAGGAGAGTCAAGAAGAGGTGGACAGAGATGAGGGTCGTTGAGAAGAGTTGACAAGAAGTGAGAAGTCGTGAGAAGAGTTGAGAAGCTGTGAGGTTTCGCTGCATCTCCTATAGGCAAACCTTGTCTTTGCGTCCTATAGTGTAACAATCCTTAACCCTGGAAACTTCCGCCGCCCGCCTCGCGCGGGGTCTACTTGTATGTCAAAAAAACCTTCATTTTCACAGACCCAGGCAGGGTTTCTGGATTCGAACCCAGCCTTTCAAAATTATCTTCTTCCTTCGCTTCATCCAATAAGAGGGTTGTTGCGCAATCCAATGAGGGGTCGCTGTCTTTGGCAATTGCCCAAAAACCTCAATGGGACCAGGCTCAACGTCACTTTAAGAGAGATCACAGTCTGAGCCAAGGCGTGAACATCAGCAATTGATGATGTTGATGCTAATGGCGATGCTAATGGCGGGCCGTTTCCATCTGCCTTACGTGCGGAAACCCCTAGAAAGGGCAAAAAATAATCAATGTTTCAATTCTTATGACAATGCGTGGAACATGCAGCCAAGAAAATTAATGCAAGTCGTGAAATCTACGAACTCTGAGAAAACAATTTAGCCTTTGGGTATCAACCAACTCTGGATCTGTGACCTGTTGCGAACAGGTGCCTCCCCGTTGAAAGGCACGGGAACCTCATTGGGCTCCGGGCGCCGCAGCCTTGGAAAAAGAATGCAGCTTTTGAAAAGGACAAGAAATATCATCAGGCTCAGCTGTTGCGACGCAACTTTCCCAAAATGAGCATCTGGACATGTCATGCGAAGCAGGGTGGTCTGCCATGAGCTCCTGTCGGGTTCCAAAAGAATCAAACAGCGGAGCCAGAGCAAAGCAAAGGGAACTGTTTCACTCTGCGTGCAGCCGTTCTAACTCAAACTCAACATGCATGGCCGTTGCTCCTTGAGGAGCAAGCCATGTCGCTTTTCCTAGGTGATGGTTCAACTTCCTTCAACACGTCAAGTCTTCTTCAAGCAACATTGTCCATTTCAGTTTCACAAAAACAGACCGAAAACAATAAAAACACCTTAAAGCCTTTGCTGATTGATCGACGGGTTTCAAGTTCAGCTCGCTCTTCGGCCAAGCATGCGTCTAGCCGCTCGAACAGACTCGCCGAACCCATGGCGCCCACACGAAATGATCGAATTGGTGGCACATCAATGCCTGCTGATGGCATCGAAATGATTCGACAGGTGGCTCACTAAAAATATCAAAGGCAACAACAGCTTTGAAGTACAAAAAAAGTTGCCGATGGTTTGTGACTACCCTCTTTGTCCTATATCCTATATGTGGAGATTCGCTGCCACACAGGGTTGAGGTTGCATTGCGGCCATCAATGGGATTTTTTCGCGTGGAAGCATCTGTCACTCGATTGCGTTTTCATGGCGCATCTTCATAGACCGTCAAAGACCAGAGATTCAACAAAGTGTTCCTTTTCGTGGTAGCTGCACAAATTTTCTGACAACTGCTGAACAAAACATGCAAAAAATGCAAAAGCATGTTGTGATGCACAGCGTTCAAACTTCATGATAGTAGTGGCATACGCATGTAAGAAGGACCAGCCTGCTGAGCTTTTCCAGACCAGCCCTTTAATGGCCCGAATATTCTCTCTGGATAAACAAGCCAAATGCGTATATAATTTTATCAAAATCCAAAAAGTTGCTGATCTTCTACCACGACCTTCCTGTGCAAGCCAACAACAATGCTTGACGCTGCCTGCGATTGGCATAGCTGTTATTTAGAAGGGCCCGAATGAGAGCCCCCGTGAATGCAAAAAAAAGAACCTGTGACGGGTCCAACTTCGCTGGATCCCGCATGGCTTTGGCCCGTTTCGGAACGCTAGCACGATCACAAGTGCTTGCAAGAGTTTAACGACGGCAATGCAAACCAGGAGCCAACCTCAAAATCCTGTGGCGATGTGATGGCCTACACGCTCGCATATGTTTCAACGTGGCTCATTGTCTGCATTAAACATGATACTTCATGCCTCCAAAGGCATGTTCGGCCAAATGGTCCTCCCGCAGTATTTAGGAGAATCCTGCAAGGGTGCCCCCCAAGAGTCGCCCACAAGAATGATTCATAACTAAGAATGTTTCGCATTTGTTGCCGAGTTTCCCATGTTAGTTGTCTTTATGCAAACAGCCAGCTAGTCTTTGACGCAACTTCTCACCACGTGAAAAACAGCATGCGCTCCGAGTTCGTGAGGCGTATTTGGGCTCGTCTGCCCTATCATTGATTCTGGTGAATAATGATGAAAAACGCAGTGACCCTGCACAAGTATCATATAGAATCATACATACAAAACGAAATGGAATCTATAGGTACCGGAGCCTTCTTTGATCCAAAAGAAACCACATAGACATGACAACAGGATTTTCCCGGTAACCGCTCTTCAAACTGCAGGCCCGCGCCCCCTTTTGAACGCGCACTTCGCGCAAACATAGCTAAGCCACATTTTGTGGACAAATATACTTTTTGGGGCGGTGGCAGGCCAAAGCCTTTGCTGCAAGCTCGGTGAGGCTGCCCAACTCCACGCTATCAGCTCCTGCCAAGCAGCAATTCCCTCCAAAAAAACATTCTCCATCTCTACAAAAACTTAAGCCAAGGAATGTAACCTGCCATGGGCACATGAGCTATATCGGCAAAGCGCTGATAGCATCTTGCAATGTTGTCGTTGCTGTCAGTTGTCATGTCATGCCCACAACAGACAAGTATAACGCTAGCTGGCTGATTCTCTCTTAGTTTCTGTGCTGGTGTCTTTTGCACCGTTGCAACTTCCAGTCACCTTCCGTCTTGTGTTGGCCGCGTTGTACTCATATGTGCCGTGCCGTCGCCTTTTCGTACATGGCTGGATGTCGCATAATAAAGCCACAACCCATGTCAAAGCGATCCTTACCACGCACGTGCGTGCGCCGGCATCTGTTTGTTCTCAGAGCTGGTGACTTTCGGGCAGTGGCGGCGGCTAGCACGAGCTGACAAGCCTTTCGGGCCGGCAATTCTGGCACCCACATGAGCCAACAAAATGAAAGCTACCTGGCTGCCTAGTCACCTGTAAGGCGTAAAGTGCGTCAATACTATCGAGTAAGTTCACGCATGGTTTTGTTGTCGTGCATGCAGCTAATCCTGTCTATTGACAAGATGCAAGAGTATGTACCTTCTCCCTTGCACGGCATCACATCCGCATGCATACTTCACGAACTTTAGCGCAAGGGGCTAACCCAATACTGGAAATCCCATCCAAGCCAATGACATGTCTGCATATGTCTGCAAAGTTTTGTCATGGCTACTCCATCCTCTCACTCTGATACAACACAAATCAGCAAATCGCTGGAGCTTGGACGCGGTATCGTGCAATTTGGCGCAGGTTTGTGATGAATACAGTGTCAAGGCGTGCTAACCAGCACCTCTCAAGAACCTCCTCGGCTGAAACATTTGGGGGTTTTATGATTCTATGTTGCCGGAACCTGCCATAGCTTGCAAACAGATCTCGAAGGCACGCGATTTTCTCTCAACTGACGCTGAGGCCAGAACTTCACGTTACAATGGGCCAGGTGGACGAGGCCTGCATCATGAATTCCGACACTTTCGTCAACAAAACCTCTTGCTCAGGCTAGGAAAATACACCAAGGCCCTTGAGGTGATGTTCTCACTGCCCCCAGGCCCCTCAGCTGCTGGCAGCATTGGAACTGGAGGCCGCACAACCACTGGTCTTGGGGCGCGGTTTCAAAGGGCTTGGCTAGTTGAACTTGAGGCTGTGGAAAGTGAACGAACGCGAGGGCAAAACATGACTCATTTCGCAGGGCATTCAGGTGTGTCCGCTACATTAAACTTGGGCAACCCCTTAGAAAGCATGATAATATTGACAAAAACTTTCTTACATGGTCTGTTTCCAATAAAAGCCATTGCAACCTGAGGAGGATGTAGCGAAAGCCGGCTCGAATCTGGCGATGTGAAATAGGATGGAAGGTAGCGCCAAAGAGATAATTCGGACATGGCCTCTACGTCTCATCGCCCAGAACTCTTGTTTACGACGCCAAGACCTAAACTCCGATCTCCATTTTATGAATCTCTTAATTTAATGGCCTCTCGTTTTTCTGTTTCTAACTGGCCTCTACATCTCATCTCCGACAAGCCATGTTTCTGACACCGAAGAGCCGGACCAGGGGGGAATCGATACCCCACCGTCACTGAATTGCGACATCACCCTCAAAACGCACCCGTTTGCCCACCTAAAACACCGCCTAATTTCTTGTTTTCTGACATCTTTTGACGACCTGCCCCCAGACCCCTTAGACTCACTTCGTTCGTAGTGATAACTTCAGCCTAGCCTGCCGTCTGGCTTTCGTAATTGTTTTTTTTGCAAAAGGTGACATAGTAGGAGCTGCCAAGCAATATTTTTGATGCCTTCCAGCATGCGCTATTAAAGCGATTGTCTCCCAAATATGTTTTTAAAGCGCTGCCCTCGTGGACCTGGAACCTCAATCAGCACCTCCTCGAATCTTAATCTACAGCAAAGCGCTCTGCGACAAGCAGGACATCCAAGGAAGAAACTTGTAACAAGGGGTATGTATGCAAGCACACATAATTACACACGACGCCTCTCAAAATAGCACGAGCGCAAGAAACAAGAACAGAACACAAGATATTTTTGATATTTTTCGGCCATCTACATCACACAGGGGGATTTTACAACAAATACCATGTCAAGGAAAGAGCATGAAAGAGCCTCAAACAACCTTAATTTCTTTAACAAAAACACCAACCATTGTCGCGAAAACATGCAATACTTTACTACAATCCTGAACTATCATCAAGTACCTGCTGGCCCCCTTCGGCCCTTCAGCCCCTTTACACTAACTCATGCTCATCTGTCCCGTCAGTCTCGTCTCAAACTCGTCTCTCTTGTCCATCGCCCTATCAACCTGGAAGACACAGCAGGCAAAAAAAAAACACAAAGTCACCTGGAGGAACCAGAGGGAGGGGGCACTTGATCCCACTGCTTCAACAAATTCCAACAACATCTATGTCATCCGTATCACATTGAAAACATTGTTTCGGTTCTCACATAGCCCTGCTTAGCCCTGCATGGTTTTCCTTTGGCTAGGCAGGGGCCGTGGCTAAGTAGGACAAGCATGTTTCAGCATGAAGTTGCACGTCTGATAATGCACTGTGAGTGAGAAGCATCCGAATCTGAAGAGATGTATATTATATAAACTTCTATCTGGCCTCGATTGGATTTCACTGTTGTTTGTCCACGAAGCTCTATGCAGTTGACAAGGGTAATGGCGGATCACTGTGGTGTACCTGCGCTGATGTCACTTCCAGGGGGCCTTATATACATTTAAAAAATGTGTGTGTGTGTATATATCGTCTGTCTGTTTTATGCAGGTATGTGATTTATCTCCCATCTGATCACGGTGGTGATCAATTAAATTCAATTTCTTGTCTAGTGTGTACCGGCCCCAACCTTTGGCACGAAGAGGGGAAACTCCGAAACTATCTGTGGGTGATTTTTGGGCGAAGGCAAGAAAGCAAAATCTTCTGACGAAGGGGAAAAAACCTGAAACACTGCAAACACACCTTGTCACGCCAATATAATGCAAGCAAGAGATTGAACTGCAAGTGGCCAAGGGTGCCGCAACCAATACGAACAACATACAATCAGTAAGCAGCGGATTTGCTGAGAAAAAATTAAGCACTGACCAGCACAGCCCCAGCGGTGAAACCTCTCACTGTTCTGAAATGAGGGCTGCGCTGTCTTTATATAAAACAATTTTGGGGTTGGGGATATGCCCGGTACAACACCTGATGTATGCGTTTGATCACAAATTTCTCGAGCAAAACAGCGAAAGCTTAGATCTCTGCCGCCCAGGACCTCCAGGGCCACACCTCACTTGAAAACGTATTCCAACCAATTCCAACCGATTCCAACCAGGCTCCACTGGTCCAGCATCCTGCCTGGAGGCATCCCAGCCAGCTTTCGCCCAAGGCGTTGCTAACATGCCCTGAGCTAAGGGATAAATTAAAGCAAAAGTAGCGCAGCTGTTGATGCGAAGTTTCAGATGGGTCCATTGCTTAATCCGGTAAAACTGCTTTCTGCTCTCTCTGCTTTGGTGCGCTCTGCTGTATGCCTGTGAAGTGGCACCTGGCACGTGCGCTTCTTGGGGAAAGCCACGCTCAAAGCAAGAAGAAAACAAAGGAGATAATGATCTCACTATCATCAGGCATGAGAAAACATGGGCGACGCAACTAGCTTACTATCAGAAACTGTGCCTTGTTGCAAGGGCGGCCTGACATGTGAAGCAGAAAGCAGGAAAACAAATTGTATCACAGGATGTCGGAGTACTCCTCTCTATGGGGTATGGGAATGCATGGAGCCCCTACAAGTGTTCCCGTATGTTTCTGCATGTGTTTATTGTATTTTGTGATAGGCTTCTGATAAGTTTGAAGCCTCTGCACGGTTGATGCCGCCAGAAGGCTTGGACCTGGCGCATGCCCGAAGGCCGCAACAACGGACACGGAGAAACAAAAGCGGTGTCGGAGGAGCCAACAAATATCACTCCCAAAATCGCTCAATCTCAAAATTCACTTCCTATGTGTTTACTGTGTTTTGCATGATTATTTGCTGTGATATCCTTTCAAAAAGAATAACGTATAGTTTGAAGGGCACAAACCACAGGCGGAACAAACACCAGGTAAGGATGAAAAAGGGCACGGGGGAAAGCATCTTGGCCGAGGCGCTGCATGCGAAAAGGCCTTTTCGTGGTAACATTGAACAGTCAGAGCATGCCTTCAGAACTGCGAGTATGTTTTTGCCGCCGGTAAGCCATTAAAGCCACAATCAAAAAAGAACAGGCTACTGCTCAATCAGCAATGACCGACTGAATCACCTTATGTACCCTTATGTAACTTTTTTAACTAAAACTCCGGTCTTGGCAAAACCATTTTGAAAAAACAATGAGTATAGAAGCGAACTCACCACTCACATCCACCCGTGTCGAACTAATAAAGGTTCGGTTTGGATCAATCTTTTCTCAAGCAGTAGCCGTCAGCCAGGCCAGGTTTACATGCAGCAGGCCTGGGCGAGACGCCGGCAAATGTGAACTGAAAGCATCAAAAGCGCGGCTAAAATGAACAATGCGCGTGACAAGAAGCATCAAAAAAGTACCCGAATTTCTACAACTCTTTGGAATGTTTTGGAATAGTATTTCAAACCCCTTGGCTGAGATGCCCTGCGGCGGCGGCGGCCTTATGGTTCTGCTTTCACACTTTTTCTTTTGGTAGTCTTCGTTTTGTCTTGTGGCTTTCAATTCTGCACCCCTGTACATATTGCTTTGAAATCATGAGGCATCAGCAGAGCGAGCAAAGAAGGTTCCGTAGGAGGCTTATTCTCTGACACCACCCTTGAAGCAAGAGAGAACTTTCTGGTGGCGCGATGTAGTTCGTACACGACTTATTGAATCGAAGTCAGACTTCCAAAAAAAGGCACATTAAGCTATGCTGCAGCTGGTTCAGGGCCCTTCCAGACTCTTGCAACACTGCACATGCTTTCGTAGTCTGTCAAAATTCTTTCGGACATTGGAAAATGGCATGCAACTGGGCACAGAACGGGGGAGGCATGCCAGCTGCAATGACCCTGAGAAAAGCTCAGCGATCACGACATTTTCAGGAGCACCAAAAAGGCGACTGATGGAAGTTCCACAAGGACAAGAAACCTAAGGGGCAAAGAGAGGCCGCATCCAGGTCTGGAACAGGAGAGCGAGCGATTGACCCGTTTGTTGAATCAAGTGGTCGGTTGGTTGACTTGCAGATGGAACGACTGATGACAATTGTGTAATAGGTTGGCTGAGTTGCCGCTCAAAATACTATAGTTGGTTGACAACTGTGTGGATGATCAAATCATTGATTGATGAGTTGATGTGTTGCGTGCTTGCATGCTTGCGTGCTTGCGTGCTTGCATGTTTGCGTGCTTGCGTGCTTGCATGCTTGCGTGCTGGCGTGCTGGCGTGCTGGCTTGCTGGCGTGCTGGCTTGCTGGCATGCTGGCTCGCTGGCTTGCTGGCTTGCTGGCTTGCCGGCTGGCTTGCTGGCTTGCTGGCTGGTTTGCTGGCTTGCTGGCTTGGCTTGCTGGCTTGGCTTGCTGGCTTGGCTTGCTGGCTTGCTGTTGCCCGCTTGCTTGCTGGCTGGCTGGCTTGCTTGCTGAGGGCAACTGGCTGGTTCATGCTTGAGTCATTGGTTAAATTGTTGGTTGCTGGATTGGGGGGGGAAGATAGATCGATTGGTTGATTATTTGGCAGATCGATTGGCTGCTTGGTTGAGAAGTAGGTTTGCGCCCTACAAAGCACTAGCCTGTGCATTCCTGTGCTGCATAGTCACATCCTCTGCGATTGAACGCTTTTTGCGCACTGCAACTCAGATGCTGCGCCACGAAGTGCTGCATGCACTGTCATATACTACGGCATACTGCAAACTGCAAAGATCTGCAATATACCGCCCTCAGCTACAAATGTCCGACTTTGGATCCAATTCGCGCACTACATGAATAACTCTATCAAATCTGAAAACATTGCGCTTCCCACTGACCAGCAGGGACAACATGAGTATGGTCGGAATATGCTCCGCGCGCTATTCCTTCTCTTCACCAGCGCGCCCGAGCAATCTTTCCCTCCAAGAAGGTAGCACATAAAACGCCTTCCACTGCTATTACTATTGCTGACTCAATCCCCAACCCGCTTGTCTTTCAAACTGTTGACAGGAACGTGCGGTTTCCGCAGAAACCCTGCCTCACTGTTTCTTCACAGAACGACTCTGCGTCCACCACCTCCACAATCCATCTGCTAAACTGGCTTTGACATTTTTCTCTATGCATGTTCCCAACCTGCTCAGGCTGCCCACAAAGTTCCAGCTGGCATTTGAGGGCATCTCTTCTGACCTGGAACAAGAAACAAGGTGCAAAAGGGGCCTTCATCCTGGTGGTGGCAGAGGCTGTGCGTTATTTGTCGTCTGCGTCTGTCCAGGGGCTTTCACGCGCTGTCGCAGCTCTTGGCTACCGACAATGACTCTGGCTCCGGTCTTTTGTTGCACCGACTTCTGCCACGAGCCATCACCAAGAACCTGCCACGCAAACTGTAAAGTTGTTTCAGTCTGTCTGTCAAAGAGCAATGCTGGCCGCACGCTTTTGGAAAACCACCAGCGGCTGAGGTGAGACATGATTGATGGAACAACTAAACGCGCTGCAAAGTAAATAAACTTTTCTGAAATTTCGTAGATCATCACTAGCGCCTGTGGCCCAGGACCTATTGGAGCCCGGATTGGCATCGTCACCATCAGAAACTAAGACCAGGTCGATTTGCAGCTACCAAATGCCTACCACCTGTTCGTAATTGTTTGCTACCAAATGCCCCCCCTATACTGCACCTTCTAGCTGTTTGCAATCTTGGATACGACCCACGTGCTACTTAGATACTGACTGTATACCAGTAGTACCGCACAAGGCGGTGGCGGAAGTTTCAAAAATAAGAAACCTATAGGAGAGGTTGGTTGTTGTGAATCAGGGATGGCAGAGCGAAGCCACTGATGGACTGAAAGGTGCTT
>Ga0126342_10009589_pt1 | contig 17350 bp, 15 predicted proteins | sample Cyp1metagenome_FD_92528 | JGI IMG/M metagenome (GOLD analysis project Ga0126342, IMG submission 92528) | Coral microbial communities from Lord Howe Island, Old Settlement Bay, Australia - Cyphastrea 1 metagenome | ecosystem: Host-associated > Invertebrates > Cnidaria > Coral ... | reverse complement strand
ATATTAACATATATTAACATATATTAACATATATTAACATATATTAACATATATTAACATATATTAACATATATTAACATATATTAACATATATTAACATATATTATATAACATATATTAACATATATTAACAGTATTAAGAAAAATATCAAGTAATTTCAAGTAATCTAAATAGCATCAGATATATACATCATGATACACCAAACACAAAATCATCAAGACTCCTTGCGTCTTGCCGGCCCAGACACCACTTCGCTGAGACCATCAGCTATGCCCTTAGCCTTCAGGTACAGAGTGGTCAAGGGGGTGCGGAGAATCTCAGGCACGTCATATTCGCCTGGCTTCGACGCGGTGGTTGAGCCAGGCAGGCGCGGTGGTTGAGCCAGGCAGGAATAGTCAAGTGGGATAGAGAACATGTGAAATCACCAGGCAAATCTCACCATCTTGGGTTCCTACCATATCATCATCCCCCGGGTGGTAAGTCAAAATTAGATTTTGCATATTTTTGCATAGTCATTTTGAGCAATTGTCATTGGCATGGACCATTCCTACACCTAGTCATCCTTGAGAAGCTGTGACTGCACGAGGGGAGAATCCTTGAGGGATTTCGCCAACAACATCAATATTTACAATTTTATTATTAAAGAAAATACGCACACACACACAAATGATCAAAAACAGAAAATTGTAAAAATTAGGTTGTAGAGTTAAAAGACAAAAACAAATTACGTAAATACTTACTTAATATGTTATATTTACGTGAACCTAGCCAAAATGTAAATTTACTAATTTCGGAGGCTCGGATGGTTCGACTCGATGGTTTCTGATCCGGAATTTACTCGCCAAGTACCTGCTATATAGATCTGTAAAATGACATATCCATACATATCCATTATCTATTTTATATAACTATAGTACAATACTAATAATATTATCTGGAGCGAAAAAACCCTGACCCAAAAGAAAACTATCAGTCTCATTCAGTCTCCAACCAGTCACGCAAGGCGCGAAAGAACTTCTCAGGGACCATCCGAATACACCAGCCTGGCTGCGTTCGACCGGCACGGCCCTCGCGTTGCAAGCAAGCTGAGCGAGCGCACCATTGGGCAGAAATCTTGCAGAGACCCATCTGGCTGGGATCTCCAATGCTGGTCTTGTGAACACAAAAATCGATCACACCAATGACTTCTGGCAGCGTCAGGGAGGATTCTGCAATGGTGGTGGCCAAGACCACATTGCAAATGTTGGATGGTGGCTTCTGAAGCACCAGTTCTTGATCTTCCTGCGCCACCTGAGTATGATTGTAGTAGTGGGTATCAAGCGGAAGAGGCTTTAAAACTTGAAACGATTCCTCTAAACCCTGTTGAGCGAGATCAAAAAAATGTTGAACGGTTGAACCTCACCTGGGAATGCAAGGCAAAGAGCCGAAACTTAATCCCGCCGCTGGTGTTTTCCAGTGCATCGCCATCTGGCCGTTTGGCATGCGGAGGCTCTGCAAGAGGCCCCTCCATCCCCTGAAACTCCTGAAATTCGTCGAAGTCTTCCTGTGGCTGAAGCTTTCCAACCACCCCACAAATATGACTCGCCTCATTTTCATTCAATAGGAATCAAAAATCAAACTACATATAGCTATACGAAATATTAAATTCAATATAATGTACAGTAATTTAAATACATTTCAATCTATATAATTCTATATAATTCTATATAAATATACTTGTTTCATCTTGTTTCAATGGCATGCATACTAGCCAATACCAGCCCAATCCATGAAAGTCCTGCTCTTCCTCCTCATCATCTTCCGTGAGCTGTTCCGGCTTGGGCGGTACATAGCCCATGTTCACTGACCCAGCTGTGGGCAGGTTCCAGTAGAGCCAGCTGTGCATCCGCACCAGGTCCGCATAGCCAGGGATGAAGACCAGGATGGTCGAGCCACCCTCAGCCACCACTGGAATCATTTCCTGAACCACCTCCCGAATGGGTGGAGCCACTTTGGGCACCACCTGACTTTCCAAATCTGCTTCGCCTGAAAGAGGGCGCCAAAATGGCACGCTTCCAATTCATCTAAGGAACATGAAGGAACACTATTACCCACAAAGAATTACAAAGGATCCAGATTCTTATTAAAGTGATATGTCGCATTTCCGGAAGTCCTTATCGATCTTTTCGGGTTTCTGATGGGCTGCTATCAAGTTTCAAGGATGGTGGATGGCGGATTTCAAGATTTTCAACCCTCAAGCCGCACCATGCAGCGTTTCCGCGCCTATGCTATTCAGAATCTCTGGTTTGAAGGCATTTTTCGCAGCCTTCGCCACGCGTCTCCTCAGCCCGATCGGGAGCTTCCCACCTGGGACTCGGCCATCAACGAGGTCGTCCAAGTGCATGACATTCACCGGGAAGAGGCGGCCACCCACGGACAGCGGTACCGGTGGCTGGTCGGAAAATTCCGCGAAGTAGTTCCCAAAAAAGTCCGCCTCCATGGTAGCAGACATCAAAATGACGCGCAAATGGCTGTTGATGCGCATCACTAGTCGCATCATCAGGAGCAATAACTCCATATCTGCACTGCGAATGTGTGCTTCATCCAGAATGAGATGTGTCATGCTCTTGGCGCTGTCGGGATTGGCCGTGAGCCAGCTCAGCAAATAGCCGGCCGTCACAAAGGACAGATGCTCCCCGGGCACAGTTTCCCCCCTGATCCGATAGCCTACCTCCAGCCCCATGGAAAGGCCCAGCTCCTCCGCGACACGTCGAGCCAGACTGGTGGCGGCGAGGCGTCTGGGCTGCGTCACCATAATGTTGCAGGGAAGCTGTTTGGCTGCGGCCTCCCGGATGATGAACTGAGGTACCTGGGTGGACTTCCCACATCCAGTGCCACCAATGATGGTTACTACTCGATTCTCAGCCACCTGCTTCAAAATCTCGTCTTTCATTTCGCAGATTGGCAGTACATCACGATCTTGGCCTTCACTGCAGGAAGCTGGTGGAGGAGTTGGCTCACGTGGGACCATCTGAAAGGCTTCCAGACCCATCATCCTGTCAACCCCTTCATCCCCTTCATCCTCTTCATCCTCCCACTCCTCAACTTGGAGGTCATCTTCAGACTCCCCATCTATGGAATCCATGGGTGTGGATGAGGCCTCTTCCGGAGGCTTTTGAGGTTCATCCGGAGTTTCACCCATGACTTGGTCATTCAAGTCACCTCCCTCAGAAGATGCAGATGCTGCAGCTTCAGCACCTTCACCATCACCAGCTTCAGAAGATGGTTCCACCGGTACTTTCCTTGGGCCATCCACTGGATCATCCACCACTGGCTCTATCACCGGCTTCTTTCCAGTCACTGGCTCTTCAGAGGCAGCAGGGTGCAATGGCTCCTCTTGGCTCAGGGGTTCGTCTGTGGGCCTCCGCACTTTCTTGGCGCTCGGCGGCTCGTCGCCTTCGCTGGACACCGCCTGCCGCGTGCAGCGGGTGCTGCGAGCACTGCGGGCGCTGGCGCGCGCAGTAACACGGCGCTGCAGGGTGAAGACTAGGGCACCAAGCCACAGCGAGTGCCCTCGACCGGTCAATCCGTCAGATAGCCCGAGGCGGGGAATTTGGGGAGATGAAGCAGGTGCATTGAAAGGAAGCGTTTGAGGGCGCAAGCCATGGCAAGAGAACATCGTCAGGGTTGGCTGACATACTTCACTGATTTCATATCTACTTGAGCCATGCTGAGGTTCAGAAGATGTGGTGGTGGTGACAAATGCCTGTGCTAAACAGTGGCAGCCGCAGAAAAATGCAGCACCCTTGTGCTTTACGATTCCCAAATCACTGTGGCAATTGCTTTGAGAACACTCCACTGGTGGTAAAGTTGGAGCACACCTTTTGAACTGTTGCTACTGTTGCTGCTTGAAAAGGTCTACTGTCTATGCGCCAAGAAAGCGCCACATGCTTCAGCATGAATCCAATCTATAACTGCAGTGCGGGCCACAAGATGTCTTCACTTCATGTACCTCTGGGGAGTGGAATTGCCACCCCTCTGCCAACCCGGCAAGACCGCTACAGTCACATACAGTACAGGGATGTATAGTAATTGTCATCTATGGAACACTCCTAGCAACTGGCAGCAAGACCGACATGGTCACATTCGGTAAAGACGAGATGTTGTATTGTATTGGATCTCTTCGTTTTGGGGGACCAAATATGGATACATATTAGCTGGAAGGACCTGAGGAATGTCATCAACACAACACGAAGCACAGCTGCGGAACAAGCTGCATCTTGCTCATCTCGGCCACAGCGCCATCGAGGGCATCTGCCAAAGCGGGATCCACGTTCTGCTTGCATTTCACAGCAGCCAGCATCACCTGGGAAGTCACTGCTGCATGGGATATGCCTGGGGCAGATTTCCCTGATTTCCCATCGCCATCATGGCGATCCGTCCACCAGACATGATGGGATTCTCCACCAATCTCTATGACAGGCACGGCGTGATGGGATTGAAGAGCAGCAATGTAGTCGGCCTGCGACCCGTCTGACCCATGAGTTGCTGGGGATGTTCCTGACACAAATTCCAGTGCTGCAGCTGATCATATCCCCCAATATCCCCTCATGAACACCTTTTCCCAAGTCTTTCATTGAAGTCTCTAGCCTTTATTTATTTATTTGCTCATTTATTTATTTGATTAATTTTGATTCCATATGTCAAAATTCTTCCCAATGTCCAACTTAGCCCGGACTCCGTCCAATCCCCTATATCCCCTATCCATCCCTATCCAACCGCCTCGCTTGCGAAAGGTGTCTTCGGGTCGCTCACCGGCTTCACCCGCTGACAAAAGCAGTACTCGGACCTCGGCAACTAATTGGAATGGCCCAAGTGGCCCAAGCAGTCGAAGACTCGAAGACTGAGACTGGGATGACTGGGGTGCCACACATCAGGCTGACAATCTTGCTGGCATGCTCTTCCTGGCCACACAACCGATTTTTGAAGGCCGGACCTGTCAAGCTTTTGATGCATAGTTTGCACGAGTTTGCCATGTGTTCCGTGTTATCCGTGGTTCCAAACGTGCGATGGTTTTCAATGGCTGCCCAATGTTGCCCACCTTGGTGTTTACCCAGCGGGTCATCTGGTTGATGTTGAGAGGCGTCATGCTGGCAGAGAGTTCGCCAATCTGAACCATGGCCTACGGTGCAGCAAGCAGCTGACAATCTGCTTCACGGAAGATTGACTGCTGTGCCTTTTGGTACATTAGCATGCGGAAATCAATGGTTTTCCCCTGGGCAACGATCTAGAAACTACAAAAAATAGCTGTTTATCCGTTTTCCATATGCGCACTGGAGGCGTCATTGACCGCTAGCCTTCTTGATCGTTGCCACGGCCTCCTTGACATCAGCTACCAGCTTAGGATCGTCAAAAATGCCTGGTGTTCATCTGCTGACGGAGGGCACAACATGGAAAAAGACCGAGGAACATGTTGCCTGACATTTCGAGTATATCAGTATATGTCAGCATATCTCAGTATATATCAGTATATTATATATATATGTATATATGTATATATGTCTGTTCAATATCTATATGTCATATCTTACAGGAAGTCTTGCAGATGGATTTTCGGCACCGCATGGAACTTGGCAATGGCCACCACGAAGGCGCAGGACCAAGTGAAGGGTGGACTCCTGGGAGGTGCTAACCGGTGGATCCCTGGTGGATCCTAAGGCGTCCCAAGAGGGGTCCTAATGGATGGCTATCCTCTCAAAACTTGGAAAATAGGATGGAAAAATGATGAAAATAGGGCTTTAGATGCTTTAGATATGCTTTAGATATTGCTGGGAAAACTTCATAAATCGTCCTTTACAATTCTGAAAATCCGTGGGATCGGCATCTCCAGGAATTCCTCAAGGCTTCAGCGGCAGGCCTTCTGGATGTTGTAGTCCGACAAGGTGCGCCCGTCCTGAACGTCTCATAGCCAAATGCAAACGTTCTGCGAAGACGTGGCTCTCAAAAAGTCCAGCTTTGGTAGTCTACAGTTTGCATTGAACAGTAGCACAATTACATCAATTGTGCTAAAATATCATAAAATTACAAAGTCTACAGTGTATACAGCACATAGATGTACATAGTTGTCAGGATCCTAGACCTCCTGGGTTCAATCACAAGTGGATGTCCTCCAGCTGCTTGCCAGCAAAAATCAGACGTTGCCTTGGGAGATCGGAGCCACCATGGCCATGATAACCCCGCACCCTCTGGAAGTTTAACATAACCCTCATGAAAATTACCTAAATTCAATCCCATTCAATTCCAAATGTTATAATAATTACATATAATATCATATAATTATCTGTTAAGCATGACCACTTTCCACGGCGCTCTGAGGCCAAGGGAATGTACGAAAGCCAGCTGGCTGGCCATCCATATAAGATCGAAACATATTGTTTATTCATCTGTTGCCAGCGTACAGCGTCCTGTAGGACAAAAGTGAAGCATATCTCCGGAGTGAAAATGATAAATAGTTGAAGAGAGACAAGAACATGGGTAGAAAAACAGGACCCCAAAACAGAAGCCGAAGATCGATGTTTTGTGTGGTTCGATGCATAGATTCGATAGAGAATGGGCAGACCCAAAAAAAGAAAAAGAAGAGAAAGAGAGAGAGAGAGACAGAAGCAGAGGCAGAGACAAATAGCTGAAGAAAGACATAGAAAGACAAGAACATGGGTTAAAAAAACGCAAAAAAAAAAACGAAGATCAATACTTCTGGGGATTTCTGGGGTTCGGCATACAGGAGGGGAGAGATAGAAACAGAGAGAGATAGAATAAGAGCGAGAGAGAGAGAGAGAAAAAAAAAAGTTTGAAAAAAGGCCATACAATGATAAATCTTATATGAATTGGATCTATGCCGCCATGTAGCTGGTCAGGTGGGATCCCTTCCTTATCCTGGATCTTGGCCTTCACATTGTCGATGGTGTCAGAGGCCTCTGAGGACATGTTTTTCGTTACCAGAGGCATTGGGTAAAAAATGTGACCATCATGGGGTGGTTTGAACCAGTGGATGTCAACCCCAGCTGCTGAGCTTTGATTATGCCCCAATGAGTATCCCAATATGTATCAATATGTGTTGATCGCTATTCCCATGTTGGCTACCCGGCTACCCTCAAGTTAGCACCGCTAGCGATGTCTACATCATCTTTCGGGGAGAAACCATGGATTTTGCTGCCGTGAAACCATAAATTAACCAACCAAACATTGGGTTGTCCATGTTTTTTTCCAGTTTTTCCCTGACAAAAAGGACAACACTTCTGGGAGAACCGACCGAAATGGGGGCATAGAACCAACCAGAATGGGAGTACATGGAGTTTTTCAAACCAAATACCACCCATTACCACCCCATCCCCATCCCCCCCATCCCCCCAGCCTCCACATCCAAAGTGATGGTCTTTCCCGTCAGAGTCTTCACCTCAGAGTCTGACGGGATCATCCCAGGAATCCCAGGAGTGGATTCACCAGAGATCGATGCTGGCAACTTGAACCTATGCCAACTATGCCTAACTATGCTTCACCAAAGATAGGCTTCACGAAGTATAAACATGTTAAATGATGTTTTCAAACTATGGTGAACCCTCTGAACTAAGCCAGTTGCAAGTTAAGGACTGAGTTGTAACTTTGGGGCTTCGGCTTCGCTATATAACCAGGCTCGCCAGTGCGACCCTCTCAAGATATATAGGACACGTCTATAATTGACGAACTTCCAAAGCTGATACCCTCTGGTAATTTAACAAAACTATTGAAAATGACCCATCTATAGTTGATTTGCCTATTAAAAATAATGATTTTCCATAGCTATGTTAGTTTACCAGAGTGTAATTAGTTTGAACACGTTAAAATGTGGGTTTGGCTTGTTTTAACTCTCCAACTCAAAGTTAAGAAACCATAAGAAACCTCCGTCATTAACCATGGTTTCCTGCATGTTTCCCCTAAAATCCCCTGAACCACTCTGAAATTCACCCCAGCCATCAGCATGGGCCCAGCTACAAAGATCTGCATCTCGAATTTCTGCGGCTGCGCGTGTTTCCCTCTCAAAATCGACGCTGAAAAGAGCCCAGGCGGCGGGAAAAGAATGCATGGCAACTGAAACACGAGTGAAACCAGAAAAACACGTTTTCTCGGATCAAATTCCCGAAAGTCATCGAAAGTCCAAAAAGATATCCTGCCATTCCGAAAAAATGATTGGCCCTGGAGCCGACTTCCAGCTGTCGCTCTCTGAGACACTCAGGCTCACACCCAGAGGGGGATCTGTGGACCAGTCAGAAGTGATGTGGCCCCTGACGCGGCCGAAATGCGCCGGGGACACGCATTCACATGCCCAAGAATAGATAAAGCATCGGTAAAACAATCAAATTTCACCGAGAAAAATGCTGTCGACCCAATCTTCACCCAGAGTCTCATGGAATTTCACCAAGAATGGCCACCCATGGGTAGAGTTACGCCCGCATGTTACCTGGATTTACCTGGACAGTTGTTGGCTTTGTATGCCAAACCAGTTGGGAAATGTGGTCTGAAGGTTCCCTTCTGTCCCATCCACCTGAAATGTTCAGCTGCCATCAGCTGCCCCATTAGACCCATCCGCCGTCCTTGGCAAGAAATGCATGTGGTGAATCGGCCCGCCATCCAAAGGCGGCAAACTGGTTCTGTGCCGGAGATGCCTGGGATCAGGAACCGGCCCTCCCATGACAAATCATGGAACATCCGTGGAAAGCACCAGCCAACACATTCCGACAGTATCTATCCATATTATCCATATTATCCATATTATCCATATTATCCATCCTATATTGTTCACTAGCTGCTCACTAGCTCCAATGCGTCAAGGCATGGATCGTCACCAAACTCAGAAGCGTGCAAGCCCTTGACTCGCGCAGTGCGGTCGATCATGTGCATGGACATGATCCTGTGCAGGTACAAGCACATCTCACATCATCTCACTGCATCTGAATGCCTTGAAAGATCTGAAAGAGAATACCTAGCATCTCTGGCCATCATCCAAGTTTTGGTAGCGAGCCACCAAAGCAGATGACAAAATTTCGATTTCCCAACCTGTCGCCCCACATGGTCGCAACATCCATGGCCGCCTGCGAGCCTCATCTGGAAGCGCTAAAGACATGACCAGTGACAGGTGGAAACAACATATTAGAGCCAGTCAAGACCTCATGACATGGAAGGAAATCTGTGAAAAAAAAAACACTCAAAGATTATATATACCACAGAAATATATAAATATATGCATACAAAATCATACAAATACATGCAAATACACATTATTACACATATATGAATATCGGACAAAATTACTTGTTCACTTTAATGCCATGCACAAATTCGGGTCGTCCCCTATCGGTAATTAGTGAGGATTTCTGTGTTCACAGACTTTGAGGCGACTCATGCAAAACAGGGGTATCGGTATAGGGTCTTTCCCTATCGGTAATGAAGGTTTTGCACACCCCTCACCAAAACTAATAGGCGAAGCAAGACTAGTATTACTTACCCTCTGGTAAACTACCATAACTATTGGAAACCACCATTATCAATGGGAAAATCCACTATAAATGGCAATTTTCAATAGCTATCTTAAAATTACCAGAGGGTATATTTACTGCATGTGCATATCATATCCACAGCTATCCGTTGAAAATCAGAGCAACCAGCTGATCGCTCCAGCCGCCAGCGGCGATCAGAAACCTGGAGACTGGCGCGTCGTGACTGGCGCTGTGACAACTGGGCTCGGTAGCTCGGCCAAATCCTCAATGTCTCTTTAACGTGTCTGATTGTTTTAACAAATATACAGTATAATATACATAGCAAAGTATCATATCTATAATTAATATTATATGTATGTGTGTGTGGCTTTATGTGTACATGTGTGGATGATAGATCATTTTGATTCATTTTGTATCTGAAAGGGACCCATCATATCACGGAACCCGATAGCGCATGGAATGCGTGCGCCTTTCTCAGTCTCTCCGCCCCGCTGCATGTCAGCTATTTCGCCAGAAGGGTTGAGACACGCTTGGAGCCACAGAAGATTAAGCGATATCAAGCGGCCAGTGGGTTTTCAAAAAACTGAGGTGCTCAGGCCTGGCACCCGCACATCAAAATGCTGCTGGATATTCATCACATTTCATCACCCTCAAGAATGGTGTATCATACAACCATTATCAACCATTGCTTGGGAAGGCGAGTTAGGCATCGTCATAAAACAATTTATAATCCTTCTATTTACTGTACCAACCACCCAGTAGAAACAGGACATCTATGAATCATATGAATCTATGGCATCACATGTTTTGATCCCCGAGTGATGTACTGAAGCACTTCCCTGGATCCAGATGAGTTACCTCTGGAAACAGCTGAGAATCCGGCGAAATCTACTGTTTTGATGATGAGTTATATCTAAAGGAATTCTAAAGTTCTAAAGGTATCTCTATACTGTCTATACTCATACAATAAATACCATATAAATACCATATAAATACAATATAATTTAATAAATAGATATAAATAAATATTATCAAATAGTGTGAAACCTCCTGCTTTGCAAAACATCATCATCGATGGCCATCAAACAGGCTCACCAAATCTCAGCACCGTCCTCACCACTGGGGCGAAGATATCAGCCACCTCAGCTTGCACCGCTCGTAGACGCTATGAAAACTGCATCGTGGAACATCATCTTCCATGCCCCATGGGGCTTGGATGTCTTAATGCGTTAAGAGGCTGTAGTGGCCATTTTTACCGGCACATACACATCCAAACATGACAGGCCCGAAAATAGAAAAATAGATGGGACATCCCCATGAATAGTGAACCGTCCAGTTGGGTTTGTATGGGTCATCATCTTACCGATCTTCCCTGATGGAAGAAATCTTGCACCAGTTGATAGGTGATTTCTCCCACCGATTCCTTCCATCCACAGTATTCAAATGACTATTTGGGAGGAATACCGGAATACCCCATTTCGAGACACACCCATAAATTGGGCCTAAGGCCTAAGGGTGGCTTTTACTGCAAGCGCATGAAGGCCTGTCTTCAACACGGGTGCGGTCCGCCCGTCAGGATCTTGCACCGATTTCTACCGTCATAAACCCACGGCACTGGGGCTGGATAGAGTGAGCATACCCGGCAGACTTGTGCAGCGCTAAGCACATAGATACACAATAGATATACAATAGATAAAGTCAAGACCCAGCAAAGCAAGCCAGTTTGCAGTGGACACACCAAAAATCCCAATTTCTGTTTGAAAAAAACCTTCGTGGGAAATGATATGTGAGGTGAGAATCTGCCAGGTGTTGCGAAACTGAGGTCTTCATGCCTTTGGCATTGAATCTCACTCTCAGTAAGATACATTTCCGCGGCACGACGCCTAAGTTGGGCAGAGCTGGAGCAGGCCCCAGGAACAAAACCATAGAAAATCAATAAAATCAATAGGATACAAAACTGCCATTTACAAATTGCATGAAATTGCATGAAATTGCATGAAATTGCCCAGAACTATGCTGCACTCTTCAGGATCCAGTACAAGGCGACATCTTCAGGTCGACACCGAGCAGACACCGAGGTGCCCTGTTCAATTTACACGGCAGCCGCGATTCCGTGCAGAGAGCTGCGCGTCTTCAACGATCAGTTCCATGTGCACCTGCACTGTCTGAGGTCCCACAGCTTCAAACCATCACAGTACCATCCAAAGTCATCCACAATTCGACATAGTCCTCAAAATAAACCAAAATAAACAAACAAACAAGATAATCCCAACATAATCAACATAGGTGTTCTATGGTGTTCTAAGAAAACTCCCAATCCTTCCACCGATACGTGTTAAAACCCGGCCCAGTGGCACATCTCAGTTCTTTGGAATTCCTCGAGTTGATCCGGCCATCACCGGTTTCGCAGGATCATACCTCACAAAAGGTGGTCCCTTCTGCTCCTCCGACAGGCGAGCAACTGTTTAACTCAAGGCTAGTCGGGAAAATCGTGTTTATATAGTGCTTGCATCTTCAAATAGATTTAAAGCCCCCTTGGTGATACAGTATTATGAGATCTTATGCGTTCTTAATAGAGGTCCATCACCATTTTACATCCTCAGGCACCTTCGACATTCAACATGCTTTGATGGCTAATGGCGAGATGATTCGCGAGGATAGCTTAGCAGCGCCACCGCAATCCCCAGGACATCAGGGAAACAACATGAAACAACTCTCCTTCAGAACTTCCTTGTCGCCACAGTCTTTGAACCAGTCATAGCGCTTTTCAAACCTCAGCCGAAACGGCCGAAACCACAAAACGCCGTTTAGGCAGTGCACCTAATTTCGCCAAAGAGCTGCTCGCAAACCATCCTCAGTGAGAAAATGTGAGTGACCGTAGTGACCTGATGTGACCTGCTTGGGAAATGCCGACACCAATGAAACCCAGCTGCTTGTGACCGTAGTGCTTCATGTTGGGATCTCGACCCAGCTCTACATCCGTCATCAAACGCCTCAAGTTCCTGCGGAACTGTTGAAACAACAACATACAACAACCATCTTCGGAAAAGGTCCCAATTGCATGAACTTGCCATCTGTAAATTTCAGATACATGGTCCCAACCTGGAAACCTTGCGAAATTCCAATGGGAAATTGTATAGTGATATTGCTCTCAGTTTTCTTGTCATTGGTCCCACAAGTTTAGCCAAGACAGCTTGCAGCACCCGGAATTCCAGGTCGTTTCGCCTTTTGTTGGACCATGTTGGACGGTGGTCCGCGGTCCATGTCTGTCCTATCAAGCTCTTCACGCCATTTCAATCTTCGATTGAGTTCCTGGGAGCTGGGAAACCCTCATCGCTGGTGATGCGCGGCAAACCCGTAAACATCCTTTTTGGGGGATGGCTTATCAGCCACCATTTCTGGTCATTGGGGAATTGTTATACGTTGGGGCTTCTTAAAGTGTATACTCCATTGTTATTATGCCAGTATATTCCAGTGGTTCACCGGCTCAGGTATGTGCGCAGTATGGAATATAGTTAGACGATTTATATCGATTATTTTCCCACTTCGCATAACTGTTAGACAGATGGGGAAAAAAGTAGCTGAACAATTTTCATCTGCGTTGAATCCAAACCGTCTTTTGGCTGTACAATTTCTTCAGGTTTATGGATGATGTTTCCATTAATGTGGGTATAAATAAACAATCCCCCAAATCACGATAAATAGGTGGCATAAAACATTCCCAAATTGGTTGTGGTTTATTATTCGGTTCAGAATAGTTTTTGGTGTTTTTTTGGCTCGGGTTTTGGATTTGTCTTTTGCTTTCTTTCCTAGTACCATTTGCCTTGTATTTGCAACAGTTTGGAACTAGAATCTGTCATTTTCCATGGTATTTGCTACATTTTGGCATGATTACTTAGCATTTTGCATGGCATTTGCTACATTTGGCCATGTTCGCCTTCCATTTTGCATGGTATTTGCCACGTTTGGGCACTTCAACCTCTCATTTGCATGTTATTTGCTACATGTTGGTACTTCAAACGTTCATGTGGGTTAATTGAGAGTTTCTTTAGGGTTTCATTAGGGTTTCATTTAGGGTGTCATTTAGGATTTCATGTAGGGTTTCTTTAGGGTTTCATTCAGGGTTTCATTTAGGCTTTCATTTAGGCTTTCTTTATGGTTTCATGTGGGGTTTCTTTAGGGTTTCATTTAGGGTTTCATCAAAGGGTTTCTTATCAGGATTTCCAAACGTTCATGTGGGTTTCTTTGGGGGTTCTTTAGGGTATCATTTAGGGTTTCATTGCGGCAAGACCCTGAGGTTGCCCGGACTCGCAACGAGTCAACGAGCGTCCGGGCAAGCCAAAATGACGATGATGATGATGATGAGGAGGATGATGATGATGATGATGGTGATGATGGTGATGATAATGATTTTGATATCTTCTTGAAACCCTATAAATTACCCTAATGACTGCATGGTTAATTTTTCTATGGGGCCGGGGAATTTTGATAGCTTCCTGAAACCCCGAAAGATACCCTAATGACTGCATGGTCAATTGTTCCATTGGGCCAGGGGACTTTGATATCTTCTTGAAACCCCAAAAGACACCCTAATGATTGCATGGTTAATTGTTTCATGGGGCCGGGGGAATTTGATATCTTCTCGAAACCCTATAGGAAACCCTAATGACTGTATGAAAAGTTCTTCCATTGGGCCGGGGGGTTTTGATATTCTTGAAACCCTATAAGAGACCCTAATGACTGTATGGTTAGTTGTTCCGTTGGTCCGTGGGACTTTGCTATCTTCTTGAAACCCTAAAAGAAGCCCTCATCATTGTATGGTTAATTGTTCCATGGGTGCAGGGGATTTTGATAGCTTCTTGAAACCCTAGAAACCCTAATTACTGTATGATTAAGTGTTCCGTTGGGCTGGGGGATTTTGATTTCTTCTAACCTTTAATCAAAAAACTAATGACTGTATGGTTTCTTCCATGTGATATGTGGAAGCGACATGTTCTAGGTATGTGATGTGTAACATAGAAGCAACATGTTCTGGTGAACACCCTAGCAACATAATTGAACATAAAATCCTTCCCGTCGTTTGACGTCGTACAGAATTCCGTGGTATTTACGCTATTCTGGGCTTGGGCAAACCTCGGGGTCTGTGTGTTTCATTATATAAAGGTTTCTCGTCAGGATTTCCAAAAGTTCATGTGGGTTTCTTTTTGGGGCTTCTTTAGGGTTTCATTTAAGGTTTCATTTAGGGTTTTTCTAGGGTTTCAGGTAGAGTTTCTTATCAGGAGATTTCAAAACGTTCATGTGGGTTTCTTTAGGGCTTCTTTAAGGCTTCTTTAGGGTTTCATGTAGGGTTTCTTTTAGGGATTCTTCAGGGTTTCATTTAGGGTTTCATTTCGGGTTTCTTTAGGGTTTCACTTAGGGTTTCTTTAGGGTTTCTTTAGGGTTTCATTTAATTTATGGTTTCTTTAGGGTTTCATTTAGGTTTCATTGAGGGTTTCGTTTAGGGTTCGTTTACGGGTTCTTCAGGGTTTCAGTTTGGGTTTCATTCAGGGTTTCATTCAGGGTTTTTTTTAGAGTGTCGTTTAAATGGGGTTTCTTTAGGATGCCATTTGGGGTTTCATTTATGGTTTCTTTAGGGTTAATTTATGGTTTCTTTAGGGTTCATTTAGGGTTTCATGTAGGGTTTCATGTAGGGGTTTCTTATCAGGAGTTCTTATCAGGATTTCTTTAGGGTTTCTTTGGGTTTCAGCTAGGGTCTTTAGGGTTTCATTAGGATACAAACGGGAGAGAATAAAGCAAAAGAAAAGAAAAAACAAAGAGGCAGTAAAGACGGGAAGCAGAGAAGCAGAGGAGCAGGAAGTAGAGCAGCAAAAACACATGACTGAAGAAAAGAAAAAACACAATAAAAGAAGTAGAAAGGCACAGAAGCAAAAAAAACAAAATACAGAGAAGCAGAGAAGCAGGGAAAGCAGAGAAGCAGAAAAGAAAAGAAGCAGGTACTGGTAAAGCAGAGAATCACAGAAGCAGGAAAAGCAAAAAGCAGGAAAAACAAAAAGCAGAAAAGCATAGAAGTTGACAAGCAGAGAAGCAGGAAAGGCAGAAAAGCAGAAAAGCACACAAGCAAAGAAGCAGAAAAGCAGAGAAGCAGAACAGCAGAGAAGCAGGAAAGCATAGAACCAGCCAAAACCTGCCGCGGAAAAAAAATAATAACCCTCCTTAGGCCCTCCTTGATTTATTATTTTTACCCGCATTACCTTCATTTTTGGTACGGATTTCCCAGCCATCTTCCAAGGTGCTGCATCCAGCCCCAACGCTTGCGACGCCCGTGGTGAATCAGCATCACTGCTGGGATTGGAGGGGGCCGCTGCGACCGCACCAGTGATGCTACTTCCGGCCATAGCAAACCTGCTGTGTGGAACATGGGAAAAGACTGCAGCTGATTGAAGAAAACCATGGAAAAAAAAACTGGAAAAGCAGCTCTGGTGGGTTCTTCTTCGCCAGTTACGGATGGCTACGTCGATGTCAAGTCCCAGTTCAAACTGCGAAAGTGACACACAGCAATAGACCACATGCAGTGGTCTTGTACAAGCTGGGGCGCTAAGATGTTAAATGTTTTTCATTTATAAATCCCATTAACTATAATTATAGTGATATGGTTTATAAACCCCATTAACTATACTACTGTAATCATACGCGCTGACACCATCGTTTGCCCAAGAAATTACAAAACATTCATGTACCTTAATAGCCATATCTTTGAAAGATACATATTATTCCCATTTAGGAATTAACTGTATGGTTATAAGCTTACCATCTTCCCCATGACCTTTGAAAGATACATATCATTACCATTTAGGGTGGGGGTGTTTTGGGGGGTATCCTCATGGTTCCTCATCAGTACATGTCAGATTCGTCCCCACGACCCCAGGGGGTGGTAGCCCTGGGAGTGCGTGTGAGCCACGTCCCCATGATCATGATGATGATGATGATGATGATGATCATTGCGAGTCCGGGCAAACAATGGCGTTGGACCGTAATTATACTATTCAGTAGTTATATCTGCCTAAATCATAGGTTACTTAGCCTCCTTTTGAGGAGCCCCCATTTCGCCACTCGCCAAAGCCAACGGCCTTGGAGATGAAGGGAAACTCCTCGGAACGACACAAAGAACGCCATCGTGTACATGCTGACCTATCTATCGATCTATCGATCTAATCTAATCTAATCTAATCTATCTATCATTATCTATCTATCTATCTATCTATCTATCTAATATGCATAATTATACATATATATATACACAGTATATATACATATATGTTTGCATATTTTTATGTGATGCCATTAGCACCAATCATTATAAAGCAACTATATATCCATCAATCTCTGAATCTTGTTGAATCTTGATTCATACAAAATTCACCTGAACTGAGGCCATCTTATAGGTCATCAAACGCCATAGAACGCCATAGAACGCCATAAAATATGGGATCCTTGCCATATCGTGCCATGTTTTCCTCCGAGGCACCGGTGCGTGGGGCTCTCGACCTTGGCGTCGTGCGCCAGGCTTCGGACGCGTCGGTTCATCGAATCGATGCCATCCTGCGCGAAGGGAGTGTTGAGGAGATAGAAACTAAAGCTTCTGCTGAGATATGAAAAAAAATACCTCGGAACTCCTCTGCAAAAAATCCAGTGATTTTTTCGGTTTACGATCAAAATCACTGTTTTTTGGATTGAACCCAAAAAACGACTCAAATGCCTGAAAATCATGTTCTAAGAGGATGTAAGAGGTACTGAATATGAAATATGTAATTCACAGTGTTTCACCCACACCTCAGCCATT
>Ga0126342_10009588_pt1 | contig 17351 bp, 15 predicted proteins | sample Cyp1metagenome_FD_92528 | JGI IMG/M metagenome (GOLD analysis project Ga0126342, IMG submission 92528) | Coral microbial communities from Lord Howe Island, Old Settlement Bay, Australia - Cyphastrea 1 metagenome | ecosystem: Host-associated > Invertebrates > Cnidaria > Coral ... | reverse complement strand
TTTCCTACCCTTTCGCGCATCTGCATCTTCTTTCTTCTGATCTTGTCTCTTCTGACTCTTCTCACCTCTGCTTTTCAACTGTCCATATTGTCGGAAGTTTCACTTCTAAACTTCCTTCGATAATCTATGTATGTATTAGTATATTCATCTATGTCTATTTAGATGTATTCATATGTTTTATTATTACATTTGTCTATTTTTATTTATAGTTATTCTTATTTATTTATTTATACAGATTTCAGACCATTGGAGGTTTTGCCGTCCCCGGAGCTGCCTTGGATTTGAACTTGGCGCCAACATCGGGCAGCTCACAGTACACCACCTGCGGCAACCGCTCGCCAGTTCAATGGTAACAGCGCAAAGGCACCAGCGGAGAGACAGTAAAGTTCAGCATCTTCAACTTTAACACAGGCGTGTGATTAGATATATTAGCTTAAATGCCATATATGATAATATACTATATCATGATTCATTGATTATATGTAAATGTACTTATATGATCTTATATGATAATATTTATGATAATATATGGATACTTTAAGATGGTCTCATGCCATGAATCCTCTTGTTCGTACATGGCCTCACCCAGCTGCCCCTGCGCAAAGTCAGAGATGCCCAGAGTCGCCGAATCTCCTGACCAACCGGGAGAAACAGGCCCTGCTGCTGGGCATGCCCTTTGAGATCGCTGAGATCGCTGGAGGCCAGTCTTGCGATTTCACTTCGCTTCTAATCATTTTGACAATTTGAGTGCTTCTAAGCATTCTCTTTCCTGCATTTCCTGCATTTCATTTTCCTCTCTCTCTACCTTCTAGCTATTCTAGCTCAAGATGTTGGCTCAAGATGTTTGACTGAAAAGGTGCAACGTGTTTCCGTTGGGAACGCTTTCAGACCATCTGAATGCATGAAGTACTGTGACCACACGCCAGGGCAAACCCTGGTGTCCACCCCCTCGCCTTCGGCCTTGAACCTGCAGGGTTCAGCTCGCAGTGAGCAGCATTGCTAACAAACAGCTTAACAACTTTGGCTCCAAGTACTGCATGTTTCAAAATTGAAGAATAGCTTTTGCAGGCTTTTGCAAAGTGCAGTTTGATTTTTTTTCTAGACCTGCCAGTCTCAAGCTTGAGACCATCCAGCAGAAACATGAATAAGTATGAACAAATCCATCAGATCACGGACGAGCTGACACGGAGCGCCACTGACAGAAACTGAGCGGTGAGCCACTCGTGTGTTGGGGCGAACCTGCGCAGGAATCTGCATGGGTCAATATTCATTCAATCATGATACCGTCATTCCATTTCGATAACAACTACTGCAGTGTCTCCACTTCCAACAGAAAGACTAAGAGTCATTGACCTACAAACCCAGCTCTGTTCTCCCAGTGATCCAGATTCCGATTGCCTCAGGTCTGAGAAGCATCGGAAGGCCGGGGCAAAGCTTCGCACAGGGAAGGCCTGGCTGAGATCGGTTTTGCTGTCCCAGAACCCCCTGGAACCATAGCACTTGCCTTCGCACCAGCAAATCGCAAGCTGCCTGGATGCAATGTGATGTGGGCCAATTTAGGATTGCTGGGTTCAACCATTTCGGCTAAGTCCTGACCCATCCTGAGCCGTCCTGACCCCGATTCATTGAACCGATTGAACCATTCTGCCCTTTTGAAGGTCCCCATGGGAGCGGTTTCGCCAAGCTCAGTAAGCTCCTCTCCATCTCTCTGGGATGCCCGACCAAGAGTTGCGCGCAGGGCTGCCCTTGGCACGCACGACTTCCCGCTCTCATTGAGATGGAGAATGCAGCATCAAGACATGATTTCTCCCTTGATCCCACAACCGAAAATTGTAAATGATATCAAAATGAAATCAAATGATGAAGTCCAATGATTGATATCCAATAGGTCCAGATCGTGAAGCCTGACGTACATGTGGGCATATGCCCCAGATTTGAATTAGAGATCTGAGGGCCCTGCATTGCGTGCGCAAAATTCAAAGCCTTTCAGGAGCGCACTATTCATTACTTGGACTGATTGAAAGACAGGAGCAATGGCATGTAATGGCACTTGGGGGTTTGTATTTGAATGCAAACACTTGTTGGGAAGGAGGTCGCAATGAGAGTTTGGCTCCTCCAAAAGAAGTTTGAGTCAGCAGCCGTGAAAATGAACTGACGGACTGCGCCCTCCAATCAACTACAGTTACACATGTTTCCTTGGGAGATTAGCCAGAGGAGTTTCTAAGGCTCATGAATGCCCAGTTGTTCAGCAACGATTCAGCAAAGAATGGCTCTAACTCAAAGAGGCCCGGGGAAAACATGGAGAAACTTACTGTGGTAAATCGCACTCTTGCTATGTTGGAAGATGTTGGAAGATCACCTGGCAGGAAATTCGTTGCCTCTGCGGATCGTTCTTGACGCTGTGCTGCTACTGTTCGAGGCGAAATTGTCGGGTGATCGTCGCAGCAAGTTTGAAGATCTCCGCAAAGCGTGGCTTGAAGGGGCACCCCGAAACCAAAATTCAAAAGGACTCTTTACATCTCTTTACATCTCTTTACATCTCTTTACATCTCTTTACATCTCTTTACATCTCTCTACATCTCTCTACATCTCTTTACATCTCTTTACATCTCTTTACCACTTGCCTCGATTCTTTATCACGTGCAAACAGTTGCCAAGACATTCTGACTAAAAGGAGACTTTCAGTTTAGGATCTGACTACAATTGCACTGAAATCCCTGTGACAGAAAGCAAACGGCGAAGTTTCTTATTGGTTTCAGACTTCAGACTGCATCCTGTGCAATAGGCAGAATGTACAGCCCGTCACGAAGGACTCATTTGATACCAAATGCATGAGTCAATGATATGTTGGTCTATTCTCATGCCAGGGGAGCACAATGCGTTGTCATGAGTTAGTTGCACCCCAAAGGGCCAGCCCTTTAGAGATTTGGCCATATTTTTCTGCCCAGCTTTCTGCTCAGAGTCCAAGTGACACTGAACAGCCAGTGTCCTGATCAAAATCAAGATATCTAAACCATAGCCTAATCATAAGCATCCAAATATGACCCGCTGGTCGTTTCCTTTCAGACAGTCTTTCTAGGTATGTTGGATTTTCTGCTTCAAACATATCCCATCTATCAATCTGCCTAGCTGCTGACACTAACATGGTCAATGTGCAAAACTCTGCTATACTGCCTCTTTCAGAGGCCGCATAGACAGTGCTTTGCAAGTTCAAGAAGTTGACACGGCCAAGAATGCAAAGAGCTCCTGCTGTTGCAATTGACATCCATTACTTTGTTTAATTGCAAGTGATTTGAAGCTTTCAAATGTGCCAGTCACCAGTCCAGACTAGGCAGGAGGCACGTGTGCTGAGTTCCAGCACATGTCCAGCATGAATTGCGATCAGACCAGGTTTTGTGTCAAAGATGCCCTTGCCGTCTTCGTTACAACCACCTCATCCTGGCACGTGCAAGTCCCAAGCTGCTCCTTCAACTTCGAAACGGACAACATTTCCAGGCACCAAAATTGAAGGGTTCCGACTGAAAACCTGGCACCAAGCCTATCATCTTCACCTTCAATTTTTGAGCTTGAATTGCTTGAATCACAAAATTGAGGGCCCATTCAATAGGTTTCCCATGGGAAACCCCATGCCAGTTCCACAAATTTGAAGTTGTGGACGGTCAAACAGCCGGCAGGACCAGAAGCTGGCCATGCTTGGAATCGATCAGTTCAAAATGCAACGCCGATGTTTTCACATTCAAACGTCCCACGGAATAGACATCGGTTGCGTACCTTGGCCCCAAAGGGACGAGAGAAGGGACAATGGCAGAGCTGTTGCTATTTCGGAATATTTCGGATTCAAAGATGGAAACATGGATGTCCACACAGGTTCCTGAAGTCTAGCAGTGCATGTCTTCTGACTGCGTGGATGTCTGGCAAACGTTGAGTTTGACACAATTGTTTTGTACACTCCAATAGGAGCACGCTGGTCCAGCTACAGGCACAAACCAAGTGTAATTAACATCCTTCCCGCAAGTTCTCTGATCCATCGACCTTGAGTCGAGTTGCACTGGGTTGAGTTGCGAGGTCTTCGCTGGGTCTTCATCTGGAGTCTGCTCGCTGCGGACACAAGTTCCCTCACCTGCGAGCAGGAACACAAATGCTGCGTCGCCTATGTCATATGTCCATGTTCAGGTCTGGCATTGAAAATGATGGCATCATTGGGCATCTCAGTTTTAGCCATGCCATGATTTGTACTTCGTCATACCCAGCCATTACCTTGCAAAACCACAGCAAGAGATTGAGTGCCACAATTTGCCTGCAGGGCATTGTGGTGCAACCTTAAAGGCCATTTCCTCAGTTATCAAAAGCCATTCATGATATTCATGCAGAGGTGCAAGCCACAGGCTTTTTTCTAGACCACAAATATCCACAAATATGGGGATGGGTCAAAACCCTGGTACCTAGTGAACCCCAAAATAGCTGGTAAATGGATGTTCATCCCACTAAAAATGTATCTATAGGTATTGACCCATACCCATATAATGCTCACCGTTCGGCGGATTCTGGTCACCTGCTACTGGTTGACATCTGGTTGAATCCGTGGGGATCGTCCAGACGGGTGAAACAGGAAATCCAAGCTGCATCGCAACCTGCACCACCGGCCACGACTTGGATGTAGCCCTTGGGGTCCTGACCGTGGACCGTGCTTAAATCGAGCTGATACCATTGATCATCTTTCACTAATCTTTCACCATCGACCATCTTCCGGAGTTTCTTTGTAGAAACTGCTGCAAGCACCAGCAACTCTGCAGGTCTAGCTGGAGCACATTCACAGAAAGGATTCTCATAGAGATTAAGCAGAAAGTAATATAAGTAAACAATAAGCCACAAGAAGCCACAAAACCCAAGCCACGGCAACCCTCTTCTATCCATCGTCCATAACTTTGCCCAATGATCCGCCAGTGGATTCAGCAGGGCCTTGTAGAATTTTGCGGATGCATTGACATCGGCTGATGGAGGATCACGCCAATACCTGCGGGCTGGAAACATTCCGGAAGTGACCTGGAAGTGACCCTGTGAATGTGAAATGCACCAGCTGCGATATTACCATATACCATCATAAGACCGACAAAACATGGGATGCGAAATGATGCAAGTCAAACCGACGGGTGTCTGTACCAACCCCTTTGGCAGGTCAGGGGTCAGCAAGAAGAGGCGAAGAGGCTTTGCGAGGCTTTGCGTCGACCACTTTTCTCAGATTCCGATCATTGAACAAGAGGCTGAACTAATGATCATTGATCGTTGAGTAGACATTTTGAGAACAAATGGCAGTGGATGAATGTTGGATCGCAGAAAAATCTCCACAAAATCCAGCGCAACTGATAAAAAGGTGCTTGTGAGCATGGCCAGCAAAGTAGAGGTCAACCTTGTACTTCCTGAGCTTGAGTTGAGGTGTATTGATGTGTATTGGGATTTGACTTCTCATGCTGCTGAGATGAAAACTACGTCTGGAGATGTCTGGAGTACATTAGTACATAGCGAGTGTGAAGGCTATGCAAATAAGAGATAATAAGAGGTTCAGTCAGTTGATAACATTGAAATCGCCATCTGCATTGCACCTGCACATCCTGTACTTTCTTGATTTCATGTAGCGTTTCATGACAGCTTCGCCACCAAGCAGCTCGAGCAACTCAATCATCCCCGAGTGACTAAGCCGCATCTCAGTGGGGGCTGTTTTTCATGTGACGGAGTTTCTGTCAAGTGCACAATTGACAAACCTGAATCCAAATATAGGGCCAGGACACTCGAAATCCTGATCTTGAAGCTTCTTGAATGAACTTACTGACTTGACAGCCATGGCAATAACAAGCAGTAGCTTATAGTGGCCGCCAAATTCTACTTTGATCATCACAACCAAGAAACCAGGGGACGATGTCCTCCAGCAATGATCCACTTCTTTCCAGCATCCCTGGCAGCCTTCAAATCAGCCTCTAGCCATCGGAGATATTCTCCTCGCCACAGCGATGCTACAGCAGGTCACAGGGCGGTTTATGGGTCCGGCCTTCAGCACCAAAGCCGCCTGCCTTCAGCCAAGAAAAGTGACCATCACCTGGAAAAGCGACATGGAGCAACCATGTCACACACATTTCGGAAAGAAAGAAGAAACCGTGAATGATCCCATGCCTCGGATTGTTTACGTTCTACTCTAGTGTGACATGCTTAGGAGATCTTGTGCCACAAGAGAAAAGAGAATGGGCAGCAAAGCATGGAATCACCTCCACCTCTTCTGGACGCATCTAGCCTTGCCGAACACCCCCGGCACCTGTTTTGGCTTCCTCTGCCCCAGGAAAGTCCGTCTCGGTGTTCAAAGATACAAAGTGAACCGGGCCAACCTTGCCAATGACAGCACTGCCGTCCCAAACTGCACAGACCAGATCCTCATGATCTTGGGCTACACTGTCTACACTGCACAAAGGCTATGGTCATGATCTCATCATGCTTTCGGCTGGGTGGCGTTGAAGCTGTACCACATGTTGGCGCGCCCAGCACAGCTGCTGGAAGGCATATGCCAACGATGGTTGAACCTCGAAAGTGCCGGGAATCGAAACTCTAGGTTGACCCCACATCATCCTCTAGGCTAGATCTAGTTGTATCCCAAAATTCTGGCAATTATCACTACAACAGTCCAGGCTTAATGACAGTCAGCCAATTGGTTTTGTCCAAGACTGGTGGATTTTCTCCGAATCTATGGGCATTTGAATAATGAACATGATCTTCTCCACCATCAAAGTTGCTTCGTTTCTCCCATCACTTTTCACATTTAGTGGATTTTCCCCATAATTCTCCCATGTTTTTCTGCCAAACCCAAGTGGTTTCTTGTTGAAATTCACTGCAGGGCACGCGGTGAAGTTCATCAGAGCACGACCCAGGAATGGATCCACCACCTGGGGGAAGCCCATCGAAACAACATCGTCCACACCACAGAAATCAATTGTGATAGAACACCATCAAGTTAAATAAAAATATGATGGTCATTTTTTGTGGTGTAGAATATCTATGATCATCATCTATATTCGATTGTCATTGTCACGGTACATAGAATATACATGTTCTTTATCAATAACATGTTCGTTATAATATAGATATATTATCTGTTTATATATATATATATATGTATGTGTACAAACATGTGACTGTTTCTATGTGCCATAGTCAAAACATGGTATATCTGCTACGGTCATCCATCCCATAATTGGAATCCTTACAATTGGTTTATAAATCCCTATCAATGGATTGACGATCATCCCCGAATAGAGGGAATAAAACTTGTTTTGACTATGGCACATATAATAAATGACTGTATATGATACACGATATATTATCATGGTTTATCATATCTATATATATATACATACATATGATTATGTGTCATCTCTGATATCTGTATTTCTGATTATGTAGACAGATGTGCATGTACACTGTGTATAATATTAATGATTATCTATAATATATTCATGTGTATTCAATCATGTTCATACATTATGTTGCTCCTTTGCATTATTGGGAACTCAAATGATCCATGAGTCACGCACTTTTTGCACTTCACGTTGTCCGTGAGACGAGGCTATTTCACCAACGCTCAGTCAGTGAGATATAGCTGCAACGTCAATCTGGTGGGGAGCATGGGATCTGTCACGATCAAGTCTTCGCCTTCCGTGAAGACAGGTGGATCAGCCTGTGTCAATTCCTTCAGGCTCATCTGGAGCTTGTACCTCGACTCACTGCGAAACCACTTTCAATCGGGGTGAAGTGCTCTAAACTTCTACAAATGCGACAGGTTCATTGAGACTCTTGGCCTTTTGAAACATCCTTGCCCATCATCCAGGGTATGGAACTTGACATCATGCAGCTTATTACACCAAAAGTGCTCACAATTTTCAGCAAAGATAGTACTCTGCAAGGATTCATGTCCATCATTGTCACTCTCCTTGAATCCCACACTAGCACCCACGTGTCGCCATGAAGCTCGTGTTGTTCGCGAATCGCCTTTGGATTCTGCATAAAGACAATGCCACTAGTGCTTGACACCGAAGGTCTTGACAGCTGGTAGCTGGGATGAGCACCTCATCGGAAACCAGGTGTGGAAGAACGCTATGTATATGTCTATATACATTATTCATCATGATATCACATTGTATCTTTTATGCTATGTATTGCTATATACATATATATATATATAATGCATATATTTATACAATTATATTATATATATATATGTGTATATGAGATATGATATATTTGGGCAGGACTGCCTCTTCATCAACGGTTCAAGTTTATCCAAAGTCCCGATCCTACCGAGACGTGCAAACGTGTTTCACACATGGACTTGCAGCGCCAAATTCGACTGAAGGACGACAAGGATCAATGGGGCCACTTGCTAAGGTAATTCAAAGATGTTCAAAGCGCTGGTAAGAGATAACTTGTTGCAAGAGAATCAAGATTGTTCACGATGTTCGTCTCTCCAAGAGAAAGGTACAGAGTACAGAAATGTGTGTGTGTGTATGTGTATATATATATGTATATGTATGTGACGTGTCACAATATCGGAACAATAGAGCGAAACCACAAGCTTCTCACGGTCTTGCTACTATGAGCTGCTCTTGTTGACATCAAGGTCTTTTTTTTTAAGGCATGCCATGGCATGTCCATCTTCTAACCCTTTGCTTCACAAAGATCTGCCACAGACTAGGCACCGAGATGTTCCAAGAGCTCTTGGAGTGTTGAGTTCCTGGAGGCGCTGTCTGTCAGTCGATGACTGGAAACATGCACAGATGACCCAGAAATTCACACCCTCAATTGTGAAGCAAAAACTCTCAAAAACCTCTACCATCCTGGATCATGTAAAAGATTAAGCAGTACAAATATGTACAAACTAGGTAGATAATGGAATTGGTGATCTTCCCTTTGCCTCTTCCCGAAGTTCAAGCTTAAAACTTCGCAATTGAACTGCAAGGCTCTTGGGACGATTCAGCGTCAGCTTCGCTCCACCACAGACCATGCAGTCATCCTTCTTTTGATATGGGAAGGTATGTGTGTACACACCTGCCGCAGTGCGCAGAGTCCAAACATACCAAGTTTGCTATGAGACTCTGGACTCTATGCTATACTCCAAGACACTCCAAGTGTAGCCATCTATGGACCTACTTCATGCTTCATCCAGGGACAAAGTCTTTCAATGGCATCTCCATCCCCATCTATACAGTAAGAAGATCGCTTCAAAAGACCAGAGTGCGTGCCTTGTTGACCCATGTACATCATGTAGTTGTTCAGCACTGGCCCACAGTATGTCGCAATTTTCAAGGCTTCTACCACCAGTGCTGCCGCAATCAGTGCATTTGTGGAGGCAATGGCCGGAATGATGCGTTTCACCTTAATCGGATGGATCGAGTGGCTGGGCGATGCAAGTCATAACATGACGATTGTCTGAACAATTGATGCTGTGGGTAGCTGCCTGGATTCTACAGCTATTGAAGTCGAGCTGCCACACCCATGGTCAGTTGATAGGTCACGCCCGGAATGCCGAAGGTGGCTGCACGATCCTGTTCCATATACATCAGCTGTGCTGCTATGTTGTTAATGCCGAAAATATCCTAAAATACCGAAATACTGGTCAGGTATTAGAAAGAAAAAAATTGCTTTACATATCTTAGCATAGTAGCAAAAGACTTCAAAACGACCCCAAACTTGGACATGTCGAAAGCTGTGGAAATCCTCGGCTTGCCCCGGCACCTTCGCTTGTTCGAAGACCCACTGCATGTCGGCAGGCGAATCCTCACATTGCAGGGTGGAAAATCGCACAGAGGTCACACCTCTGCTAATCGCACTGCATGCCATGTTTCATCAAGATCTTGAGGTTGGGGGTTCAATTGCACAAACACAGCTGCACGGTCCCTGTTCAACTTCTGCCCAGGGAATCTTTGCTCCCATAGAACCACCACGGCATACTCCACGCAATGCTCCGGCAAACGCGGAGTCTCTGCAATGGTACACAAAGGATAGTTTACCTGCAAGCGGCTGGAAATTTTCAAACAAATGCAAGTCCTACAAGTCACACACCCTACTGTAAATGTTGCCAATCCAAGTTCGGAAATCTATCTCTCCTTGTCGCATACAACAAATCATCAAAGGGTTATCCAACAAAATCGGAAGCATGTCATGGCGAGTCTGATTGTCAAAGACTGCGTTCAGCCGTTCTCATGTCACTCCATGTATTCGTCTGATGGGCTGATTCGCACCATTCTGTTGTATTCTGTTGCTGCTGATGTCCACAGAATCAATAACTGCATCTGGATATGATCAAGTAACAACTGCGCCGCAGACTGTGCCCCTAAAAAGTGCAAGGATGGAGACTAGAACTGGTTGAAACTCTCCCATTACAAGATGTCATTCCAGTCTTCACGCGAAATGATGGAAAAAGCCCTCCGAAGTCGAATTGAATCTCCAAGAGCTGTGCATCTGATTCTGTCATATTCCATCTGGGCCTGTGGTGGGAAAGCATCCAGTGAACAATCGAAGCACGAGGTCATCGTTGGAATGATCACTCGAGCCTGACCCTTGAAGCCCTCCGTGCCACCATCAATCAGTGGGATGATGGTACCTAAACGTCGATTCCGCACTGGCGATGGAATCCGCAACGCTATGTCACATGCGATGCCGCCACTCACACCACCCAGCACGGCTTAATTGTGTCAAGGAGCTCGGGTCAGGCTCTCCTGAAGTTCTATCAACCATGTCATGAAGCGTGGCATTCATCCATCGTCTCGCCGCGATGTTGTCAAGCCCCGCAATGATAAGGAAGAACTTCCTGTCAATTTGTGCGCATCTAGGCCCATTTTAGGCGCATCTTAGGCGCATGTTCATGCTGGCACCTTAATGGCTTAATGCTTAATGCTTCAATTTGAATGGAGGTCAGAGTTGAATGCAAAAAATACCAGGTCGCTCTTCTGTGTATGTGCTCAGGTTTGGCGTCCTGTAGAAGCTCTCGTCAAAGTCCTGAATCTTCCCAACCTGGTTCAGACTTGCGCGTCCAACGATATTTGTCTGTTTTGAATTGTTTTGATGGCTTTGATCATGGGGCAAACCCACCACTGGCGAGGCAAAAGTCCATACAAAATGAATCAAAATGAACTGACCTCGGTGCAAACAAATCAGAATATTCAGAATAGTGTAAGCGACCAGCAAAGGTAGGTCCAAGGTCTAGAAATCCAAGCAGCGTGTGCCGTGACCTTCGCCCCTAAATGACCCAAACGTTTGTTGATGAAGGCAGCAGCAACCTCCGCTTTGGTCTTGCCAACATCTGCTTGGCGGAAGAGGAACTGCCGATTCAGATTCGTGACATCAATCGTGTCCATGTCAATGACGTGAATATCCTGCCAGCGAGAAATCCAGTCCTAGATATTGGTTTCTGGGCAGCTTCTCTTGTCATTCGTTTCAAACTACACAGGTGCATCCAAGGATCCATGAAACCAGACAAGGCCAAATCTTTCAGAATTTCGCAGCCCAAGCCACCAGCACCAATGACTAGGACCTTGTTGTCGCGCAAAAAGGCGATGGTCTCAGGCCCAGGATCAAAGGCATCTGCGTCAGCGAAGGGACTTTTCCGCATCAGCACCCGACAGACGTGGCCGTGCTTCTGGCTGCCTAGCGACATGGCCGTGGCGCTGGCCGTGCTGGCCGTGCTGGCCGTGCTGGCCGTGCTGGCCGTGCTGGCACGCTGGCCGTAGCCCCCTCTGATGACTTGAACTTTTGACTCCCTGTGATTTGAACGTTTTGAGCCGCAGAGCGGAACAAGAGGCAAGGTCGGGCAACGTCGGGCAACGTTACACGTGAGAAGCATGTTCAATCAGCTTGCCTTTCAGGGGGATCTCATTGCACGGGCAAGCCCGACAAGCTTGGCCTGTAGGATCATGGATTATGTAAAACAAAAACCTACATGAAATATGTTTGCCCCAGTTGATCCAACTCTAACATGTTGAAAAACATGGAAAAAAGTGACCCGCCTACGACACCAAATTATCACATAGTCTTTTATAGCAGCAACCGAACATTCTGCCAACCGAACACAGTCAGAGCCTCCTTCCGCTCCAGTTTAGACAAGGAGCGCATGCTGGACTGTGGCACTCAGACTCATGATTTCCTTGGCATGGCCCGAGATGCATGTACTGCAGGTATGGTGATGCAAAATACGGTGGCCATTGCGCTTTGGGAGGCTTTGGAATGCCATATGTAACATATGTACCAGTAAGGTCTGGCCATAAGGTCTGGCCACAACCTACCCACCAGGGTCTTGATATGCTCCAAATACTGTGGCTTCTCTGTGTGGTTTGGACTTTTTAAGTATAATTTAGAGATATGTAGAGCCACAATGGCATCCAAATGCAGGAGGTGCACCTGGCGAGACCATGTAGGGCATGGTTGCAGTCAGATTTTGAAGCCAGTTCAAATATCCGTTGTAGGCAGTCTCATATGTAAACCTGGCAGAGCGGTCTCTACGGTTTAAAAGACATGTCTGCCCTTGCTCATCAACCGGAATACGGTGAAGTGGCCATTGTGCTTAGAACATTTTAGAACTTATAAACACTTAGAGCTTATAATATATGCTTATAACACCATAATAGTAATATCGTAATCATGATGATAATGAAATCCAGTATATCCAGTAATATCCAATAATGAACTATAGATGCCATATGACTCAAATGGCCAAATCAATAGATTCATTGCCGCACTACCACCAGCCCAAGTTCCATACAGCCTCAGAGGAGAATGCGCATAAGAATCATCCATGTATCCGATGTCACCCACATGCCAAATGAAATCCTCAATGCAGGAAACATCCACAGCATTTCGCCCTCAAACATCCGGCTGAGCGTTTCTGCCTCTCCATCTCATCACATCTCTACACTGGATAATATCAACATCAACTCATATCAACTCCTTGAATCCCTAGATTTCGAGGTTCGACATTCCCCGGACACTCGAAATTGTCATTCTGTTGGGTGTTGTTACCTGGAGGTGAGCAGGAATGTACTCATCAGATCTCATCAGGCTAATCGGGAGAAGAAACTTCATCAAACCATGATCATCTACCAAATCGCAACATTGCAATACTTGGTTTCTCCGCTACTGATGTCCGTTGCATTGATTTGGAAAAGGTGAGTTGTGGATAGTTCCAACAGAAACATCTGCAAATGTCAAACTTCCCAGGCCTCCTATTCCAAGCATTCCAAGCATTCCAAGCTTCAATGGATTTTTCATCCTTCCACTTCTCCAAGGTGGCACGACTCTCCTTGGCGGACCACTTCCTGCGGCCATCATTCGATCCCTTCACTTTTTGTCGCAAAACCAAGGCTGACAGCCAAATTCCAGCATTTATCAACCTATTCAACAGGACTACTGAGACTATTGATAAGTGATATACTACGTGTTTTTCAATGCAGTCATGATAAGGAATATTGCTTCAACATGCTTCAACATTGTGATCCTTCATCTGGCCACCCTTGGCTCCCCCTGTCAGTCTTCTCCAGACCATGCGCAGTGATAATCATGGGTCGCTCCACGCTGCTTTCCCAACCTGAAGTCGTTGCAACAGCAGTTCCAACAGCAGTTTCAACAGCAGTTCCAACGACAGTTCCAGTGCCAAAACATGATCAAAATAGCGTAACATGTAGAAACATACTAAAATGCTGGAAGGCACCCATGTCACCAAAAACCGCCATGGAGAAGCTTGCATCTGCAGATTGCGAGGCGGACACAAAACTCCACACCTTCGGCGATGTCATCAATTGGCATCAGTCTTTGTGGGTCGATTGAAGATCAGCTACGCTTTGTGTGGGTCAAAGGTGCGGAATCTACTGCCCATGCATGAGCCAAGCAGCCGAACCATTCTTTCAAAATTCCTGCAAATGAGTCTTTCCGCCCCATTTGGAAAATACGACAAACGAAAATAAATGGTATACTTGAAAAGTATTGGAATGTTCGGCAATCCTCTTTAGGGCATCGTCCCTGACAAGACGTGCCTCGGATCATTTGCTATCTTTGGAGCTACCAACACGGTAGAAATACCTTGGTGACCAGCAAATCAGCAAGGGAGGTTTGAAATGTTCCACTTGCATCCACTTGCCAGATCTTGCCGGGTTGCATGGTGCTTGGCTTCAAATTCAATATCTCAACGTGAGAATGGAAGCCTCACCAGATGCGTCATGCATTTGAAAGTCTTTCGGCGCCAAAGTTGTGGCATTTGCCATTGAGATCATGGTCTCATGGTCCTATCCGTCCTATCCCTTTGGTGTTCGCAGCCTAGACCCCCTGAGTTGGCATGCAATGATCATTCTGGCGGAAGTAACAGCAGCTTCACAGACCTTCCATAAACAATCTCACAGGCACCACGCCCTTGAGTCCAAATGTGGGTCAATCAGTCAATCTCCCCGCCTGCATTCCTCATGTAGTGCTTCACGTGACCTGTTGGGAACACGCACAGAAACGCTCCAGGAAGTGCACTGTGACAGCTCCACTATGCTCCGCTAGTCCGCTGCTTCGCGGGTCTACGTTAACCCAAGCGCACAGCAGACTGGTTTCCATCGGGCCCAAGATGCCGCCTGTAGCAGACTGGTCCAGTTGACTTGCTGAGAGGCCATATTGCACCTGAGTTGACAGAGGCAAACGTTCGATTTGGATAGACCACAACCACCAGTGACCTGGAACAAACAGAATCTACGGGAGATCCTGCTGTGGAAAGCATTAATATCATGAATATACGAATACCTGCAACTATTGCGACATATTGCAACAATATATTGCAACAATCAACTATCCGGTGTACCACCAGCAGCCAAGTCACAGTGCTATCCTTTGGCTCGTCCCTGAGAGGCTTCATCAATGCAGTGTGAAAATGTATCAAACACAGTCGGATCAGTCGGGCAGGGCGCCCAAGGCGTGCCTCGAAAACCAGGACACAGTCATGCCACTGGGATAGCCAGAAGCATCCTGCCCTGCAAAGGCCAAATGGATCCTTGGTCAGCGGATCTCACTGGATGGCAATTGCACACGCTTTCACATGTATTCTTGACAGTATGTTTGCAACTGCATGGGAGTTCGATTGCCTGCCTGAGCCGGAACCAGGACAAATGAACTACGTAAGTACGAGTACATGAGACCATCTCATGCATTATTCAGGACCATCCAAAACAGCCTGAGTGTCTGCTCCGGTTCCACATGAGCAGAAGCTGCCACGGAGCATAGAAAAAAGACTTGCCACGCCATGATGAGGGAAATATGAGGGAAGCACAAGGGAACCTCGTCTCCAAATCTAACAATCCTGCAAGGAAATTGCCTCTTTGCAGAAGGCGCAGCTGCGGCAAAATGACAAATTCATCGCACCGACTGTGGCCGTGGGGTTGACCAAGCCACCCTGTCACTCCGATTAGCAGATTGGCAGCACCAGAATGCACCAGAGAAGTAAAATGGTGTAAACACATCAGCATTCGTCGAGCAGTCGAGCAGCTTCAGACAATTTTCTCACAGAATGGACTCACGTCATTGTTTATTTAGCAAACCCAAATAGTCCAGGATTGATGTTTGTTGGTGAGTCATTTGTGAGGCATGTGTCCAAGATTAGACATCTTTTGCCCGAATCGTATCAATGGGCTTCAGATTGCTGAAGAGCTGCCAACATCGCCCAACGACTGCAGGAATTATCTGAATATAGCAGCCTCGCTCCCCCTGCAATGTTTTATCCAATTCTCATAGACCGCATTCAGCACGCGCTAACTGCCGCTAGCTGGTAATTGGGACGGTTTGATGCAAATTACCAAGCACATCCAAGCACTTTGCTTTGCGACAGCAGTGCAGCTGGTTCTGCTGATTGGTGTTCATATGTTCCCAGATCCACGGTTTTGTCAAGCATTTCAGCTTGAACCCAGGACTTTGGAGGGCTGGCCAGCTTGCCGCCTGCTGATTTGGCTGCCACCAATTGGTAAACTCACCAAGCAAAGGCTGCTCCAAAGATAAGATCAAACCGCACTGTCTGTACCAAAGCATATCCAATGACTACAGAACAGGAGGCACAACTGCCCTCACTTTCTGTGAGATTCGCAAGGAAGTGCAATGCCTCAGACTCAGTTTCCTCTGCTCGTTCCAGCGAGACAGGAGGGCCTGGTCACCAACCGACATCCCTGGTGGCCACTGGTGGTCTGCCGCAATGCCGCACCTCCAACTGAGCCTCGACCCGAGCAAGTCTCATCTCTTGGGCCTGGCCGAAGAACTGAAATAGCTCCGGCTTTCACAAGATTTGATCCCCAGATCAGATACTGGGATTATTCCAGCAAAACCAAACAAGAAATGTCTATAGACTGCTGAGTTTCCTTACAAGGAATTGCAAGGGTGTGATGGATATGTATATAGAATATTAGTGATTTTTTTAGAATATTATAGAATTATATAAAATATGTAAATCATATAATGAATCATATATGATCCCAATTCCCAGGCTGGACTCAGCAAATCTCGGGGCCTTCTGGGCCAAGATCTTCCCTTCCAGATCTCGTTTACGACGAAGTCGGAACTCTTCCTCCGCAGAGCTCAGATATGCCCAGTGGCTGCCCAGTGGCTGCCCAGTGGCTGCCCAGTGGCTGCCCAGTGGCTGCCCAGTGGCTGCCCAGTGGGTCATGGTCATGGTGGATGGTCATGGTCGATCGGGATGCCATCTGCGAATTTGGGATTTTTATGGAGTTTTGGAGTCGCAACAACTTACGAATGTTAGAAATGAATGGTGTTGACTCTCAGGATGCCTATGTGGCGGCAGCTTCTTTATTTTTGACCAGTCCATACATGGTTGGTTGCCACAGGGAGCCAGTGGTATTCGGGAATGAGTCTCCGTCTGGAGGAATTGCTTTACAACATTTGCTGTTGGTTGTCTGACATATCTGCCTTTGCTCAGTACCTCTTTTGTTCCAGCACATGTTCTCACGCCAATCATACATGCCCGGAAGGGTTTTCACCATAGTTCTGGGAAATTGTCAATTTCGGAACAAACATGAACAAACACGAAGAAACATGAACAACTAGACAGCATGCTGACACGTTGCAATCCACAACACTCATTCAATCGATTCAGTCGTCGTCGTACCATCCTCCAACAGCTGGAGGCGCGAGATGGCACGAGGGCTGTGCTTGGTGGAGGCCAAATACGCCTGTGCAATGACTGGGATAACTGAGATGCTTTAAGTGTGGAAACACAAAACTCTGGTGCCTTCGCTTCATGAATCTATCCAAAATGAAGAACAAACTACAGTATGTTTCTTCACCATGTG
>Ga0126342_10009587_pt1 | contig 17352 bp, 21 predicted proteins | sample Cyp1metagenome_FD_92528 | JGI IMG/M metagenome (GOLD analysis project Ga0126342, IMG submission 92528) | Coral microbial communities from Lord Howe Island, Old Settlement Bay, Australia - Cyphastrea 1 metagenome | ecosystem: Host-associated > Invertebrates > Cnidaria > Coral ... | reverse complement strand
TATATATATATATATATATGTGTTTATATATATATATATATGTATATATATATATATATGTTCGTATGTATATATATATGTATATATATATATATGTATATATATATATATATGTGTATATATATATGCACATATGAACATATATAATCTTATATATACATGTACCTATTTAAATATATATACATATGTGTAGTAAATAGGAAGTAGATACACAGCACATGTATATATGACAATAGGTAGCACGTAGGTACTTTGAGAGAGTATGTGTGCTACGTAGGTCGTCTAAAAGGTAGCATGTACCCAGTCAATGCGAGGCTGGTAGTCAGAATTGCTGCAAAAACCTAGCAAATACGAGGCTGGACCTCAGAAATGCTGCCAATAGCTTGCAAATAGAAGGGAAGGGGGTGCTACCTGTAGGTGCGAACACGTGACACGGGACCATATATATATATATGCGCGTGTGTGTGTGTATATATAGATTACATATATATATATATATATGTATATATATATATATGTATATATATATATATGTATATATATTATATATATATACATATAAAGAGATACAGATAGTCAGATAGATATTGTTCAGACATAATCTTCATGTTTCATCATCAAACCAAAAAAGATCCCCTCATCCCTTATTTTTATTCCAACTTCCACCATCCCCCCAGTTACCACAGTATCCTCCTCCCGACGCTTCATTTTATACGCATCCGCTTGCCCTTGCGGTTCCACCCCCACGCCCGACAACGACACCAGCACCGGCCGCGCCCCGCTTGCGCCGCTTGACGGCTGGCGCGGAGGGAGCACCGCGGCAAGGCCGACGGAGCCGTCACTGTCCTGGCTTTGCCGCATGGAAAAATATAGGACAAATCCTCTATAAACGGAAAATTATGGGAAAATCATAGGTTCTAATAGGAATATCATGGAAAAAATGAGAAAATCAAACAAAATCAAGCCCTCAACCGCGAAGAACTGAGAAACACATGAGTTGGGTAAAGTCTTTTTGTGAATTAGTTCATTTGAAGAATCACGAAGTTCAGATGGTGCATATGGGTCCAAAAAGATGAAGCCAACCATTGTCAAAATAGACTAGGGATTCTGTACCCATCATGGATTGCGATAATTTTGATGACAATCCCCAATATGTTGAATAGTAAAATCCCCTATAATCACTACTAATCATCAACCAAGAGATGGTTTTAAACCATGACCGGACAACGGACCACCTGTAAGGCTGTCTGCGATCAGTCACTTCCCCCACCTGCGATTTACCCAGGCCATAGAAGGCCATTAAAAAAAAAAGATCGAAACAGTGTATATGGATGGATTATAATGAAAATTCCTACTCAAATGGAAGATTTAGGGATACCTCCATTTTAGGAAACGAAAAAACTCACTTAGCGTCCATGATTTTGCTGTGAATGTTGGCCATTCGCACTTTCCATCTCCGTCAATCTTCTGATGTTCGGCGACCCCAAGGGAGACCAAGTCGCATACATCTTGAATCTTGGGGAAAATGACCAAGCTCATGGCCCTATCACCCGCGGTCCTCATAACTGAAGAGGGCCGATTGGTCGGAACGTCTGCAGCGCAGTTGCACAGAATTCGTGGACCTTGACAGAGGCATTCTGGGTCCAGCAGCTACGACAAGTTATGGCTACAACAATGGTGCTAACCCGAGGAAGCTGGGATATAACTGCTATACGTATGATGAAATCCCACTTGGCTGGAACTGAACCCCGAAATAACCTGGTAAACTCGAGAATCTATAGCCGGTGCCACCCGGTGCCGTTCAGACATCGTTCGCCGGAGAGTGATTAGACATCAACCAACCCAGGGGGGTTGCAGTAGGAATCAATTAAATCTCCCCCCACTGAACAACTCAACAATACAATACCGCTATTGGGGCTTTACACTAGGGTTTAAAAGTCCCCCCTATGGGAGATAACAGTAACGCTATTAGGCTTTGCATGAGAGAGAATATGAGGAAGTTGCACCTGATTCGTGCAGAGGGTTTCCAAACCCGACTTGAAATCAACATTTTGGAACGTGGTATGTCAATCCAAACTCAAACAGACATCTTACCAATCACCACTACAGTAATATACAGTAAAAGGTCTTCAACCCTTGAAATGCAATGCATTACATTCCGGGAAAACTCTCAGTCCTGCCCGATTTTTTGCTATTGGGACTCTTCAATAACTCTAAAGTTACTTTTGAAGAGAGCTTGCCTCGCTACTGGTAACTTGCTTCAATGTTTGTTTCCGTCCAAGCATATCTCAGGCAACACCCGAGGACATGTCATTGCATGCCATGTTTCACTACGTAATACAGGCGATGTCGGGATATGGCTCACCAAACCCACGGATTCTGGGATGCGAATCCACGCAAGGTTTCTCCATGAATTGGACAGAAATTGGTGCCCTATTTCCAAGTAGGATCCGTGGGTTATAACCCATATAATTAGATCATCTAGAATATATATATATATAGTATACATATAATAACTTACTTATCTAACCGGGGCACAAATATGAGATGTGGAAAATGAGCCATTTGCCATGCCCGTCAGCCGTCCGGGTGTCTGCCAGGCCTCAACGTTTCCGCTTCGTCCCTGTAGGCCTCCACGACCACTTCCAGCCGCACGCACGCCGCGCGCTCCACGTCCGTCACGTCCGTGTCGGCTTGTGGAGAGAGCGACAGCGGCAATGGCAGCTGCGCCAAGACGCCCGGAGCCAATGTGATGGTCGCTGAAACACCTCCAACTTGGAATGTAATGTCACGTGATAGTGACATTAGTGATGATGAAACGTGGCAAATCGTGAATAAGAAGAACTTAGTATAGTCATGATAACAATATGGTACAATAAGAAACGAGCAATGTTCAAAACCCTCACTCCTCCCCTAGGCCTTATTTACCTGTTGGTTAGTAGGGATTGTCAGTTCATGTGCTGTGATAAACCCAAATATATTGAATATACAGCATAACCCCCGAAAGAATCATCAATCAGCAGAGGATCTGAACACTTCTCGTCTGACTTGTGGATGCAGATGGGGGATATTGTTATGGGCTTGGTGGTGGTCACCTGCATGTTTTAGGACATAAGCACATGGTGAAATGTATCATGAGATCTCCAACCTGCTGGGGTAAGGTCCATCTTTCACCTACTGCCCTAGTTCGGAATCATTGGTTTAGTAGGTACACTGAGGTTTTCGGTGGTTTAACTTATAGTAGAGTAGCCAAACGGGTTGAAAAACAAAATATCACTGGGGGGTCACACCACCTACCATCCAGGTGTCATTGTTTTGTGTCCCCAGTAGAAATGGAGAGTTCACACGTGTTTTCACAATTGACGGGGGATACATTCTGCGACCAGCAGAGACAGCGGAATGTAACGACCCAGTTTATAGGCTGCATTCTTCACGAAATGCCCAACAAATTTCTGGAGAAACTTCGGATTTCAACTGTAGAATTTGCCAAACCCAATTTGGTCCTGGTTTAAACCACCCGTTTCTGGTTTCAAATTGGGGTTAGTGTTGGTGTTTGGTTTACCGCATTATTTTAGCAACAATGGAAACCAACAACAAAATATCAAGGTTGCAGGACTCAATAAACAAGGCGCCATGCAATTTGCAAAACGTTGTAGCATTTTACATATATAATTATATATATATATATTATATTAGAGAGGGAGAGAGGATAAACCCATGAAAATCATTCCCATGGTTTCAACTCACAAATGGCATATAGTTGGATACCCCCAATGGCTATGTTTGGGCACCACCGTTCCAATTTCTGTCGGCATCATCGATTGAAAATCTTCAATCAACCCAAGGAATGCAAATCAAAGGATCCTTGACCGGTTTTTGAGTTGGACATGGAAACGAGGATCTAAAATGGGTAACAATTGACAACGAGGCGAAAATCAGTGACCCAAAACCACATTCTACGTGGAGGTTTTGCCATCATCTGTCCTGGTGAAATTTCGTTGTCTTCTTTCCAAACCTTCGTTCTGGGAATGGTTCGTTTCATCTTGCTACCTTTGGGGTGGGAATAATTCCTACATTTGAATTTACCCCATTTTTACACCAAATACTGAATCTATACCAACGATATTCTAGTTACTAGATTCTAGTTATTTACAAACATATGTTTATATGTACCATCCTTCACGGTCTAAAAACCCGAGGGTGTACCATTGGTTCATCCCAAACATTATTTCAGGTACCCCGTTTTGCCATGTTCTTCCCATTATTATCCCAGTTTTATCCATAACCATATAAAGCCCTATTAGATTACCGTTCATAGGGTAAGGATCGGATACTACCAGGATATTAGTGTACATTAGGTATATCAAACTACCCTTCAATTCATGGTTAATACAAGGTTTACTATGGTACCAAATATACCATATAGAACATATAGTTAAAATCAGCAGCAACATTATTTTTCATAAAAGGACTTGGGACACTGGGTAAATATAATGAAAATCAAGTATAATTCCCAATGTACCATATGAACATCATAAAAACGTCATAATTATACTTAAAATCATCTGGTACAGTACCATGCTAAATCAAATCCCCGATGTTCATCGCCCCGGTGTCACTCCTCCGGCCTCCAGCACCTTGACCCTGCACATGCGCGCGCACACGCAGGAAGTCGCGACCACTGTTCAGCACCCGCACGTCCAACGGGGCAGGATCCACTAAGAGCTGACCCTGAACCTGCAGCTTGGTGCCAAGGATGTTGCCAATACACTTTGCAAAAATGCAAAAATGCGCATACATAACATATTTATATATGTACATACACATAGAGACATAGATGAATATGGATATTTATGTAAATACCTATTTTTGTTTGTCTACCTATGTGTTTTTGTATCTCTATGTTTTCTTGAGAGGTCACTGTTTAAGATGGACAAATGCCAACGATGTATCTACGAGAATGGAAAGTATCTACAAAAACATCTGCATGTAAATATAAATATGTGAAAACATGCCAAATATGCATGTATGTTTAAAAACATACATATGTATATACATATATAAATTTGTACATATATACATATGTATTCATAGAAATGTATATATATATATATTTACATATGTTTCAAAATATATATATATATATATATAATATACATATGTAAATATATATATAAAATATTTCTATGTATATTATTAAAAAAAAAAAACATTTCTAACATATAACATATTTCTAAACATATATACATTTCCAAACATGCCATATATATATATATGTATATATGTATGTTATATACATATGTATGAAAACATGCCAAATATACACATATATATATATACACATACGTTTTTAAACATATATATATATACATAGAAATATGTTATACATAAATTTTAGCTAAAATGTATATAATATAAATATATAAATAGAAATATGCAAACATAGATTAGAAATATGCAACTTAATATACATTACATATATACTACATTATATATACACTATATATACATAGAAATTTGTTATAAATATGTAAATATATATATATGTTGAGAAATGTATATATGTTTGGCATTCCAAATATGTTTAGAAATTACATTGTATATATGTATAACATACATATATACATATATACATATATTTACATATATTTACATACACACACATATATATATGTATGTATGTATGCATGTATGTATGTATGCATGCATGTGTATATGTATATATATATGTATATATGCGCACATATTGTACTGGTCCACCGCCATGATTTACCTTGAGCTGTTGTCTCCATTTTTTAGACTAGACTGTGTTGTATTTCTGCGCCCATCACCCTCTGTTTTTATCAAGTTTGCCTCTACATCCCCTCCTTCAAGAAAACGCTTCTGTTACCTGATACGTTCCAAAAAAAATGCGAAACTCATTTTAGCATGCCATGTTCAGATTCAAATTTGGACAGCGCATGCGAGGGACGCGCGTTGAGGGAGTAATAGATGCAGGAGCCAATGATGAAAGAGGTCAGCGGTGAGGAATCTTTTCAAAACGCAATATAGCACAATATATTTTATAATTGCATGAAATGCAATATGTGTGGAACATACCGCCTTCAACCAAAAACGCAACACGCAAATTTGGGGATACCATCCTGCCCCTGTAAAAAGACATATGTTACGGACATGCTCTCGCATCTGAATTTTCAAATCCATTTCTCCATTATTCAATGGCAGAACGCTTCCGCAAGCAGCTGCATGAGTCTGGCTATGTACAATCCATTCACCGCTGCAGTCCACTATGATACTCAAAACTTGTTTGCTCTCCTCGGCATAGATGGGGTGAGTCTCAAATTTCAATGGACTAAAGTCATGCGGGTACTATCTGACAATTCAGTTCATATCAACTGACATCAACTGATACTGGTTAAGTTTGATTTCTGCATATAGATCATTTAATGTCCCAAACATTGCAAAATTAGTTGTCCTACATGTCCAAAACCTGAGATAAACAATGAGGACCTTTAAAGATCACACCTTTCAGCGTCGGAGCGCTCCCATGGCCACGGGCAAGGACAGGCAATACTTCACCTGGTGTTTTGTCTGCGGACCTTAATCTCACCTGACTATATAAATGAATCTTGCTTTAAAGAGATGATGCTCGAATCCGCAACATGTTGTTGCATCATCACACAACTCCAAGGGGTTTGGATTTCACCCAGAGTCGCCCCGTAAATGTATTATAAACTTGTCATTTGTCTGAATCCCCAAGGGTGGGACATGGACTCATGGGCGCAAGACTTGCAGCAGACCGTTGAACCTGCCATGGAAGCCATGAAGACGGGGGTATTGCATTGGCATGAGCCAAGACCAGTAGATTTCAGCAGATATGAGTTGACAGTGGGGACAAAAAGTTGCACATCTTAGGGTTCTGCTGTTGACACTTGCGGTAACCAAGCAATAAAACGAAAAACTTAAGCCAAGAACCCACCGGTTTTTCGCAACGTCCTCCCAAACAAAGGTTGGGCGGGCACCCTTGGGTTTCACACAGCAATCCAAGAGCGTCGCGCCGCGAAAAAAAAGGTCTTCAAGCATCACGAAACAAAGCCCGCCGAGAAGAACCAAGCAAAACAACACAGAAACACACAAGTCACACAAACAACGTCTCACGAAGCCTGGAGGATAAAGGCGGCCGAAAGCACGCCCACCAGCAGGGTAAGTCGCAACCTTCCAAGACAAAAGCAATACACTAGCAGCAAAATCCGTGAAAGAAGTGTCAACGTACAGTAACGAAAACATTCCCGGCCGCCCAGCCGCAGAAGCAGGAACAGTCACAATGATCCAGCAAAACGAAGAACTCAACAGAAAGCCCAAACAGCACGTTTCCAAGATGAAGTTGGCAAAATGAATACGGGACTGTAGCGAGAGCTCGGTGTGCATTTCAAAGAATTTGCTTTGCAAGGCAAGTCGCAATAAAACTGGAGGTCCGGAGCACCTTCCGAAGATGAAGTTGGCAAAATGCGCCAACTTCACTGTAGCTATTGAAAATGACCATTTATAGTGGATTTTCCCATTAAAAATAGTGATTTTCCATAGTTATGTGAACGTTTACCAGAGGGTAGATTTGCACTTCAAAATCGCCAAAAAAAACGAAGGGGTCGGAGCACTTTTGGAAGATGCGGAATTTTCTGCATCGATTCATCATGGATTCATCGATTCAAATGGTTCATTGCTTCATTGGTTCATTCAGTCACTGGATACATATAATATATACATATATATATATATAATTATATATATACATATATATATACATACCAGTTACCAGTATGTACATAAATGATACATACCAGTATGTACATAAATGATCATAAATGCATACATAGATTGTGTAAAATATACACAATTCATATACGTATAAAACGTGAAACACAGCCATGTTTCGCACTGAGCTGTTTGTCGTGATCCTGGGATCCGTCGAGGAGCCACGTCAGGAAGGTTGCTCTTCTTGACGAAGCTTTTGAAGATCTCCTGAACCACTCAAATGGATGGTGCCCAGTGATGTGAATGTGAGGGTTTACCATAGGAATAGTATAGATATATCATATATAATATATATATATATAATTATATATATAATTATATATATAATTATATATATATAATTATTTATATATATATACCATAAACCATAGTGAAATTGGAGTTATAAACCATGACTATAGTTATAATTATCTACAATATTCTACAATAAACCATATAGTTAAGCCACTTATTTTAGACTGAACGCTATCATGGGGGCCCCATTCTGCAGTCGATGGTTAGGTTTCAGGGAAATGTTGTCCCCTCAAATACCGAAATGTCCTTGGAGTCTGAACAAAAACATTCTGGGATCTAAACGGAAATTGTGTGGATGTCAAGGTTCAATACAGATTCTGTTCATGTTTGGGGCATAAATATGCAGAGATTGTGCATGTCCTGCATTCTTTGTCTAATTTTTGAGGCCTTCAATTGTTGATTCATGCCGCATATGAAAATCAAACATGGCTGTCGGTTCACAGGAATCAGCTTCCTGTGCCCGAATTTTTCGAACGGACTACAAGACATGGCAAATCCTGTGGCGACACTCTCGTGCATCGAAAAGGCTACCGAAAACGATCATCGGGGCATCCTAGCCCAGAGGATCCATGTATAGTATATTTACCTACAAAACTGGGCCATTTATGGGGTAAATGTTGGTAAATATCTTATACATGGATCCTATGGGTAGGGACATCACATTAACACATGCCCTGCTGAAAATCCTGGCGAAATGCACTGGATCTCTTCATAAAATGGATGGTTTATCGATCGTCGGTCCCAACTTCGACGCTAAAATTTGGGTGATTGGCACCCTCAAACAGTAAGCATATAATATCTATTCTGGTTGGTGGTATATGACTTCGTCAGTTGGGATTATGAAATTCCGAAATTCCCAATATATTGAAGAATAAAAACCATGTTCCAAAGCACCAACCAGATCCAACCAGGATAGTTAGACGAGGTTGGATACCAATTTCGAACCAGAGGGCCCTTCTCAGAATTGGCAAGCTTCTCCATAAACCCCCATCAGCCAAGACGGACTGAATCCGCCATCCCGCTTGAATACTATAATCCCACCCGCCTAATGGTAAACACCTCCAATCGATGGTGCCAGAATCGGCAAATCGCCATCCAAATCGCGTTCCGAAGAAAACATGGTGACATGGGGCTTTTTTGGGGGTTGGGATGGGATAATATCAGGCCGGAGAGACCAGATGTTTGATAGTTGCAGGGGTCTAGTATGGTCTAGTTCTATCCCAGGCACCACAGAGCCTGGTTTCAGTTGCCCCGTGACGGCGTCCTTCACGACTTCAATTTTGCAAGAAAAGTGCAGCGGCACTTTGCCGCGCACCCGCGACATCAAGCGATATTTGCCAGCTTCCTTGGGCAAGGGGCCCTGAGAGTAAGCCGCCCCACCAAGAACACGGAACTCTTTGGCTGCGCAGGAAGGGCAAATATAGGAATTTGGGAAAGATTCCCAGTGAAAAAACTCTGCAGTTCCAGTTTTTTGATAATAGGGTGCACCCAAATCCACCAATAAATCATCTTCATTTTCTCCAATAGCCATTTGATGGGTCAATCCTCCATATTTTCCCAGCAAGTTTCCAAGTGCACTGGGCTTGTGAGCATCGCATCACTGTAGATGTTTCCAGCAAAAGGCCCAATCTCTTCTTCCAGTGGCGAAAGTAGATGGAACGTGTGCAGGCGGCAATTGATGCCATAACCTGCGCGCAGTGGATTTTCGCATCCCTGATGGATGGATGGTGCTGACCTGACCCACGAATGACCACTAATGAAGATGACATGTGGATGCAGTATGATGCAGTATGATGTGTTTTTTCCAACAACCACTCCACAGTGGCGGTTTCAAGGCATCTTCGCAGCATGGCTAAGTTCTTTGCCTGAAGGTTGTCTCCATTGTGTCACCCCAGCCACTTATCCAACCATTTACCCTCCAAAAAAGAGACCAAACATCATGAGTATTCAGCCAAGCCCCCATTTTGGTGACCCCAAAACAATAGCTCTTTGAGATTCGCCCTTGGAATTTCTTGTGGTTGTTGGTGCTTCGTAAACACCCAATTTTGGGAGCCACCATCAGAACCTCACCTCCAGGATCCTTGATCTTGAAAGTGCCCACCATCCAATACTGCACGTGCAACACATCCGAGTTGCCCCCCTTGGGCGGCTGCTGCATCAAGTTCCTGGGGCTGGGCGCGACTTTCGCGATTCCCAAAAGCGGTTCGGGAGCCCGAGAAAGATTCTTGGTACACTTCGGTGGAATTTCACATGGACAACGGAGATGTTTGTTTCTTGAACGGCCAAAGAAAATGTTGTGTTCTTTTCAAACTTGATTGGACCCTAAAACCAATGGGATTATCTGAACAGAGGGAAAGCATTCGGTTTGTGGGGTAAACTTGCAACGTGCCCTGTGGGTACACTCACCCGGGGGCTGTTTGTCTGGTTCCTTCTGACAGGTCATGACCCCAATTGATGCGCAGCCCATGTCGCTCATATACGGCCCATGTCTGGATGTCGGTTCGAGCATGGCACATGCTAGAATTGCAACAGTGTTGTAAATGGCATGAACCCTTGCTTGGGCAAATTATGTGTATAATATATATAGTATTGTATACAATATACAATATATTAACGATGTCTGATTCATTCCACACTTCGCTCCACCACAAAACAACATTTCTATGGAAGTATGTGACAGCGACAAACATCCCGTCGTCCTGCAACATGCAAATTGATCTGTGTGCATCGTGATTCTGTTTGGTGTTTGCCTTTTTCCCCATCTTCTAATTGATGCTGTTTAAAGTGCCTAAAATAGCGTTTTGAAATAAGAATGCATTTTGAGTGCAGTTCCCAGCATTGTTTTTCAAGCCTTGGACGTGAATGGTGTTTTCTTGTTAGATTCCGCTAAATCATTGTTCTAGATCCTGATTTAAAGGAACGAGTAACGAACCAACGCTAAGCTCGTTCGCATGTTTTGTGGAAGTGGGGGGCACCCCCAAGGGGGGATTCACATGGATTCATCATCCAAAAAACCCACGGCAAGACTCTGAAACGCCACATGCGCGTGAGGGATCTGCACATGCGTCCAGCCATCTTGGTTGGATCCTTCTGTGGAGATCCAACTGAGACGTCCTGACCACAGATGTCATCACCGGCACAAGATTCTTTGCTCTTGAAGAGAAACGCAGAACCAGAAAAATCTCCACTGTTGTGAGAGAAATACATCCCAAAAATAGAAATAGAATGAAATACATCCCAAAAATTTGTGAAATAGAATGAAATACATCCCGAAATTGAAGCTTGGAAGACTAAAAAAACATCAAAATGGCTATATGTAGATCCAGGAAAATGACCCTCCAAAGCCAATATGTAGGGAACCTTCACTACAAAGGTGACACAACGGGCTAACGTTCTGGCTGTTTGATGTTCTAAGGAGACATACTAATCATACTATATATCTTTTTGCAGGGACCCACCTTGTAGCATTTCTTGCAGGAGATTGTAGCAATGCATTGTGTATAATAAGATGGAAAACGACGGCAAAAATGACACCTGCCCAACCAAACAATGGGCAGGGTTTTGCCTGCAGGAATCAAAAAAACAGAGAGGGGCCACATCTCATTGACCCTCATGCGAATGCTGTAAACCAGGAATCGTAGCTAGTGAACGCAACCTGGGTAATGGCCACAATCCACGAAGTTAGAGACTTCCCCAACCACGGAGTTTCCCATGCCGACCATTGGTGGGAGGTCAGTGGGGTCTGGAGATGTCTGGCGAAGATTGGAACAGTTGATGAAAAGAACACAGCACAAGTCACTTTGACCTACACAGCAGGAAAAAGTCATGCGAGAATAATGGTTAACACTCGGTCAGACATCTATCAGCATGTTCCATGTTCCATTTAAAATAATGTCAAGTTAGGATTAATAAACCCCGTCGGTTTAATCAACCTCCTCTGCCCAGAAAAAAATGAAAATTGAAAACAGGTGGTCCCCCCGGATTAATAAACTGTTTGGCTAGAACATGATTAATCAACCACCAGTGCTGAAATACCATTTTGTTTTATTTTCCAACTCTCTTTATTTTCAAATGGTTTCCTTATTCTGTACTTAGGTTGAAACCTCATGAACACCAGAATCCATCCCTGCTGACTATAACCCAAATGATCGATTTCTAATTAAATTCTTTATAAAAATTATCAGTTTCGATGGCTCCCAAAGGGTACCCCCCATGAGCCCATGTGCCCCATTAATAATAATCAGAAGGTTCCCCTTATTAATCAACCCCTCCAAGGGGGCGTTTCTCTAGAAGGAAAACTAGGAAAGACCTTACAAGGTCCATCTGACCTTATGGGGGGGGTTCATTAATCGATGTTGACATTACCTGGATTCTTGACATGAAGATTTACCCAAACATGGCAATTGAAAAATCCCCTGTCAATGAAGGCTTTAGTAGGAAAATCGCATATCAATGGTGGATTTTCCAGCAAGCCATGTTTGACTGCCGGAGTGTACCTACAATTTTGAGCCCTTTGAAAGGGGAAACACTCATTCTCTAGACCGTGGGGTAGTGGGATGGAATGAAAAACATCCAGGTCGTGGGACAACCCTCTGCAGATTGTTGGTCATGTCCCTTCCGAAATCCCTTGGGAAATCCCAGCATTTTCCCTTTTCAAACGGCCATAAACGAGGGGTCAATGCCCTATTTTTAGACACCCCCAGAGATTATATAGCTGGCGAAAAATATCTATATATAACATATCCCCACAACACATCACCATTATAATTTGATCTCCATTTTCTATGGTGAGCTTAATCCCCCTGAACCAAACTGTGTGGTCAGCCGAGTCTTGTCTTCACTCCTCCCGTGACGTGTTCGGCCAAAAACTTCCGCTGGCCATTCTTGAAGTTAGACCCTGGGCCTGGCGATATGGGCGAAACTTAGCATCATTGTGGGTTTAGATTCACCTCCCGAAAAATAGACAAATTTAGAAAACGTATGAAAACGTTGTGTTTTACTGTTTTGGAAACCAACCAAAAAAATGAAATCGTCCAACCTCCAAAGGATATGGATTCAGCAGAGGCAGGAATGTGTTTCACTAACAATCATGGATATTACCATCTGGTTATTTAACATAGCCATGGAAAATCACCATTTTTAATAGGTAAACCATCTATAAATGGGCCATTTTCCATGGCTATGTTAAATAACCAGAGGGTACATGGTATTACATCTGGGCAAATGACGGTAATTCTCAAAACAGAAGTTCGCTCATAGTTCGAGGATTATTCTGTGATATGATCAGATTACCCATCTCCATGCTGCAATATTTACCACACCTGTCCATTTGCCACACAAAATCTCCCAGTTTTTCGGTCAATATACCAGCACCATGGTTCCCATGGTTCGCATATATATGGCTTGTATATCTGGTAAAAGATACGCGCCATTTCTGGAAAATATCCAAGTTCTCCATGGCTATGTTCAATAACCATATAGTTATATAATGGATTTTCCATGGCTATGTTATATATTTGGGTCCCGATTCCCCAAGCCGCATTTGGTCGGATTTTTTGTGCACCTTCCAGGTAGACCTGGCGAAGGCCACCCAGGGGCACCAGGGGATCACCATCGTACTCCGCCTTTCCCGAAGCGAAAGGACCCAGGCCTCGGGCCAAAGGCTGTACCAATAAAAGTCCTTTGAAAAGGGAAACTGGTTGGTTCAACCTATCTGGTTGGTGATTTCAACCTATATACTGTTAATAACGGTTAATATATGGAAATATATATATATGGTTAATGATGGTTAATAACTATCTGGTTGGTGGTATAATTACCTACCCCTCTGAAAAATGATGGACTGAAAGTCAGTTGGGATGGTTGGTTATTCCATTCCCAATATATGGAAAAAATGTTCCAAACCACCAATCAGCTATGATTGGAGGTGAAAATGTTCAGTCTATGCTCTCATCCATCGGAGCACATGTTTTTATCCCCAAGAGTGGCACGGATTTACCGATAGTCGATTGGAGCAGCATGTTTTTGACCTGGAACATGATGCGTTTCAAATGTTTCAACTCTCAAAAAATCAGGAAATTAGGAATTTTATACCCAGAACGTAGTGATTCTACAATTGACCCAGCAAATGGCGAGTTGAATTCATAAGAGTGGAGAGATGAAGAATTTGTACGCAGAAATGCGTGTTTCTTTGGAAACCCGCAAACATGGAAATTACACCAACGCAAATTTATGGATTTCACTTGGGGAACTAGCCAGTAGCCACGTTCAGGGAAGTTCTCTTCACTTCAACAAATTTTGGTGATCAACAAGAAAATCAGGTGTAGCAGTGTAGCGGTTGGTGGCAATACAGGAAACATCAGAAAACCTAAAAAATTCTCATGGTAAAGCCATATCCTGTGCCATCCGGTTCCACCTGTTGTATATGGAATATCCCCATATACCCGGCCTGCTAAACTAACAGTTGCTATTGAAAATGGCCATAGAAATAGTGGCTTTGCCCATTAATAGCATGGTGATTTTCCATAGTTTTTTGTTAACGTTTACCAGGCCGGGTATATCCCCAGTGATGGATAGGTTATCTAAGAGCTAATCCCTGACGTGGGATGTACATCCAAGCAATCCAATGCTTTGCATTTGTTCCATCCCAAACTATACTGGTTGGTCAGTCGATGTTCCTAGTATGACTTATATAGATAATGTTACCCTCTGGTAAATTAACATAGCTATGCAAAATCACTATTTTTAATGGGTAAATCCACTATTTCTATGGCCATGTTCAATAGCTATATTAGTCATTACCAGAGGGTATAGTGCCATAATAAGCCACTTCCCCTGAGTTCACCCAAAAAGGAAGTTCTACAGCCAGCACTGCGAAAAGCCGTCCAATCACCGTCCAAGTTGCACCACCACCTCTTCGCAAAGCGGCCGGACGTCACCGGCAGGGAGCCCAGCAGCGTCAGCGTTGTCAGCACGGCATGGCACGGCATGGCACGGCATGGCACGGCATGGCACGGCATGGCACGGCATGGCACGGCATGGCACGGCATGGCAGCTGAGCAGATTTGACGGGGTATTTCCTGGGGATATCATGGTATGGTAATGTTATATACTATATGATATCCTGGGGTAATATACATTACCATATAGACATGATATTTGGGGTAATGTAAGAAGCTATATGGTTACAGCCCACACTCAAGTCGGGCATACAAAATACTTCTTGACGTAGGGAAACGGGGTCCTAAATGGTTAACCATTCAATGGCTTAAAACCAATCCCAAACACAAAAACGACTCAGTACCCAACAATCCCAATTTTTTGTTTGAAGACATCCCGACATAGACCATCCTGGTTACTCTTGGAGGGTCTTGATGTGCTCGTGGTTCCTTGAACCTTTCAGGTGCATTCCATGCACTTCACCAAGCGACATGAAATTGCCAAGCTTGACAGGAAATAAAGACAAGACAATTTGACCATCAACAGAAATGATCAACATTGAGATCATCAATACTTCCAGATAGCCATCTGGGTGGTGGTTTCTATTTGCTTCCTGAAATACAAAGCATCGCCAAGGTATGTCGATCGACAGGTCACCCCATAGTCATGACGCAAACAATGTGAAAACTCGGGAAAACTTGGGTTTTGTTTATATACATCACTGGTTGGTGGTATACCTACCCCTCTGAAAAATATGAAAGTCAGTTGGGATGATTATTCCCAATATATGGAAAAATAAAAAATGTTCCAAACCACCAACCGGATAAACATGTTCGACGTCAGTTCCTGTATAGTTTTTGTTGAAGAAAAGGGGACCCCTAAAGAAGAACTACTAAAATCAACTAGTTTATGAGCCTCACGTGTCCAATCTTCTAGTAACCATGAATTGGGGTATACCGTACGGTATACCGTATACCCTCTAAAATTGACAAGACCAGATATGTAGTCCTGTCTCATATGTTTCCCCTTTCAATCGGCCAGCCTATCAACAATTGATATTGATTCCTGGTGATAGTCTCAGCATTTTCAATGGGTAAATTCCACTATAAATCACCATTTTCAATAGCAAACTGTTAGTCATTACCAGGCCGGGTAAATGCTGGTGCCATTCAATTCCCATCACCTTCTTCTCGGTCCCAAAAAATGGGGCACCCTAAGACTTGGATCAGAATCCTTGCCCCCAACGATAGTTCCTGGGACGGTCAAAGATTGAGTACCCCGGAAATGGAAAGTTTGGTCCAGAACAGAATCCCATTTGGGATTGCTGATTTCTGCCATAAAATCCCACAAAACAGAAAAACCAAACAACAACAAAAAACATCTCAAACTGGAAAAGATCTCAAGATATCTCAAGCATATGCAGCATATCTACCCTCTGGTAAACTAACATAGCTATGGAAAATCACCATTTTTAATGGGAAAATCCACTATAAATGGCCATTTTCAATAGCTACGTTAAATTACCAGAGGGTATGTCTTCCTTTATGTACATCAAAATGGTTCCCACTCAAATCTCAACCTTTCTGGATTTGTTTCGCTCGAGTTCCTGGGCAGTTCCAAGATGTTCCATCATGAATCTTACTGCTTGGTTAAGAAGAAACTTTCCACTGGTTGGAATATGATAATCCCATATACTCCCCAATATACAGATGATAATTATCAAATAATATATTCAACCCCCCGAACTAATCAGACTCATCAACAGTGCTTTTCAGGCTGGGATTCACATCAACATATCATGTTTCTTTCAAATTTGGGACGCTTTTCACAATGCCCAACCTCAGTTTTTCGGAGAATCCAAGAGACCCCCACACAGAAGGAACATCCAGAGCAACATCAGTTAGAACATCCTATATGTAGTTTGATGGATGTTCTAAGTGTGAGGCTCCTAGCGCTTGCAGCCCTGAGAATCCCTAGCATTGGATCTATTCATGTGAAGTCCCAATTTTTTTGGATATGAATATTGTACTATAGTGGCTAAAAATATGCCCATTTCAGGATGATGGTCGAAACCATTGTTAACTGGGCAAACAAATCATGGGATTACTCCCCAAATAAACATCACAGCATAGGGGGATGGGATTACCCTCTGGTAAACTAACATAGCTATGGAAAATGACCATGTCCGCCGACCCTGCCTTAGCCAAGGCAGGGGCGGCGCCTGGGACCACCGCAGGTGTGGAACTTTTTTTCGTTCCCAATGCTTTGCACTTTCCACGAGCCACCCAGGCCATAGCACCCTCTGTT
>Ga0126342_10009586_pt1 | contig 17352 bp, 16 predicted proteins | sample Cyp1metagenome_FD_92528 | JGI IMG/M metagenome (GOLD analysis project Ga0126342, IMG submission 92528) | Coral microbial communities from Lord Howe Island, Old Settlement Bay, Australia - Cyphastrea 1 metagenome | ecosystem: Host-associated > Invertebrates > Cnidaria > Coral ... | reverse complement strand
TGATCCCTCGATTTTTTTTTTTGATCCTTATTTGTTTTTTTTTTGATCCCTTAGCCGTTGTGCGATGGATGACCCAAAAAGCAACTTGTCAAGAGAAAACATCCGGGGCATGTTCCATACCTGCGTTGGATTGGCAGAGATTAATAGCGCGGCAAACAGAGGAATAGTAGGGAGTAACCCCCCCCAAAAAAAGAAACTATATACTATTGGGATCTAACCAACTACATTTGGGTATCATCTATTTACAAGTTATGATAAATTGTGATAATCAATGATGAATTGTCATAAAATATGATTAACATCTAGGAACCCTCAGAAAGATAGCAAGAAGATGCGAGATGTGTTCAAACCTTCTACAACGGAGATAACGTATGACATTGTCCAATCTTGTTCAGTGTCACGTCATACTTACTAACAGTTTAACATGATCAATTACCATAAATCATGATAATCTTTGATAACCTATGATAATCTATGATAATCTATGAACATCTGACACTTTCCTATACCTTTCTGTTCGGTTTTCTATGCTTTACTTCGATCAACGCAGGCACCACCTCCCCGACAACGAGATCATCCTGGCAGCCATGCCCCTCAGCGCCGAGCTGCGCCGCGCCAGCTCCACCGAGGGCAAGGCCATGCGCTTCGCCATTCATCCGCAGTTCGAGGCCCAGCCGTTGCGCGGTTCGGCGTTCCCGGTGGGAAAAATGTGGGGCTGTGCTGTTTTAAGGGGTTTGCAGGGTGGGATTATTCAGGGCTTTTGAATGAATCTTTGGGTATGTATTGTTGCCTAATTGTTCCATGTTTGAATATGTTTAGTGTTTTTGTTCGGGGTGGTTCGTCTCCCAGTGCATACTGCGCGGGCCCCCAACAGATAGCCCAAGTTGTACGTACAATTATTCGATCTGTTTCTGACATCCTTCAACCACAAAGATGGGGGAGATTCCCCCCTTTGCAAATGTCTATATTAGATGGCTATATTAAGGGTATGAATGATATGAGAAATCACTCCCAAATTTTCTTACATACTAAGTTGGTCACGTAACTACTATGATAATGCTATGATATCATGATTTCATGATTTAATCATAAGTACATAAGACTTCTGGATACTTTTAGCCAAAAGAGGAAAATCATTTCAGCACCCATCCCCATTCATTGCTGGCCCCATGCGCCGTGTCTTCCGTTGGCAGCTTGGAGGCACATCATCTTCGGGAACGAGTGCAGGCTGGGCAGAGAAAAGGTGGTAGAATGTGCCCCCGGTTGTAAATTGGTTTAAAGCCCCATCTAACCGGAGTCTGTAAACCCTAGTTGATAGTTTTAAACCAGCTTAGCTGACTCTCGGACACCACCTTGTATCTGCTTATATCCACGATCCAACTTGACCCAGTCATCTTGGGTTCTAATGAACAACGTGGCCATAGTCTGCGATGGAAACTGCTAGCTGCTAGACTTTGGGTGTCCCCTAGTTATAAGTTGATCTATATCCCCCATAAACCATGCAGATATCTACCATAGACCCTACAAACCAACTTAATCCAACTTATAAATAGCCAACGAATTGGGGCACCGCCTTGCAGACTCGTGACTTGGACGTTCCCCCGTTGTCCGAGGAGCTGTACCAGTTCTACCAGTGTACGCCGCCAGCCTCCTGTCTCCGATGGCTCCGGTACAGGGTGTGTCATCTTGTGCCCCTTTCTGGCTGAGATCGTCACCGTAACCAACGAAAAATTGTGATTTAACGTGGAAAAATGGTAGCATGATGGTGATGTAGTGCCATATGATCGGGATTATTTGGGTAAGGTTGGGCAAACATTATTGAAATAGATTATATAAATAATGAAGACCTCATCAACGACGTCACCATAAATCATGGTTATATAACGAGGGGAATTAACCTCACAAGTGGGATGATGTTCGGTATGACCCGTTCTATGGTTCTGGGTATCTTATGGAATCAGCGCTAAATCCACCTGGATGGGCACCCACAAAAGGCACGTCAAGCTGGATGATTTCCAGCATGCTTATATAACACCTGCGGGATAAGCCCAACCCTGAAATCAAACTGGATGATCAATAGAAATTACCATGACTTACCCAGACTGGAATGTTGTGGCCTCAGAATCCTCATGGCTGAACCCCCGGTACTCCATCCAATGGTGAGAAGATCTACAGTAGAGGAAACCCGTATTGCGGATGGTTTCCTGAAGATTTTCCATGAAACCAACCTAGTGGCATGAGGCAAGCTTCGCCAAAACCATGGAGAAGTTCCAATCTCGCTACCTGATTTTGGAGTTCAAGCGATGCAGCCGTATCCTCAGATCAGCTCTGTGATCTCTGTGCCGACTGCAGGCCTTGATGGTTTATAGTGGCCTCCTGGCCGACTTTAACTATGATACCCTCTGGTAAACTGACATAGCTATGGAAAATCACCATGTTTAATGGGTAAATCCACTATAAATGGCCATTTTCAATAGCTATGTTGGTTTACCAGAGGGTAATGGTGGCCAACATTTGGAGGTAGCATCAATTCAATGGCCTGAAGAAATCCCTGAAAAAATCGCTTTGGAATGTGTTACCGGCAATCCAGAGTCAGCATGACTCAGCTGCGTCATGTATGCCCATGGTTCTTTACCGACCTTTGAAAGACGTTTATTGGAAGGGCAGCAGGATGCACACGGAGTCATTTGGTCGTTTATTTGATCATATCTTCAATGATATTGATGGGAAGTATCATCACGACTCGACTGGCTGTTTCTCTTTTCCAAACTGCTTAAAGCATATTGTCAAACCATCAAGCGTCGCAGATGAGTTAGCTGGTGATTTATTTAACTAGTGTTGTTTGGAATCCCGGAATTGCTCCATGATTATTAACCAATTATCCCTTTCATAAGGAAAACCGCAGGGATTCTCTAGGATAAACAGCGATATGGAAAAGCCCATGTTTTTTTTTCAGGAAAATGGTGCAAAATGGTTTACAACTGGTTGATTTTCATCTATGTTGGTTTACCCTAAGGTAGCTCCGGAAAATTTTAACATACTTCAGGTGGGTGACCATTGGTTTTCGTGAGGTTTTGGCCCCTTCTTACTGGACAAGTATCCTGAAGTCAACTGCAAGGTGGGGTGCGCATGAAAATGCATGAGAATCCGCGATGATTAATGGGAAAATGACTACACTAATACATCTATATAATACTATAATGTAAATACATGTGCCATGTATATATATATATAATATATTTATCAATTTATTTTTAATATATACTGTATATATATATATTGGAAATATGTAGAAAGACATGCTGTATGGATTAATTGTGCAGTACACGGTTGGCTGTTTCATTTATGGGTGATTGTTTGGAAGGTCGGTTTCCATTGAAATGTTGATTCCCCAGCTATCTTGATAGCTGCAAAATCATTTGCATACCAGCGACTCCTGGCACAGGAAAAGGAGGTTCCTTGGCAGGAACTCTTTTGTCCCAGGCGGGCGCGCGACACGAAGTCTGCGCAATTGGGAAGACATGTACTCTACATGTATCCAAACTGATGAGCCACACTCAAGCATGAAATCACTAGCACTGGAGAATACAGTACATATGAAATCCTCAATCAACCCTGTTTGTTAGTCATGCCTTTGCTTGCCCTACTTTCGGGTGATGATTTGCATAATGTTGGGATTTTCCCCATGGAATCCTCTTGGCAAAAAGGTGACTCTAATTTCTCAAAGGCACAGTCGAAGTTCATATCTTAGCCCCCCACGTGGAGAGAGTCCGATTTTATTCACCATAACAGTTCACATCATTTACCCATCATAAGCCCTATGATGATGATACTTTTTTCATGGTTTTATGACTTCAATTCTTTCCAAGATGGCCCCCCTACTACACAGCTAAGTTGGCTTAGAACTCCAATGACTAAGAGGAATTGTATGGAGTTTTTGGCCAGTATAGCCATTGAATTCTTGGGGATTATAAACCAACATACTGGGAGCCCCATATGAAGCCGGCGTGGAAATACGTGGATCAGGGCCTTGGCATCCCCGCTCTTCGAGCTGCAATGGGCCAACGCGGAGTTTGCGGTGTTACGCCTCAGGGATTCGAAGGCGCGGCGCGGCATGGGGATGCCAACGCGGTTTGCCGTGGAACTCAGAGGTTTTCCTCCAATGCGGCAATCGGAATACTAACCTATACTAACCCCATGTTCAATATGTGGCTTTAAGGCTACCCTAAATTACAAAACTGTGTATGTGCAAGTGGGGTAGAGCTTAAATCGTGTGAAGTCCTCCACCCGATTTAGGAAGTGGCAAGAAATGCCAAAGATGGACATGTGGCAGACCTGAAGACGTGGGAACCCATGCTGCAGCGCTGCCAGAAAGAGGTGCGAGGGACCCGATCCGCCACATTTGGGTCGCTGGATGTCGCTGGTGATTTTCAGTTTCAACAGCATCCATGGCAGCCAAAAGAACTTCTCGTTGAATACCAATTTCTGGCTGCCAGGAGCCACTAGAATGTGCCGCCCGCGCGGCAGACCTTGCATTAGCTTTCCGAAAGATGGGGCAGATGCAGGCCCCAGACCCCAATCCGATGGGAACTGGTCAACAGGTTCGCCCTTTCCATACAGATTCTGCTGTTGGGAGTGAAGTAAAAGCAACTGAAGGGTAGGAGAAATGCTGAACACTGACACTGAATATATAACAAAATCACCAAGGGGAGGAGAAAAAAGGAGATTGAACATTATCGAGCATGCAAAAAAATGGGGATTGGAAGTGAATGCAAGTGATGTGTTGGTGCCTGGCTGGGAGGATGATCGAGATTTATCATGAAACGAAGGGATCCCAGGAGCCAGACAGCGTCGTTGGTGGATGCACTTGCCCAAAAACATGTTGAGATAGCTCGGTCACCAAAATGCAAACATAGGCAACATAGGGCTATGACATGTGACGAGCCCACCAAACAGTTAAACATAGAATAGACAAACCTATTGACAATGGGCAAATGTTGCATGATGTTGAATGTTGCTTCCTATGAAAAGCCGATCCACCCGGCTCAATGCCCTGGTTGTTTTTTTTTTCAAACGCCATTTTGCTTTATTATAACATGATTACAACATGATTTAACATCATTTGCAAACATGTACATTTACACCTAGCACTTGGATGTGCATCCCACTCAGCAACTAGCATCCAAGTACCTGAGGATCATCCCACTTCGTACGCGTTTAGTAACCGCTGTTGTAGCCCCTTGATACAGGGCTATATTATGAAAAAAGGGGTTACAAGTTCTAACCCCAATGAGATTTAAGTGCCAGATATTTTTTTGGATCTCCCTAGGTATGGCTAATTTCCATCTTCCCATTTAGTTCAATCATATATTCCCATAGTTCCATATATTGAACGACAATATCTATTAGCTAATTCTATATTCAATGGGAATATATGTTTAGTTACATTAATGTCCATCTAGTTCAACAAAAATTCCCATCTCCAGATGGGATCATCCCCTTATATAACCATACGAATCATGGAAAAAATCCCCATGGAACTATATAATGTAATCTTCCCATCTAATGGTTACCATATCCCCATTGAGTTCAACCATATCTTCCCAGTTCCACGATTTCCCCAATGGGATGATCCCATCCCACCAGGTGAGTCAAAGCCTGCTGCGCTGGGCGGAAGCGTCACCTGGCCTGACCGGGAGACACCACGTCCGACGTCGGGACGGGCGTGTTTGAATGACGGATGTTGAACACCCCAAGATTGTGATACAAATGTTCAGCTGGTTGGTGGTTTCAAACATGACTGGATGATGTTCCATTTCATTTTTGTGGGATATATATAATCCTTCCCATTGACTTGACACATATTTTTCAGAGGGGTAGGTATACCACCAACCAGTCATGGTTCATGATGTTGAATATATGTTGGATCATGTTGTTCATGGTTCATCATGGTTCGAATCAAGTTGAATCAAGAGGTGATATAATCACGGCTAACCATCGTGTTCCCAGCATGATTGAGCTTTCGCTCACTCGGTTTTACCGTAATGATGGTGCATTTTTACTGATAAAATAGGTAAAAGCCCGTAATGATGGTGCATTTTTACTGATACAGTGATAAAGCTTCAGAATGTTTCGAAGTGTTTCAAACCACAGAAATTGAAAGACTTCAATTCCATGGCCATCCATGGCCAATTTAACCATCCATTTCCCAGATGCTTTTTTTCGACGTAGTCGACGTGCCTGTTTTCCCCGAGGCACGGTGATGAGGATGGGGCGTTCCAGTACATCATGGGGCAGCTTGGCGAAGTTTTATGAAGTTTTGGAAGGAGCCAGGTTGAACCTGGTCAGATGTGCATCTTACTTAGGAACGAAATGATAACTTTGAACATTTTCCTATGGAAATGTAGATCATCTATTCATCTATTCTTCCATGTTATCTATATCATTCTCACCTCATTCCATATCTCTATATATATATATTATATGATACATGTGCGTAACTGACATGATGAGAGCGTCTCCCACTTATAACGGGGCGCACATGGTCTCAAGGCATCACTTGGACTACGACCTGCAGCAAAGCCAGCGAGCAGGGCCTTACTACAAGAGAGCTGTGGAGCTGGAAAGCAACAACCCCGTCTTCGTGCCTTTCGGCTTGAGATCTGTGGAGCTATGTGGAGCTTGGTACTGTTGAACCTTGTTGGTACCTGAAAAAATTACGGAGAAGTGGAGGTTGAGTTTGGTAGATGGTTACTGTTGAACATTTACGGGACTGAGAACCACGCCGTTCCTCATTGAGAGTTTCCCTATTGGACTTCCCATTTGGAGGGGGTACACACCATTTTAAGACAAATCAAACTATGATAGGGTGTCCCACGAATTGTATTATAGATATTATATATTATAGATTATATTTATATACATGTATGGTATGGCATGGCATGGCATGGCATGGCATGGCATGGCATGGTATGGTATGTATGTATGTGTGTATCTGTGTGTGTGTATCTGTGTGTGTGTTTATTCAAACATGCTAAATGTGAGGAATTGGCATAATTCTGGGGCTAAATCCACCAATGGTATCCAATGGTGATGTGCATCTGAGTTGGTATGTGGTTACAGACCATGATTCGTTTTTTTGTAGCCAGTTATGTGGTTAAAAAATATTACATTATAATATATTATATATGATGTGCATATATAGGTAGATATATATATATACACATATATGTCTACTGTCTACATATTACCATATAGATAGTACTCACATTGTCCCATGTAAAAATGGTATTCCATTGGCAATCGAGATTATATGTCTTTCAAGAGAAGCCCCCTCACATCTCTCTTAACACATGGTCTGGTGCATTCGAGTCATTCGAGTAACGAGAGGTGACGAGAGCAATGAATCCAAGGAAGGAGTATTTGATGTGGCTGGAACTCATTGCAAAGGACCCGTTTGGGGCCTCCCAGCTGGATTTGCAGCTCTGGTCTGAGAGTCTCGATTAGCTGAATCTCCCAATGTTTATGTTATAAAACATCTGAAGCAAATCATTGGTGAATGCCTAAGATTGAGCATCCCCCAAACCTAACATAGACCCTGTAGCATGTCCGTCATATTCAGTGGAATGGTACATCCTATGTACATCCTAAGCTTCAGGGGGTTGAAAATCCCCGGTGCCCAGCTTGCGCTCCAGGACAAGCGCAGCTTGGTGCAGCTGTTGAGCCCGCGTCGCGCCGGCAGCGGCGCCAAACGGGCGTTGAGCAGCCTGGAGGATGCATCGCTGGCGTGCGAGGCCGATGTGGATGGCCATTTCCCAGTTTTTCCCACTGGTTGGATTTATGATTTTTAATTATTAGTTGAGGCTTCCCCCCATGAAAACCAACCAATAGATGATGATATCTGATGATATAACTTTCCCACTCGTTTAATATTGAATGAGGGTTCCCCCATTCAACAATCAAGAGGGTGCTGTTGTACCAGGTGCCATCCAACATTGTGGTTTCGACATGTTTGTACCATGACTACCATGGACAATGGATGATAATGTTATTGTTGGACGCGTCTAAACATAAACACCATAGCGTTTCTTAGATGTTTGACCAGTTGACCATTTTTAGGACAGTATCCAAGGTTGTTTGTGATGAAGAATGGAGATGTTTCTGGAGGCAAAAGCCTAATATAAATATTTCGGGGAGAGATTGAGGATTGGCATGAGCAACGAGACACGGGATACTGTGTACAATCAGAAAGACTTGGGACTTGGGCAATCATGGGGATATAATTAGTTGCACTATGTCGAACTCCCAGTTACTGGTAATTAGGTGACGGAAAGAGAGAAACTTGGGAATATATATATATAGACAACCAATATTGCAAAGAGAGTGGGTGAAAAGTCATGAAAAGTCTGAAGAGTCCAAAGTGGGATGGGTGTTTAGGGTCACTAGCGGATTCGGAGCATCTCCATGCATCATTTTTTGACATGCCCGAGTGGTTTCTGGATGTCAAGAAATTGGAGGAATTGTGGAGCAGCAAGATTTGGCTGCCACGTTTTCCGGAAAAAGACTTGCCAGCTGGGATGGCTATTCTGCAGGCATCTGTGACAGCCAAAGAGTTGTTCCAAGACTTGGTCCCTTGGCAGCATCTGGGGCTGACGAGCAGCTCTGATGACCAACTTGAGTAGGTGAATCAATCGCAGCTCCAATATTGCAGGACGGCTTCGCCAAACAGAGTGTGCCACGTCAAGGTTTTCCATCATTTTCCAAACCCATTTTATCTCAGTTTATCATAGTTTTTCCCATGTTTTTCCACAAAAATGGAGGCCACTTGCCGCTTCAGGACTGGTCACGGGAGCTTTGGGAATACGCCCTTGAAAACGGGCCGTGCAACCAATGTGTGGCCACTTGTTTGAGCATTGCCTGGTTGACCCTTGTTTCCGTAGAAAACTAGTGCAAGGCAATGCAAAATGTAATGCGTGTGTGTGTGTGCGCATGTTTGTGTGTTTGTTTTTTTTCTTTGTTTGTTTGTTTGTTTGTTTGTTTGTCTGTTTGTTTGTTTGTTTGTTTGTTTGTTTGTTTGTGTGTGTGTACGTATACGCATACAATGCAAACATCAAAATTTGATGAGTTGTAGAACTCTTAAGGACGTTTGTTTGTTTGCCAATCTCCATTGAAATCCAAAAAGGACGAAATGTGGGGATGGATCAAGTTACCTATTAAATACCATAGTTTTTTTGGGATGAACATCCATTTGCCAGCTATTTTTTGGTGTGAGCAGCCAGGAGTACCAGGGATTTGACCCATAGCCGCGTTTTGCCATGTGACAGAACAGAACACAAGATCCATTTCAGCCCACTTCCAAACCTCAATGTTCACCAGTCTCCAAACATGATGATGCAAACTGCAAACGGATTCCCTTTGCTGTCACCCCAAGTGACACTTGCCGGACTTAGATGAACATCATGAACCGAAAAATGCAGAGCGGCGGACCGGTGTGTCTGAAAATGGGATATACCATGGATATACCATGTATATCCCCCAAAATTGCAATTCTAATTGGGAAAATGATGACTCAAAAACCAATGGATTTCAGATGGTTTTGGGGTACCCCCTTTTCAAAACACACCCAAAAATCGCCGTGTTGGTTATGCATCCAACTTTTTCCCCATGGTTTCCCTATTTCAATTAGGGGTCCCATTTTGGGTCTGGTCTGAGGACAACAACTGGCCCATCCACACGTCAGCCCAGTCCATGCGTGAAGACGTTGGCTGCTTGGATGGCGGATGTGGATGGAGATGGGCAGCGGCAGAGTTTGGTTACGATTAATATCGTGTCATATATCGAATATGCATGTGTATATTAGATAAGTTATTAGATATATACTTAGATACAACAACTGGTTGGTGGTTTGGAACAATTTTCATTTTTCCGTATATTGGGAATAATAATCCCAACTGACTGATATTTTTCAGAGGGATTGAAACCACCAACCAGACAATAATAAGACTGATGAATATATATATATCAATATATATATACATTAAATCAATGGTGATATTAGTAATAATATGCAATAAAAATATTCACGATGATATGTGTATGTATATATATATATATAATATGCACTCGGATGTATTGTGTGTGTGGGTGTAAGTACTCTACTCTGATGTCATGTGATGTAATGTGATATAATTTAATGCCATGCAATGCAATGTGTGTATGTGTGCATTTTCAATCTGTAAATTAAATTAAGAAACTATTAAATTTCAGAGGGTACTTCGGGGATCACTGTATGACGAATGCACCAGTCACTCGTAGTATGAGGGAATCTGGCGACTTAGTGTTAACCATAATGGTTTTAAATTCTTAGCGTACCATCAAAAGTGAGCATACTGCCAAGAAAAAAGTTTTTGAATTTAATGTTAATTAAAATAAATAAACACACACGCATGTCATATATACATATTAATACATATTATATAGTTGATCAATTTCACTAGGACTGGTGAGTTGTTGGAGCTGGTGCAAGCATGGTCAGCACATCAAATTTCAATGAGTTGGATGGATTGAGGCTGAAAATGACCAAACCTTGTTGATTCGTGGATACTTTTGATATTTGCGGATTGTTTTGGGAGATTGTAGTGGGTTCAACCCACACTTTCCCAACTTTGAACAGCTTATGATTCTGCGGCTTATTTTGGATCTCAACATGTCTCAACCCCAAAAAGGTCGACCCGGTGTCAGGTGACTGGCAGCTGTTTCTCAACATCTTCTGGCACCGATCTATGCGCAGTTCCTTGCTGTCCATCACAGGCCGGGGAAAATGTCATCACCATGCACGGTCGGGCAGATATGTCAGCCGCTGTCAGCCCTCCAAAAGAGGTACCCTTTGGGAATTTAACTCAGCATAACTCAGCTATGGACAATTGCAATCTTTAATAAACGGTCCATGTTCAATCCATTTTCTATCTTTAAATTAGCGGATGTAGAATTATCCCTCTTCTGTGGACCACACATGGCTCCACGATGCCAAGGGTTGTCACAGGATTCCCAAAAGCTCAAGAAATGCCGCCCAGTCACCGTCAGAGTCTCAAGCCGCAGGTCATGGGGGTCGTCATGGCCACCGTGAAAGACGTTACAAAGCGTGGAAGCGAAGATTTAGGTTGAGGGCCCTCAGGTACCACCCAGACTGATCCCTGGGTTTCCCTGGGCATCCCTGGGCTTCCCTGGGCTTCCGAGATGTACAAAAACAATTGACATGGGATGAAATGGGATGATATGGCTTTGTCTTAAATGAGGGGTACCGTGGGATAGCCCAAAATAATCCAAAAATAGTGATTCTCAGGGGGTAGCTGATGATATGCCAGCAATGTTTGGGCGTTCCCTATTCTCAGACCCATTTCGCTTGTTGAAACCATCGGCCATAGCTTTCGGAGACAAATTTTTGAGTTGGTTGCCAGTGTGGTTCCAAGATGTTCCGATGAAATACTTGAAATACCAATCGAAGAATCGTTTCGGAGGCCCAGGATGATTGCAAACATGCGCGAAAAGGGCCACAGCTGATGTTTGGAAGGGCGGTCTCAGGGGGTTCCAACCCCATCTCAGTGAGCCATGCTGTTGGGTCATGGTGGTTGCAAGGCCCGCCACTAGTTGGCTTGTAATTATAAACCCCATCAAGTATAGTTACTAGTTATATCATGTTATATCCCCATAAAACACTTGACTAGCCAAGTTATTTGCCTCAACTTAGCATAAATAAACGGTAAACGGGGGTCCTGATGCACCCGGGGCAAGAACACAAGTGACACAAGTGACGTCGGGAAATTGCACAAGGTTGGCCATGGCATTTGTTGATCCCAATAAGCTGCTACCAGCCGAAATTTGTCGAAAGCCCTTCGTCGTGAAGTCAGGTGTGACCCATTGTGACCCTATTTCATTACTTCATCATGGCTTTATCAAAACCTGAATGGTTCGAAATGTTTGTTCTGCCACATTTGCCAACTCACTCCTCCCAGTAATGGTGGTGAATCACCTAAAAACCGGTGGTGAATCTCCAAATTCCGCCCAAAATCTCCCATAGAAAATCAGAGAATTTGCTGGTGAACCACATGATGGACATCGTTCCCACCCTCAAAAAGGCACCGCTTATCACCACTTCTATGAATTGGCTTCAACGGCAGGCCCTTTCCAAGGAGAGCAGTATCAACGAGGTACTCCAAGCAGGTGACACCATTCGACGCCTGCAGGTGCCACGCGGTGAGGCAATGTTTGTGGATTTTGAGTTTTTTTTGTTCCTAGCATTGGATTTAATGTTAGATATATTTAGATATTGTTAGATAGATTTTAGATACGTTCTTTGATTTTTAGGATGGATTTTGGAGTTCGGATGGGTGGACAGATTCGGCTGATCTTGATTGGCGGATGTTTGATAGATTATGATCAAGAGTGATTGCTTGATTGATTGATTGATTGGATCACAGATTCCCATTGGTGATGAGCATTTCAGACTCACCCATGCTGTGCTTTGTCACCCAAAACTTGGCCCCCCAAAACTTGGAGGATGACATGAGGTCGTAACGCTGGGAAAATTCTGTCAGTTCACTCGTGACTCGTGGCCCATCGCTCTGGTATAGATGGCCTATTTTTAGATGATTTACCTGTTAAAAATGGTGATTGTCCATAGCTATGTTGGTTGACCAGAGGGTAGCATAATTTCGTAGGTCAATCACTTGGAAATGGACCATGTTCAATTAGAGGTTAGCCCCTTTTGACTTGTGTAGAATGTGACCCATGGGGTTCGCCATCGCCAGGTGGTGAATTTGGGAGACAACTTCCCATCTGCCAAGGTGGGATTTACCTCTGGAAGTTGATCAAAGCCTCTGAGAAGCCCCGGCAAAAAAAATCATTTCAGATTTCCGCGGCAAGGTGGCGAACTCGCTGAAGTTCCCAGGGGAAATGGCTGGGATCTTAGCCCATTTTTTGAGGATTGAAACGGAGCACACGGAGAGCACACGGCTCCTCCGGAGGCCATGGGGCCGGACAGTTGGTCCACGCAAACCTTGATGCGCCACAACCGCCGGGACGACCGTGGAAGGGTCCCATGGCCCCAGATGGCAACGGCAATTTGCACCGAAATTCAATGGGCCACGGCTTCCATATGCTTCCATAGCTGATGTAGATATTGCATTTTTTCTGGGTAAAGTTGATCACGACCTCACTGCGACCGAAGCCTGGAATCATGGATAGCAAGGGAAATCATCCCCAAATGGCCAAACTATTCAGGTTAGTGAAATATTATAATTTATCCATCATTATGTAGCAAATGACCGGAGGGTTTATGCTGAGTACTGGATCGTGCAAACATGATTGTTTGCTGGGGAAACTGCTGAATTTCCCATTCAATGGGGGCAGAGCTGATGGTTGAAATTTTGCCTCAATGACCAACAGCTGGGAAGATTTCCATTTACATAAGGTTTTTGCGATTGTTTGCCTATACCCTGAGTATCCCTGAGTCACCAGTGACGTATATCCATAATATGATGTCTATCCAATACATTCAGTTGGGCAAGTTTCCAAACTCAGAGCTTTGGGGCCCGTGGGGCCATGCTGCGACATTGCACTGCCTCTCAGAACTATTTGCAGCTTCTGCGAAGTGGACCTCGTAAGACACTTCACTTCGCAGGGATGCACAGTTGGGGATACGCTGAAGGGGTAGAACTGAGGCCTGCTGTGCTTGGGTTTTCAGGTGCGATTGTCAACGGTGCATCTCAAGTACTTCTATGCACCTGGCAGCAACCAATCTGACCATTCCTGACCTATTAAGTCAAAAGGATGAAAGATCATTAATGGAATGACGAGCATATCCCTACATCCTGACAGCTTGCGCCAGAAGAATGGTCCTTTCATTCAGCCCCATGGCATTCCTACCCAGCCCAATCAGGACCCAGCCAACAGCTCTGCCGTCATTGTGACCTGTGGAGGCTGTCGGGAATGAGTCAGCCTGGTTGTTTACGTCATATGACAGTTTCCAACCAATGGTTTTAGAAATTTAGATGATATATGCATATGTATGCCTGCTTTTCTTACCCTTACCGGCCTCGCTTGGCCCACATTAGCAAGCATGTTATTTTGGTTGGATATGGGCGGCTAAACCCACAAGTCAGGGACAGCGGCTGGACCATCAGCATCCACTGCATTGGCTGGGTACTTTCAACATGTTTTATCGACCTCATGTTCGATCTTGCAAGGGTTAGATTCGGATAGATTAAAGAGGATTTTAAACATCCCAATGTGTGAAACCTTCATGTTCCTTCTGGTTTCGACATGATTTACTTACACTTTCATGGATGAACGATTTTTTAAGGGCTGAAATATGCTCAACTGCCAGGCCTGTGCCCGGGACTGAATTCCGTTCCGGAGCCCAGCGGGGCCGGCGGGGCGTTCCCTGCCATACTGAATTCGCCTCTGGTAAACATGGCAATTGGAGAATCCCCATCAAAAATGGAGGTTTTAATATGTTTTAATGGTAACATATGGTAAAATCATGTATATAAAACATCATAAAATCATTTTTATGGGGTATGTTCCATTGCCACATCTGATTACCAGAGGCTAGATGGAATTAGGACATGGACGGATGGCTTCTTGTCACAGCAGCGTGCGCTCAAGCGCAGCACCGGATGGCCATCCGGATGCTGGATGAATTTTTGGTCCCTCTAGTTGATCTGCAACGGAAATGGCCATATCCAACACATCAACTACTGGTTGGTGGTTTGGAACATGACTTTTATGACTTTCCATATGTTGGGAATGTCATGTCATCCCAACTGACTCATATATTTCAGAGCTTGAAACCAGCAACCAGAATACGTTGAGTCAAGATCAATCCTAATCATATGTTGGATCGGATTCTAGGTCTCCTCCAGCTATTCCAACAATTTTGGCGAGGAAAACTGTCCAGCCAACATGTGCCAACATAGATATACCATATTTATACCATGATATACCCCTTGAAGCACCTCCCTTCGCCCCCGATTCCATGAACGCGTCTTAAGGTCATCCGTGAAATTGCCTGGTGCTCAAAGGTTGGGAGGACCTTGAGGGAAATCAGAACTCAACCTGCGCCCAGGTACAATCCTCTGAAAGCATCTAAAACCAAGGTGTCAATTTTGTGAAAAAAGGTCACAAGCCCCTGGGAAACAGCAGCAGGACCATTTAAATCATTTTAAATCAACATATTGATATTGTCATATTGGACCATATTGGACCTGATATGCCATTTAAATGGTGCTCTCTTAGGTCATGACGCTGACAGCCTATGGCGTAAAGAATGTCTTCGGATGCGTTGGGGGATATAAAGGTGGGGTGCACCTCCGGCCCAGCACCAGGTATTTTCGGAATGGTCGGTATGTTTGCTGCCTGTGTCTTCTTGGTGTGACGAAGCCCCCATATACTGTATCTATAATATATATATGGGTACCCATATATTAATATTATATTAGTGTATATCATACATCGTCTTAATCTCCCTATTTTTGTCTTGGAAACCCCTTACACAAGTGATCCAATCACGTCACAACTCCCATGATTCTTATGGAGTAATTATGTAGCAGCTGGACGCATGATGGAGGCATGGTGAAGCCAGAGACATGGATGAAGTTGACCCCACACGTGGTGCAAGACATCCACAAGAAGGGCGGCACCATCTTAGTCAGCGACCGAGGCGCCGGTAGACACCCATCAGATCCATCAAAAGAGCTTTCGATCTTGGTAGATCTTACTATTTCATCCTTGCAGGGAATCCTCCACACATGGACATCGCCAAGATGCTCCAAGAAAAGACGCTCATTGGCACAAAGCCCGTTGCTATAGTATGCTACAGTCATAGTTTGAGTTTGAACATGCATTAGTCGGAAAGAAAGGCAGCTAATTGCATTTGGTGATTGGATGTGATTGGCATTGTGGCACTTTCACTGAGAGACACCTGGAGGTTTCCTAAAATGCGGGTACCCCAGTTCTCATCCATTTTGAAGGGCTTGTCCATGATAAACTATCCAACTATTGGGGTACCCCCATTGATGGAAACCACCGTGAGGAACATCAAGCAGTACTTTGTCATCGGCGGAGATGGCACCCAAGCAGGTGCCCTTTTGCTTCCAAGATGTTTCAAGTATCAAGGTACCCTCTGGTAATTTAATTTAACATAGCTATTGAAGCCATGGCCCATAGAAATAGTTGATTGCTCTATTAATAGCATGGTGTTTTTTTCCATTGTTATGTGGCTACGTTTACCAGGCCGGGTATCAACTCGCTGTCCATGGATCCATGGTCATCCATGGTCGTGGACCATGTGGACCTGGCCAGGAGCCTTTGAAACCTTCAGATGCACCAAAGAGATTGAACATGAAGTGGCAGTGGATCCTTGACATGGCGGGATCCGGGATCTCCTGGGGAATTTCACATACTTTCACCAGGAGCAATTGAAAATCATAATGTTTATCGTTAAACCCATGCAAATCATCTCCAACTGAGGGTCATTTTCCAACATTTTCCATAGTTAAATTACCGGAGGGTACTGGTGGTGTGAAGGTGAAGATGACCCCGGAAGCGTTAAGGCACGGCAACCAATGGGTGTTTGATCTCTTTTGGAGGAAAGTTTTGCCGACAGACCCGAAGCCAAGGTGGGCGTGCCCAAGACGATCGACAATGACATCCCCGTCTTGGACAGGCGTGCCTTCCCAGTGACCAACAGCAGCCCACGGAGGGCTTGGAGATGGCTAAGAGCCCTCTTTTGGCTTCCCTTTTAAAGGACCTACAAATGCTGCTGTTGATGATCATCTTCCAAAAATCGTCATCTTTATGTTGCTGCATGTGTGCAGTTCTGCAGAAGATTACAGAAGTTACATGTCTGTATCCGGCTAATGGACTCAAATATGTCTGTATGGTCCATCCTATTGGTCCCCCTCAACACCGTTTGGAAACCATGACATCCGCCGAATCCAGAGTCCAGCTATACCCAGAATTGGTGGGAGATTTCCATGCAACTCTGAAAAAGATGCCGTAAAGTATGTCCAGGATGATATAGACCTTGTTTTTCCATGTTTGTCCTACAGGTACCAGGCTTCCAACGTCTCTATCTTTTGCGGGTGCAGTTATGTGCAGTTCTAGTTTTACACACACTTGCTCAGAAACATCATTGCGAATTTCTGTTGTGGAATGCATCTCACGTGCATTAACAATTCAGTAAAACCTGACAGGAAAAATTGGTTGACCCAGCGTGAAATTCAGTTAGAAGAATACTTTCTACGCCCTTGCTCTGAAGACAGTTCTGATGCAGCTGAACCATTCGTAAATGAC
>Ga0126342_10009585_pt1 | contig 17353 bp, 13 predicted proteins | sample Cyp1metagenome_FD_92528 | JGI IMG/M metagenome (GOLD analysis project Ga0126342, IMG submission 92528) | Coral microbial communities from Lord Howe Island, Old Settlement Bay, Australia - Cyphastrea 1 metagenome | ecosystem: Host-associated > Invertebrates > Cnidaria > Coral ... | reverse complement strand
GCCCTTCACGTCCAATCATCCCCAACATTATTAATTCCCCAACTAACCATCATAAAATATCAGAATATAGCATATCCCAAAGGGTCACTTAGTATCACAAGTGACCTTGTTCAGGTCTCAAGTGACCTTTCGATAAATAATCTCTAAGGGACCTCAATTGGAGGTCACTTTGAAGATCCTGGTATATATATATATTTATTTTGAAGGCTTATAGCGGGTTCAGTTATGTTACTGTAAGTCAATATATCCCCATTTACAGCAAAGAATTGCCGGTCCGCAACCTTTGCTTCACTGCCCATCCGGATTGAAACAAAGCCACGGAAACGCACTTCAGGTGTGCCATGGGCTGCGGCATCAGCACCAGGCCTGGTCGATAGTCGATGAATCTGCGCAGTTTCAAAAACCTGATGGGCTATACGTCTGATTCCCAGGGTTATCGAACAAACACTAACACTAATATATGATCAATGATTTAGTACATGTATGTGTATAGAATATATATATATATATATATATGTATATGCAGGTCTGAATTTGCGCACGTGTCACAAAGTGACATTTCACCAATGGAGATCAACGTAGAGATGGTAATAGGTAGTATGATCCCCAATACAGTTGCGCCTCTCGCCTTTAGCCAACGCTTCAGCGTGCAGCAAACGAAGGGCCTGGAATCAGCAACTTCTACCATTCCGTGAATTTTCGATGGCAGCATTTGATCAAAACCTTGTCTCAACTTGAAGGTCTCATTCTGAAATTTAATAGAATCCATTTCAGTATGCAAATTTCGCAGATTCTACCCTCTGGTAAACTAACATAACTATGGAAAATCACCTTTTTTAATGGGAAAATCCACTATCAATGGCCATTTTCAATAGCTATGTTAGTTTACCAGAGGGTAATCCAACATTTTGGCACATGACAATCATGTCATACCCATGGCACATCCCATGGCACCCAAACCAGCCACATGATTCGATGGCCTTCTGAAACAACTCATCGGCAGCCTGCCGATTCGGCTGCCAGGAGATTGGTTTACTGTTCTGTCTTTTGGGTTGCCATGATCAACCTCAAACTTGCATAAACTTGCTATGTTCAAATGCTGAAAAAAGAGCTTCAAAATCTTCAAGAACATGGCTCTAATTCTGAAAGGCTGACACATGTTGGCACATGATATAATTCTACTACTAGGACCAATCTTGTGTGATGCGCAGCAGATTTGCCGTGGGCGATGGTGCAAAAAGACATGCACCACATTTTATGTGATTTCAAGAAAGATTCACCAACAAAGTTCTGGTGAATTATTGAACAAAATTGAAACAACAATTCAAAAGAAATCATCAATTTCACCAACATGTTTGAAAAGAAACAAGTTTTTTATTCACGAAAGATTTCACTCGCTAGCAGCATGTGTTCAGATTTTTTTTTGGCAAACGAGTCATCACATCACGTACGTTGAAGAAACAAATTCATCTGTGTGGCCCAGAAAAGTCATACACGTTAGAGGAATGTACCCTCTGGTAAACTAACATAACTATGGAACATCACCACGCTATTAATGGGTAAATCCACTATCAATGGGCCATTTTCAATAGTTTTCTGTATGTTTACCAGAGGGTAAAGCAAGAACCAATACATCTGGTGGATTAGCCCTCCTTGGAAATCCTGGAAGAGCCTGATCATTTTTTTGTGCTTGCTTGGCAGCAGACAAATGGTAGCCTGATTATACACAACTATTAGCTTAAATCCCATTAAAGTCCCATTATTCAATTAAATTGTGTCTTTGAAACCGGAACGTCGTGTTTGCTTGTAGACTTATTTTTTGGGTGGGTTAGATCCAACTCTTGCTGGAAAAATCATCCATCTTCGGGTACATATTCCGACTTTTGGACATATCATATCCATATCAGGCCCATATCACATTGGGTTGATTATATATATCATATATCTCATTCTTGTCACCATCATTAATCTCCTCATCATTCCCATTATATCCCCATCATATCCCCCTAATAACAACCTTTTCATTCGATCAATTAGTTGCTTCACAAGAACCTCCCTTTCAAAAATCCACCATGTTCCCAGGAATTTCCCATATCCCATCTCAAACATTCTCCCAAAAACAATTTGAAAAGAGCCGTTTCCCATCTGTTCCATGATTTATATAAAGCCATATAAAGCCATCTAAAGAATATCCCATCTGTTCATTTAACACATAGCCATAGCCATGGAATCCATGGCCATGGCGTGAGTTCCATGGATTTTTTCCCTGTTCCCCAGTTAGGTGATGAAGTCGCGAACTGTGAAATGACCAGCGGGCAACGTATTACTTGGAGGATCGTCCCATTGAGTTTTTGTGGTGAATATCCCTGGTTTGTACATCCCGATTCGTGGCTAAAAAACCACCAAAGTACCCTCTGGTAAACTAACATAACTATGGAAAATCACCATTTTTAGTGGGAAAATGTATATTTTGACCAATGCTGAACTCAGACAAATATTCACCAGCTACGAGTACTCACCGGGACGACAAGCCATTTACAAGTGGAATACTTACTAAAGCCGGGGATTTCCCATCCCCATTCAATGCGGCTGGTAGTGGAAAATCCATGGGATTTTTTCCATCTAGAAATGGGTGGTTTCCAAAAACATAGATGGTTTAATCAATGGTAAAACAATGGATTTTCCAGAAATAGTTTTTCCAATGGGTTTTCCATGGTTTTCCCATGGTTTTACCCACATGAAAGCCATTTCAGCCACGGCTCGGCCTGGTCCAGTCCTTCGGCGGCCGAGCCCATTCGGGCGCTCACAGGCCGTGCAGGATCGAGGCTGCCCAACGCTCCTAGCGCTTTACCAAGGTGGAAAACCATGGGAAAACCATGGGAAAACCATGGGGAAACCATGGGAAAACCATGGGAAAACCATGGGAAAACCATGGGAAAACCATGGGAAAACCATGGAAAACCATGGGAAAACCCATTGGAAAACGATGGAAGATATTCGGACACATATGGGAACATATGGCATGTGGAAACATATGGGAAAATCTATGGGAAAGTAAGGGTACAATATGGATTCATATTGGAAAACATTGGAGAAATATGGAAACACATAATCTATAACTAGGAGATTGATGAATCGTTCAAGCATGTTTGAGTGTGACAACTCCACTTTGATGTGCATCACAGTTATGAAAGTGGATATCGCATGTTGATTGATTCTCACTCCCACTGAAAAAGTGCATCCCAGAAAGTATGTAATCAACAAAGCCGCGGTAAAATCTCAATACAATCGGATTAAAATCATGGTTATTGACCACAAATCAAATGTTGATGCCCATCTACCCTCTGGTAAACTAACGTAACTATGGAAAATCACCATTTTTAATGGGTAAATCCACTATCAATGGCGATTTTCAATAGCTATGTCAGTTTACCAGAGGGTAAATATCAACATGACAAACCATTTCTGGATCCCATGTTCCGACCAGACAAGTTCTGAAAATATCTGAAGAGATCGCAGCAAAAAGTGAGGCAGCACTGGGAAGAGATCAGAAGATTGAAGGCAGTGACTTATACTGGTTGGTGGTATACCCACTCCTCTGAAAAATGATGGAGTTCGTCAAATGGGATTATTGTTCCCAATATATGGAAAGTCATCAAAGCCATGTTCCAAACCACCAACCAGTTATACTCCCTGGTCAACCATGAACAATCCCCAAGGCATAGTTCGATGAGTTTCGCATATAAATGGCCCATGAATCGGGGGCTGTCCTATTGCTACCTTTGACGACCAGGTCGGGCGAAAGGTCGTAGTTTGATACGCCAGGAACACGGCAACCCTGGGGAAAACTGCTAGATTTCGCACCACTTGACTCATCATGGGGCCATGGGGGCCATGATGGGCCACAGGGGGTCAGAAAAACTGGTGAAAAAGCCTCAGAAGCCTCACCCAACCCCTCTCCTTGCATGTAACCTGACAGCTGGGGTGGCTCCAGGACAACTAGCAAGCATCAACCGGCTGTGGATGGTGCACACTTCATGGGGAACGAGGCAAACTGCCTGGGAAATGATCATGACATCTCCGCAAAAAGGACACAAAAAGCTTTGAATACACTCTAAAAGCACATATCTATTCAATCTATTCCTCATGTTTGATGCCTTATCCATCCAATCTGATGTTCCTCCCTATTAAACAGCTAAAAGAGTTGGCTTTCCCAGTTGTAAATCCATCATAATCCATCCATTCTGGAATCCCAATTTCTCCCAATTTCATAGATACAATTCCATTACTGAACCAGGCTTTGGTTTGGGTGCTATTCACTTATATAAATCACTTAGAAGGAAGAGATAACCTCATCCACCATGCTGGCGTCATGCCAGAGCACCTGACATGCGAGACACCAAGCGAGCCACCGAGCGAAGAGACGCACTGAAGTCCTACCAAGGCTTGGGATGGCAACAAAAAATGGTGATATAATATTATAACATAATATATATATATATATATATATTATATTATATATATATTATATATATTATATATATTATATATATATTATATATATACAATATATAATATAATATATATATAATATATATAATATATATATATATATTATATTATATATATTGTATATATATATATTATATTATAATCAACACAAGGTGGTGATTGATGTGGTTTTGACTACCCAAAAAATTATTAGATCTGAGATTTAACTGACTTGAACTGACTTGGGGATGGGGATAGAACCAACCAAAATGAAGATTTGTGGGACTTTCATGGAATTTAAGCAACCAAACTTGAGATCTTAAATTAATTTAAATGGGATTGTTCAGAAAATTCCAGGCGAGCGTAACACACCTATGAATCATGTGGGTGAAGCCCAAAACGGCTGAATTTACGGGTCAATGCGGCAATGGTGACCCGGAGGGGCAATCAAACATTCTCTCTCATATGGTAAATGATGGCAATCATATGCTAACATGACTGGGGTATGTATATATATATATATATTGATGGGATCCATGTCACCATGCAAAAATATATATATATATATATATCTATATTGATGGGATCCATGTCACCATATATAGACCATGAAAATAGCATACATGGATCTTATAGCAATTGAACATCCCTGAGTGAGATTTCTGGAGGTTTCGATCAGGAATCCAACGAACATAAGCCACCGGTTTTTCCAGCCATGACAAGGATGACACTGGATATGCACGGTGCACGGTGTACCAAGTTATCACAGTTGTGGCCCTTAACAGATATACATGGGATACGATGGGATTAGAATGATGTATAACCAACTAGTTATAGGAGGTATATGTCCATTTAAAACTGTTTTCATGGCCATAACTGCATGAAATTATTGGCGGAGCTCCTCAGTGCTGCTGCTCACGCTGCTGTCGTCCAACTCGCTGGTGGTGCTGGCGTGGCAATGGATGAGGATCGACACCAAGCACCAAGGGGATTTGTGCATGCCATCAATCAATTAATCATCAATGATATTAATATGTTATGATACACTAACCATCATCAATCAATTAATCATATATTAATCAATCAATTTACATTAATATGTCATCATGTATATGTAATTATCAATTCATCATCATCAATCTACCCTCTGGTAATTTAACAAATTACCAGAGGGTACATTACCCTGACAAATCTTCGGTATGTGCATGCCATTTTAACTAGAAGGTGCAACAATGATCAGAGCCACGGCTGGGTAGTTGAGCAGCAAAAGGTGGCGCTTGACAACACATTGCGGCAACGATGGCAACAAATTTAGCACAGCTGTGTCTGAAAATCGGGGAACATGATCCTGCACTTATGATACTTATGATACTTAATGATACTTATGTACATTTTGATGGGGAACATGATGATAAACCATTGTTTGTTTTGGTTTTTCGGTTTTCCCAGCTTTCCCATGTTTTCCCTAATTCCTTGTCAGAAAAAGCAACATACACGGAAACCATGTAGAACCTTGGACCTGCCTGACAGCTACTATAGTCTTTCCTAGTCTTTCCCCGGCAAGCACCTGATCACAATGCTGGTGAGCCATCGAAGAAAGGCTGAAAACCTGGCTGAGAGCCGTTGTTGGTGACCTGCCGATGTCATGCGCCCATTTAAAATGTGGGTAAAAAGTAAAAAATGGTAAAAAAAAAATCACCAAACGCTTCCAAATCGATATTTATATCATATAAGTGTGGACTTCCAGAGATGACTGTGTAAGTATCCAAGATCGTATCCGAGATCTGCCGGAAATAATCAGCAATGAATTATATGTAGAAGTATCCCAGATTTTCCCTTGCCAGCTTGGACTGCCAGAGGCTGTCAGAAAAACTATATTTTTTGATGAAAGGAAATCATCCACAGGTAATTTGACATAGCGGAACATCCTGAATCTCCGCAGAGCTGGGGTCCCTAAAAATTTGCGAAGTTACTGGGTTCCCATTGCAGAGCTACATCATGTAGTGTATAATTACCTGTACATCAATGCCAGGAGTTTAGCACAACATTAAGGCTAACCACCCTTCGTTTTTTTTTGGGGGGTGCTATGCTATACTTTTGTGACACTGGTCATCATCACAAGTGCCACTACCCTATCCGGCTGGCTTGGATAGTGGAAATGATACCATCCGCTGAGTCGTTTCAAAGAAATCTGCAAATATACAGTCAACCGCGTTCATCTGACATAGAGACATAGAGATGGTAATCAAACATAGTAAACAGACAGAATGTGGTAAACCCAATCATGAAAATCCCCAAATGGTAGTTGTTTATGGGGTCACTGAGTATACCACATTACTTCCAAATCAATTCCAAACTCAGCTGACAAGTTGATGACCCCCAGGTCCCCAAAACATCTCCTGAGTCGCCAACCTTTCCATACTGCTACAGAGGGCCCACTCGCCCTGTTGCCTGGGCACTCTTCAATGCTGATTTCACCAAACTGGTGAGCAAAATCGGATGCTATCTGTGCCGCTCTAAGCTAATACCTCTCCTAAGAAAAACGATGCTTGGTTGCAGTTTGTAGGTTTTTCCGACATCAACAAAACACACCAGTATGCCATTTACCGCCTCTGCATAGAATCATGTTTCATCGTCATGAGTCTGATAGCTGAGTACACATTGTTATTGAATTGTTTGTGCGACTAATGTTTATAACATGCTCGGCAATCATGAGCTATATACGTCATTTCAGGCCGTTGACTTTTGAATATCAATATCTCCAATCATATAAATGCTTAAGATGATCTTGATATTCATTGTCACTTAGATTTTAACCTATATATATATAATTCTATATCTACAGACAGAGGTACTTGGTGGCTCATCCCACGGCTCGTAAGTGGGTTAGTTCACCCCAGTGATTTCAGTGGATTAACCCTACTTATTAATTTACTTATCCCATGTAAATCACCATGGGGGTCCCATGGTGCCATGGTGCCATGGTCCCGCCTCACAGACCAGCTGGGGGCACTTTGAAGCAATCCTCCCAGCTCCGAAGCCAGGGCCTGCCAGGTTTTAAGAAAATCCCCAGAATTTGACCTCGGTAAATCAGAAATCATCCGGCCTGGTTTGGTAAATAACAATGGCCCATAGAAATAGATGGTTGATGTAGGAAAATATGGGAAAATCAATGAGAATCATCTATACCCTCTGGTTATGACTAACAGGGCCAGCCATGGCCCATAGAAATAGATGGTGAATATGGGAAAATATGGGAAAATCAATGAGAATCATCTATACCCGGCCTGGTTATGACTAACAGGGCCAGCCATGGTTATTACCATGTCCCTAATCGAAATAGATGGTTTACCGAACTGAAAAAAGCATGGTGGTGATTTTCCATGGCGAACTGTTAAATTACCAGAAGGTATAAATCTGGAACTTTCTATAAATATTGGAACATGTTTGGCTGGATTGATAAATAGGGAAAAATCATGACAAATCCATATTTTCGGTTGTTTGCCATGACATACAATCAAATATAGGGTGTTCCTGTACATGTTCATATTTTTTCCCTTCAAGCAATTCTGGGAGTAAAGAACAGAACACATCCAAAACTGTTTCTGGTGACACATATCATTGTTTGGATGAGTGATTGAAAACATGCAACAACTTGATCACTGGTACACAAGGCTTGGAGGCTGCTCAAGTTCTGCCAAGATTACCCAATTCCATTGGTGAAAAACGGCCATGTAACAAGTGTTGAGCTTAAAAACGACCCTGTCATAAGTGGTTCAGAACTCAGCAACATGAATCTACACCATCTACAGATAGATTTATTGAAATCCCCCCGGGAAAAAATATGTAGATGTGGAATTTCCAGTGTGGTTTCCCTGGAAATATGATGTACACATACAAAAAAAATAATTCAATACAAATGCATCATCAACACATAAATAAATATATACAGCAACTAGCTAACAAACAAACTAACCAAATAAGTAAACACACAACAAACAACAAACAAACAAACCAACTAATTAACCAAACCACCTAACTAATAAACCAACTAACAAACCAACTAACCTAACCTAACCTACCTACCTACCTACCTAACTAACTAACTAACTATGTAACTAACTAACTAACTAACTAACAAACTAACTAACCAACTAAACTAACAAACAAACTAACTATACTAACTAAACTAACTAAGGAACTAACTAGCTAACTAACGAACTAACTAGCGAACTAACCAACTAACTTAACTAACTAACAAACTAACCAGCTAACTAAACTAACTAACTAACTAACTAAACAAACAAAACAAGACAAAACAAAACAAAACAAAACTAATCTAAACTACACTAAACTAAACTAAACTAAACAAACTAACAGGTCGCGCCGTGTCTGGGCCATTGGGCACAAAGCGCCTTTTTTTCACTAGCGAGCGTTGCACACTTTGCCAATGCCTTTTTTCCAGTCAAAGAATGATGCCACAGCCATTGCATAAATAAATGTGTAAATATATATTATGTATACATATGTATATATCTATAAATGTATATATGTCTATCTGTCGATATGTCCATATGTATCTATGTATATATGTATAGATGTACAAATGCATAGATGTATTTATGACTATACATATAAATGTATGCATGTACATATAGATATATATATATATGTATATGTAAACACATTTAAGAACCTTAAGATGCCCCCCCCAAGAACGTTAACATGCCTCCCCCACCACCCAAGCCCGATGTTCACAAAGCATAGATGACGTGAGCAAGTTGACAGGAACGTTAACATGCCCCACCCCCCCCAAAAAAAAACATAAAAAGGCAAAAAAAGGTTTCGTTACCAGTGGCCACAGCACGGCGTTGGGAACTAACAAACAAACAAACAAACTAACTAACTAAATAACTAATTAACTAACCAAATACATATACACATAACTAACTCACTAACTAAGCAATCAGCTAACTAACCAGCTAACTAGATAAATGGATCAATAAATAATCTCATATTAGATTACTAATGGCTAACTAAACAACTAACCAAGGAAATACCTACTGAACAGCAACGACTTAACGAAGAATTACCGCGCACCTCTGCCGCAACCAGCACTGCGCCCTTCTGCGCCGTAGCGGCAAAGGGCTCAGGGGCCAAGAGGGCCTGGGCATGGCATGGCCACGGCATCGAATTGATCCCATCTGACCCAACCTCGGTTCGCCAGGTGGGCTCCAAGTTCTTCAACAAGGCTTGGACCTTGCTGGGAGCAAAATGGTGATTTAATAAAGGAAAATCATGGGAAATCTGGATATATAGGGGATTTAGGTGGGGATTTAGATGGATATATAGCTGATTTGTGATAGCTAAGTTGGTTTATGATATTTTACAATAACTCTAATTCCACTAGAATTTGGGGTAGATATATCGAACTAGTTAATGGGGTTAGAAACCAACTTATAACTGGGGGAGCACGACATTGTGGGAAAAAACGCATACTGTAAAGATTCAGAAAAGTTAATTATTTTTTGCTACTATATGTTGGATTGGATCAATCAATATCAATCAGTTTTCCACTTTTTTGAGGGGGATGCTATAAGTCCTTATCAAAATCAGACCAAACTAGGAGGGAACAGTTGTTCTATCTTTTTATGAGACCCGATAACTGTTGTCCCAGGACGTCCCTGGATGATGATGACTCAGAAATGTACACATACATAGGCAGGCGCAGTGCGCTTGTGGGGTGGTGCGATGACATCTGAATTGGGCAATGCTCGCTTAAGACAAATGACCCTTGGGTCTTAGGTTCATCAACATGAAGGTATCGGTATACGGTATCACTCCTATGAATAAGTTTGGCACTCTTTGAAGGTCATAAAATGTTATAAATTATCACCAGTACAATTATGTGATCCACTTTTGAGTTGACCTCAACTTCCAAGTGGTTTGTTCAGCTGCGGAGATGAAGTTTCATCTTTTCCCCGCCAACAACAAGAAAGATGAATGGGCATTTTCGCTTATTACCACTGTCTTGAACTGACTGTCATCAACGGCTTGTGGTGTGGGCTGTGTTCTGTAGCGAATTTCCGGTCTCTGGCTCTTCAGCCACCCCCCATCCCAATCATTAGACCACGAAAAGTCACCATTGCAGGCGCAGTCTTTGGTAGAACGTCCGGCAACTCCTACAGTAACCATGTAGAGTTGGTGCTTGGTGCTTCATAGAATATACAGCTGTAGAGTATATAAATGTATATCTATATAATAATATATAATATACCCTCTGGTAATTCTGGTAATCTAAGCTGGCAACGAACAGTCTCTATCTGTAGCTTATTCTGCATTGAAGGTGTTTTTTTCCCGTTGCAATGCTTGGTTCTCAAGAGGTACGTGTAATTACTTGCGACTGTGACTATGTGATATGGTCAAGACTAGGGCATCAACGAAAACCGGGAAAGATCTGGCGGATTGGTTTGCCCCATTATTCTAGGCAGGTTATAGCCCCAATGTGGGCCGCGATTTGGGTAACCACCACGTTGGATTTGACTAACCAACCAATACGAACTGACACATTGCGATGTCATCATCGTTATGGTATGTCACATTTAGTCAAATATTTTACGGTAAATTTTGCATCGTCAATAGATTTTTCCATATTATGCCTCCCCATCATCGGTACAACAAACGAATGCTAGGCTGGTGCAATGCACACCATAGAGTAGACGGCCTACCTACCCTTGTCCTTCAACCACAAACAGTATCTGGGGCATGGTCGAAATATGTCGAAATATCCTTGGCAACTTCTTCCGACAGGCGTTTGCCATCTAGTCTCTGTTGGCAGCTACTTTGGGTTGCAGTTCTGCCAGTTATAAGTTGATATATATATATATATATAGCTGAAACGATAGAGGTTATATTCCAACTTATAGTGGGCATTAACATGGTTTATACCCATTAAAAAAACACCAGTCCGAGCACCCCCCCTTAGTAGGTTACATATCCCATTATATACTCCAAAAACAAAATCCAATTTAATCCCATTTTATAAAGCACAATATTTTTCTTGGGATACCCAACAACGTAGTATGAATATCCATAAAATATCGTACAGATCCTCTGATAAAACCCATAAAATAACCACCTTGCCTTTCCCCAGAAGTGATAATTTCTTGGGCCTTTTCCCAGGATCTCCGTACGGCGTTCTCCTTGGTTTCTGGAGGCTGCTCAATGCCACCCCCACTTGCGTCGCCCGGCAGCAACCTCGACCCATCTTTTTTGGGCGGATGGGCAAAAAAAAACAGCAACGTTGTTGGGGCTGTGGATATTCATTGGCTATATAAAGTAATCAACTATATCATATATATATACAGTTATATACATTTATAATCAACTACAGTGGGATGTTAACAATATATTATATAATAATGATGGATATGACTCTATGACAAATAAACGTGCATGTTTATCTTTGGTACTGTATATGTCTATTCAATTCAATTGATATATTGTCATTTATTGGATATGTGATCCATATATTAGAGGGATATTCACATAAGATCTTATCCCCCTAATATCAAAACCCCCATTCTATGGTCCCTAAATATGTTTTCCAATCCCCTATTAAAACATTGTTTCTGCGGGTTGTTGAATATGAATGGGGGCAGGTATTAGTATTCCCTTCCACATATTGACAAATGTTCAATGATTCCTCTATCATGCCCCTGAAGATCCTATATCAACAACTGTTTTTGGAGGGAGTCAACCCCTATCCAATTAGTTCTGGGTGTTGTCGGATCATACTTTGAATACAGAATATAATTTATATAATATAAATTAATATAATGCTTTAGTGATGTGGACAATGAAGCTTTGGGGCAACATCCTTGAGGGCTGCATCCCCCTTCGATGATGTTTCTGGACAAATCCTCGGATCCCAACGGGCCATTAAGGCCACTCTTGACGGCTGACATTTATGGTCATGTGCCTTGAGATCACGACCAATGTGGGTTAGTTCACCCCAGTTATATGTGGATCAACCCTACAAAAATCATCAAAAATCCCATGTCAATCACTGGGGTGAACTAACCCACAACCACGAGCCGTGGGTAGTTAACCACCAAGTACCAATCATCCAATTTTTTTTCAGACTTTGTGAAGCAATGGAGCAGTAGCCATCACCGATGACTCCGGCCTGCTGGGCGCATTGTGAGGCAGCCTGTGTCCAAGCACAGTGGACCGGTGATTTTCCAAGCAACGACCTCTCAGACCTGTCAATTGAAGAGCTAAGAGGATGGCACAACAATCCTTTTCCCCAATATTTAATACCCCTGCCAAAAAAAAATAAATATAATATATATACATCTGGACCCCCATTTGTATCATTTTCATTCATTTTCTTTGTTCGGGGTTCAATTCTGAAATTCCTACTCGACCACATGTGCTCAACTTTAAAGTGTTCGAATTTCTGGTCAAAATATTCAGGGCAAGCTCGGAACGAATTGCATCCATTTGCCAGATATGGTGACCAAGTGAGCCAAATTCCAGCAAATCTTCATGTGGAAAAATCGATCGACTCCAAATTACCACTAACGTTTTTTCAATTTGCGGTCATTTGCGGAAATGTATGGAAATGTGCGTTCGTTTTTGCGGAAATTTGCGCTCGTTCTGCAGGTTGCAATTTGTACAGCTTAGGCTTAGACCCAAAAAAAATGATCGCTTTTAGCCCAAGCCGCATTGGTTGAATCAAGATTAGCCCAAATAGCTCTACAGGGACCATGAAAAATGAAAAAACATGTGATTCCTGAAGATTTGTGCATTTGGCATGTTCTAGGAATTTGTGATTGCTTTTAGAAACGCAGTACGAATTGCTAAATGCAAAAGAAATGCTACGAACGAGGCTACAGGCATGTAGTTCTATAGATAGTATATATATATACATAATGAATATATGCTATCAAACAGTATCTGGCTGAATTATAGTAATTCACTAACCAGAAAACACTGTTATCATGTAGCCCTCCGGGGATAATTCCCCGAATCCTAACCATTATTCCAGTGACATCACAGTAAAGTCATTACATATAATTCATTACTGGTTGGTGGTTTCAATAATGGTTATAATAATAATAATGATAATGAAGAAGCATAAGTTTGAAACCATTATTATATCCCATGAATATCTATGGATCAAAATAAATTCATCCAAATGATGAGTGGAAACAAATCCTCCAATATCCTCCAATCAGCAGGGCCTACGTCAAAAAACCAGAGGCTATACCCTCTGGTAATGACTCACAGTTCGCTATTGAAAATGCCCATTTAGTTCATTGATTTACCGAACTTAAAGATGGTGATGTTAGCTTACCAGAGGGTAAATATGGCCTAATAAACAATGATGGCCTCATGTATCAATCCATTTCTTTGGGAATGGTTATCCTCTCCGCTCTGCTCCGCGGTACCTCTGCACCGCTTGCGCCAAGCGCGAAGCATGCAGGAAGCACACCTGTCGGAATTTGTGGGGGCCCAAAATCCAATGAAACTTGATCATAAGGTGTGGGGCAATCCGAAAAGATAACATAACATATAGTGTTCTTCATATTCAATCTATACAGCATATTACTAGTAAGAATTTTGCTTAATCAATCTGAATCCCATGTTCTTCATCATCAATTACGCACAATTATGGGACAATTCAGTTCAGTCCAATGTGACATCTCAATTCCAATCAATCCTATAGGATAAATCTAGCATCAACCTTGATCTGAAAAATCGATCTATCACCAATCTATAGAAATTATTAAGGCATTTGAACCATCATTTCCCTATGGACTGAGACACCAGCATCACCAGCTCGTGCAGGGCGCGAGCAATAAAAACGGCCTCTTCACAGTCGCTGAAAGACGTGTACTTCATGGCCTGACCACCCGGGCTGGATCTCATGTTGATGGGAGAAAAACCATGGATTTTGTTGGCAAAAAAAATGATTTCAACCCCCATAAAAGTTTTATAGGGTACATATATATATAATTATGTGTACATATAGTAATCATCCCATAAAAATGGTTTCTATAGGGCTTCTCCCATTGGATTTGACAAACAAAATATGGGATAATTGATGCATCCATGCTATGATAGTTCTTTTTTTGGTGGAAAAAAATGGATTCCCAGTCCAGGGATGATTTTTCAGCAAGATTTTAGGTATATTCCCCCGAACTAATCATCAACCATCAGGGGTTTTGTGCCCAGGTATGCTCAGTTTATGTTGTTTACTAAGCTGTTTACCCTGAAACTGGAGACACATACTGTGCAGGTCTAGTGGACCATAGCACTCACAACAAGTCAGACACGCATCTTTTAATCTTGTGGAGATGAGACCGACTTGAATAAAACTGTACCAAAACATGCCCAGGGAATCTATAGCAGAATGCTTCTGGATTATTGCATTCGTTCATAATATGATGATGATACTGATGATCAATTGATATTGATGATTGATGATGATTGCATTTCTCCTTGTCTTTTCTTCCTTGGCATCACACAGCCGTATTGCACAGAATTTCTATGCGATTCCTGGCTGTCCTGGCTGGGTCCAGGCCCATAATCCGTGGAATGATCAGCTATGATCAGCTAGTACCCATGAGAAAATGTTGGTAAATGTTGTAACTTTATCAGTTGTAGTCTGGTTGCTCAAAACCACCATTCTTTCCAGGCAAACACTACCAGTATGTAGTTCGGAATCCGTAGCATGTCTAAAAACTAACTTGTGAATCTTGAAAACCAGTCACTTATAGTAATTAATTACTATGCATTGTGAGACTTATTGTATAATAAATAATCTTTTTTTGGGACAAATTCAAAGTAATTTTCTAAAATACACCAGCTACTCAGCTACCCAATTTTCTCCCTTGGCCCCAACGACCTGAGTATATTCCTCCAAGACCTCCAAGGCGCTTTGCCATGGCTCGGCCATGGCGGGATGACTCAGAGGGATGTGGCGCTTAGCCACCGATGCCGAAAAGCCAAACTTAGACACTAAGATTCACTATCTATTCAATATAGATATACATGGATGATCCGATGGGTGTATATATATATATGATATTATATATATATATATAAATTGACACTACAAAACTATACAAAACTTAGATTCTAATGACTGATTGATGTGATTGAGCCATCCGAAAATGTTCATTGTGGTGATGATCATCCCAGTAATGACACCAGATGAAACCAGGTGATGTTAAACAAGTGTCTCACTGAAGTGCGTGCAAATAGAAAGCATGCGAATAAGAGAAACGCTGTTTGAGCCCAAACTTGTCTTGGTGTTTGATTGAAACTGAGACACATGTGACATGTTTACATCCTGACTGAACAGGAAGCAGCCAACAATCGTGACCAAAGTCGTTCCCTAAGAAACCGCGGACTTGCTGAAGCAGAAAGTGTCAGTATCCTTCACTACCTTTGCTTTGTTTCAGTCTCCGCTTTCCTATGGACCACTGTCAGTGCTCTCTCTGACCTAGCATTTGGAAGCACTACTGTATTCAGAACTGTCCACTGACAATTGCTGCTTCAACTGGAACTCTCAACTCATGTCGGGAAATTCAGGTAGCTCCAACTGGCTCCCCATGATTTTCGGGATATGGATAGCCAATGATAGCCATTCGGCCATTCCCAACTCACCGCTCCGTGTAGACTTCCTGGCCTGGCCCATCATGTTCTCATAGGCGACCACCACGAAGTCCACCATATGTGGCAGCTCAGGCGTCACCTGCGATGCGGATCACGTTGAATCGAAGGAATCGAAGCTGGTTCCCCACCGACCTATCCATGGTTTGTTGGCTGCCACCTCTGGGTTTCTGGTTTTTTCGAGTACTGGTTGGATCATTCTTGTACCCAACAGTTGGCAAATGGGTTCTGACCCCCTCTAACTGCCCTTCTATATCTGTTGACGTCACGGATAACTCACCATCTGGAAACCATGGTGCTATTTTGTGGACTTTTTCTTTAACGCATTTGCCAATTTTATGTAGTGTAGCTTCTATTCCAGCATTTTTCCAGTAGTGTGGTAAACCCAATTTAAACCCATCCTCAATATCACCACAAATTTCCATTTTTTGGGTGCTATAAACCAATATAAACCAGCCCCAAATGATTCAACTGGTGTTGATGGCGCTCGTAAATTGCTTCCGTCTCGATCCGTCTCGTTCTTTAAAGGCGCGCCTTTTTCTCTTTGAGCAGCTCGTAGATGACGCAGTCACCAAAGCCGAAGCCGCAACAGGGCACCTGCGGCGATCGGCAACACTTGGGACCAAAAATTGGGAGATTTACCAGCGAAGTCTGTCCCGGTTTCCCGCAAATTTCACCACCATTCACCACTGGGATATCATCTATAGATGGGTTTTGTCTGAAGATAGCCTTCAATGCACTAGTTAATCATCTTTTTCCCCATTCACACATTTTGACCCATACCCAAATGTGGCAGTCCGTATGTTTTTATCTTTTCCAGAAGGTTTGGTTGTTGGAACATCGAGCAGTTTTGCTCTCCGTGGAACTGATTCTACATGAGCAGTGGCTGCAAGACACCCCTGTTGGTTGATGCTTGCAACACAGCTCATGAATGAACACATCTTGATGTACAGCATGCACACTAATATGGAATGATAACATATGATAACTCTGTTGGCTCTTTATTTGCGTTGTACACAGCAGTGGATGTACGGTCCTGACTTCACCAAGATAGTGTGAATTGGCAACGGTATCGTGCAGTCCAACGCGGCTCTTTTTGCTAGTAGCGATAGCGATGTAGCTCAAGGGCCCTGATAGCCGAAATGGCAGCAGACACTACATGTGACAACCTGGCCTT
>Ga0126342_10009584_pt1 | contig 17354 bp, 14 predicted proteins | sample Cyp1metagenome_FD_92528 | JGI IMG/M metagenome (GOLD analysis project Ga0126342, IMG submission 92528) | Coral microbial communities from Lord Howe Island, Old Settlement Bay, Australia - Cyphastrea 1 metagenome | ecosystem: Host-associated > Invertebrates > Cnidaria > Coral ... | reverse complement strand
GGTAAGTTCAGTGCTGTTCGCATGCTTACTCATAACCTTCCAGGTGCATTCCCAATATAACATGCTCGTGTGGCCACTATGGACCAAGGGCCCTTGAGCCTGCACCAATTGGTGTAAGGCTGTTTCACCATATTTCCTGGAAAAAAAAAACAAGAAATTTCCGGTTTTCAGATTTTCCCTTCAACCAACGATCAGACAATTTGGCTTCGACCTCCAGGCTCCCAGGGACTCCCAGGGACTCGCCGTTTCTTCGAGGTTCTGGATCCAACTGAGCCATGGAGCCAGGCCTGCAGCTGGTGAAAATCATCGTCGCTAATCATATAGTGGATATTAGTGGATTAAATATCATTATTAGACTATGAAATATATAGTTGATGATTTTTGTTGTCAAATACTAGACTATAATATATATAGTTGATGATTTTTGTTGTCATATACTATACCCATCTATACCCTCTGGTTATTGAACATAGCCATGGAAAATGGATGAACATGGCCCATTTATAGATGTTTTTGGATGGTTTACTTATTAAAAATTGAGATTCTCCATTGCTACGATAACGACATTTAAATATGTGGAGGGCGGGCCAGACAGCGAGGCCCCGGAGGTAGTATGAAATACCAGCTCGTATATTTAAATGTAGTTACCGTACGTTAAATAACAAGGGGGTAGTTGATCATATCTATTGGGGTTTGATATGGTTTGCCATCCTGCAATGGACCATATATAGCTAATATATGCTAATATCATATAAATACCACCTAAGTGGCTCAAATCCCGACTAAATCCAATACTAAGCCAGGGAAAGGGATTCACCATGTGCTTGTGACCGCTGGTTATATCATTACAGTATGTATATCTTGCGTCATTTCCTTATTAACGAACAGTGGATAGTGATGGCTTTATAAGGAAAGAATACTAAAAGTCTGATTATTTATTAGGGTGGCGACTGTTAGTGCACTGGGGGATAACACAAGTTATATCCGCACTGCTCTGGAAAGCAGGCTATCCTCGTCTGCTTGTAGACCACCCATTTCATGATGAAGAGCAATCATTTGGGTTTTCTGAACATAGTGTACCCCCCCAATGCACTGATTAATTATCTTTTCCCGTACAATGTATCAAACGCCATGTGGGAAAATGCCCAATTTCTAGACAAACCCAATCATCAAAATTAGATCATTTCTAATCCCTTCCCCCTAATACTAAAGGCCCCCATGGTTTGGTAGGATACACGATGATACACGCACATTTTTTTGGGACCATTTAGCTTGTGTTGAATATTGAGATGGGATTATTCATGTCTATGTAGGCTACAAACCTCCATTTGCGCGCGGGCTACGAACCACAAAAGTTGAGGCCTCACACTGGCAATGGCGGCGCACGGCAAGTTGAGCCCCCGCTTTGAGCCCAGAAATGGAGGGACTCTTTTCCAAAACAAATCATCACTCGGTTGATGGGAGTCGTGTGTCAAGGTGCGGTCCCTGTCTCCAAAGTCATATCACCAATTTTTGCTGCTTCCCTCGATAAAGTTGCTCAAAGAGACTGTGCGGTATTACTATGCTGGCGGAGTGAATCACAAAACGAGAAAAAAAGTACTGTAAAGAGTATGTAAAGAGTAACTGTGGGGATCATTGGGGCTAACTTAGGATACGGTACTTGTTCGAGGGTTTTGGCCTGCAAGATCCTGCAAGTTGCGCGTAAACTAGCAGCATGACATCTAACTTGGCTAACTGTTCGATCTCCAAGCACATATGAAGTGATCGAATGCTGGGATAAGATGCGGAGTGAACCTCAAAATAGTTGACAAATGGATGTTCATCCCTCCATTTTTTCAAAATATGCAACATATATTGGTATAGTACTATATTAATATGCCATTATATTAATATAGCATTATAGTACCATATCATTTTTTAAAAATATGCTATATTAAATTATTAATGCGATATATGTTGATCCATGCCTAAATGGCCCTCGCAACGAATTTCAGAGGGAGGGAGAGAGAATGACGACGTGAAGTGTCTCATGGAGTGGCCAAGCCCATGAAGAGCGCCCCTTTTTCCAGTCGACAGTTCAGACACCAGTGAAGCATACATAGTGATGCTGACATCGAGGCATTGACACGGATATGTCTCAACATGGTAATGTCTCAAGGTGTCATTAGAATCATTAGAACAAGGCTTGGACCCATCACCACAACGCAATTGAAACATGTTTCTCCGCCCAGCGCCTAATATAGCTTTTATATATACTATACACTGCATGTACATTTCTGAAGATTTTAGGACTGCATTTTGGAGTGTCAACGCGACAAGAGTCACACTCTGAGATACTGGTGGTGTTACTGCTAGCCACAAAAAAAAAAGTCAAAATCAAACATCTATATATATATGATATAAATCTATCTATGGTCATATGCTGCTCTCATCTAGTCATAGTCCATAATAGCGGATGACTTTGAGACACATCCAGGTCCAAAACAGTATCCCCAGGGCCTTGAATTTCATGCTGCTGTGCGCACCAAATGCGACTTGAAGGATTAAGCATCTTAGCACAAGCAGCTTTCATCAGGTTTCCAAATGTTTCGGCTGCGTTTGAAAGTTGGCAGTTGGTCTGTGCAGTTGGGTTATGGGGGAACAAGGTTGACATTACCATCTGGTTATTTAACATAGCCATGGAAAATCACCATTTTTAATAGGTAAACCATCTATGAATGGGCCATTTTCCATGGCTATGTTAAATAACCAGAGGGTATATAGTATTACACGGTTTTACTACGATGTTTTACTTTTCTAGCTGCCTGGAATTCACATTGGAACCACGGGATTCCGGCAACTTTTCCTGGGCCCGAGATGGCCCGAGCATCTCATAGGGATGAGTGAAAACATGTGAAAACCCATGGTTGACGGTGAACCCCCCTTTGTGGATGTTTGAACCAACCAAGAATTGGATGGTCAAAAGCTCAAATCCTCATTTCAATCGGTTGAAACCGACAGTTTGAAGGTCGAATTTCCGTCTTTTTTGATGGTTGAGTCTATGTACCTTTGCTTGCAGTTTGAACCATGTTCAATATGACTTTCCATTTTGGGGTGCATATGTTGATGGTCGTGGGTTCCATATTGCCAATATTTGCCAATATTAGGTGCCCATAGATGCCCATAGATGCCCATAGATGCCCTAAATCTTTTCATTTTGTAGCTGCTTAGTCTTGTTTCCGCGATGAATAGCAAAGATCAAAGTTGGTTTGCCTAGACCCCTTGATGGATGTTGATGGATCTCAATGGTAGTTTCTGCCCTGGGGACATCACAACTGGCTTCTCTCCTGTGGGAGAGAAAACTGAACCGATCCGCACGATCGCAGGCTCTGCCTCGGCCCACACCGGCATCAAAATGGATATCGAATCACACTCATCAAACAGTGAATGGCTGTTGCCATTAAGTCACGCCCAAAAGACCCAAAAAAAAGTTGGAGCCCCAGAAATGGGTAGATTTCCTCAGGTCTCGGAGCGGAAGTTGTTGATGGATTCAATGGAAAGCCATGGTCAACCCATGGGAAAACCAAAAGCCATGGTTAAAACCTATCCATTTATTGTTGCTGGAAAGGATCGCATGTCGTTTTTGCCATTTTTTGAAGCTTCACCTTGTCCATGGCTCCAGGGCCAGTACCGGGTATGGACCTATAACTTGTCAGGGGCAAACAAACCAAAAAGAAACAACTTAAATGAGACCCCAGAAAGCTGCAAAGAGGTGCTCTGTGTCTGAAAAATTATACTGTGTTGGCAAATGTTCTGCCAATTTCAGGAGATCCCAGCCCACCATGCCATTGAAACTCATGGCTCTGGCTGCTGGAAAGTCCTGATTTTATCTCTGCCATGCCGGACGTGGCGGGCTTCGTCAGCACAAATCCTTGCCCTGTTTGCTGGGAGATGTCTCAAACGTCGTCATTTCCGACGCGGTGACATGATGTGACATGTAGATCTGATATGTTTTGATCATGAAAATTGGTAATAGCATTGTGGCATTGTCTATATCAGATCATATGGCATAAGTATATGCCATATGCATCCATATGCCATAAATCTATATATGTATATAAATCTAGTACATAGATATGGCCCTTTGGAATGACAACTCTCCCCGGTCATTTTCCTGTAACTTTCCTGTGACTCAGCTCTCACTGGCCCGGCTGCGGCCACAATAAGAAGCAAACTGCCTCGGCCTCGGTCGAAATTCAGGGCCCAGTTTGGATTCAACACGAACCATGATTGGCCAGTTTGAGCTCAAGGGTTCTCAATCAATCAACCAACCAACCAACCAACCAATCAATCAATCAAATCAATGTATTTATATGCATATATAATACATATGATCTGAATATAAATAAATAAATATATATATATATACAGTATATATGATGATGAAAATAATAATAGTAATAATAGTAATAATAATAGTAATAATAGTAATAATAGTAATAATAATAGTAGTAATAATAGTAATAATAGGAATGATAGTGATACTAGTAACACTAGTAATAACAATATTATGTATATAAACATATATATATGATACTAGAGCTATCTAAGTTATCTATATTTTACTCAATATTCATATCCAATATCCACAGGCTTCCCATTTTTTACCGCCCAAGCTGAAGAACAATTCAATTCAGGACCAACTCCGAGAACTCGAAAACCCGCTTAAGCACGGCCAGCAAACATGACATGGCAATCGAGAGTCATGCGGATCATGACTTAAACTAATTTCCAAAAAGATAAGCAAGAAATATCCTACTAAAAGATTGATAAATACATGTTCTAGTTTTTTCCGGGTTACTATAAATGACACATGTACATTGGGATTATTGCCAGATTTCCAAAGGGTCTCAAAAACATCTCGAATCCATAACGCCTCCCATGCTCCGAATCTCTTCCCATGACCAACCCCCAGGTCGAGTTTCCAGCCTCGAATTCCTGCGTTGGGCGGGAACGGAACCGCTTGCCCTCTGGGAAAGTCCATTGATTTGCACAGCATGGTGGAGATATATCAGATACCCTCGGCTCATCGCACATGGCAATGAAAAAATTCCACGATTTATAGATGGATTGTCCCATGAAACCCTTCTACATGGGAATTTCCTATAGGGAAATTCCCCGCATGCCACCAGTGATTGCCGGATCTCCGATGCCGTGGTGTGACATGGTGAAATTATGGTCATTTTTTGGGATTCCAAACGTGACGATGGATAGATGACCATCCCAATCTGGAGATGCAATAAATCAATAATATCATGAAAAATAATCATATCATATCTTTATATAATATATCATTTTATATGCAATCCCACTTTTGCCCGTGGCACATAGAATCCTAGCTCCTGAATAGTTTGGGCAGGAGATAGATCTTGATAGGTTGAGATTTGTGCACCATTCCCACACCCACACGTACCAAGCACCCATCATGCATCCATCCTCGCTCAGTGCTGTGCACAGGCCTGGGGCAACAAAAAACTGCCCAGTGGATTGTGGGAATGGCATGTCTGGTGAGAATTTACTGCATCTGCGCACTATTCTATGTCATACGAATGGTTTCCTCTAAAGTTGAATGCTTTTAACTACCACCAATGACTGGATCCCAAAGTGAATGAATCCAATACTAAAACATACTAAAACCATAATTTCTAGAGAGGTATCTATGAAACATTAGGATAAGGGATTAGTCATAATTGCCTTATTTTATGCAACATAAACCCTAAAGTCTTAAAGTGTGCAACCTCGCTCACTCTTGTCTCCAAGCTTAAGAGAACGGTTCAGCAATCTTTAGCAGTGACCAATTCTACAACAATCGGTTACGTGTCATGATAACCGATAACCCACCATCGAACACCGTTGAAATCTTATTAGCAAGCCGGGCAACATCCGCGACGCTTTGTTTGGCACCACTGATCATGTTTGGGGTTCCAAAGACAGGGTCATCAAGTCGTACGATGGAAAAATGAAAGTGACAGTGCTGAACCTAATAACCTACACTTCTGGAAACCAACCAATGAAACAATGCGTGAAATGTACGAGTGCTGTAGGGTGTCGGTGTAGGTGTCCCAAAAAGATAGAACAGCATCTCCAAAATGGTATACAAATGATGTTCTTCCTAGAATTGTTAGCTTCCAACTTGGTCCATCCTTGATTTGGGGTTGCTATTTTTATTGATGTAAACTGTTAGTTTCGCAATTGATTTATTTGGGTCACCCGCAAAAATATGTACTATAAAAAAATGCACCCCCACTGTTGGTAAACTGGGAGTTTTACAAATCATGGACTAACCTAACCCTGCATTTCGGTTTTGTCTGGGGGGTCATGTTCCTCAATGGGATTCAATTGTGAATGATCTCCTAAGTTTGGGTTTCCTCTCCAGTAAATTAGCATACACCCTGCCAAATGGGGGGTTGAAAGGTTTGAGTTTCCGTATGTTTCCATTACAAATGGGCTATGTTCAGGGTCTATGATAATTTGGGGGGATAGTGACCTCATCAGCTTTACAAGGTCACACCAGGTCGCCCGGGCTAGCTTTAAACCGTGCACGCGAGGAGATTATCGGCCCAGCCTCGGACATTTTCTCCACATGTCTGGGGTGTCCGGTGAGATTCAATGGGACTTGGGGAGAAAACTATCCAGATCCACATAGATACTACCCCCTGGTAATTTAACATAGCTATTGAAAATGGCCATTTATAGTGAGTTTTCCCATTAAAAATGGTGATTTTCCATAGTTATGGTAGTTGACCAGAGAGTATTTGTATTATTTGGATCTACAAATAAAACTGCCCAAAAGATTCCACACATGTTGACCAACTTTGTGCCCAAAATGTTGACCCAAATTCCACAAATCATCCGCCCAAGAATTCACTGGCGACCCGCCGTTACACTACATACATATACTATATATCATATATTATATTATATTATATTATGTTATAGTATAGTATATTATATTATAGTATATTATATTATATTATGATTATGATATTTATACAGTATATATATATGCTATAAAGTATATATACATATCATTTATATTATAATTATCAAACATATATGTACATATAATCATATATATATATATATGATATGTTTTCCATGCACATGAACCCCCACCATTGGTCGTTTCAAACAGGAACATCATGGTCGACACGCTTTAATATGGGGGTCCAATTGTTGGTTTGATTCTCAACCACTTTGGGAGTGTACCTAACCAGTTTGGGAGTGGGGCGGTTCTAGTTTCCAAGATTTGTTACAGACTTGCCCATTGAAGAGTAGGAGGTTTGTGACGCCTAGATTGCAAATGCATAATCATAATGGTAAAAATACGTAATAACTATAATAAGAATCATCATCATCATGTTACAACATGTACTAATCATGTGTAAACAAGAACCTAAACAAACAAAGCAATACTAAAGAGATGAGCATTGAAACAAATCTAACAAACAAATACAAAGAAAACATGTAAAAAACATATAGGAACACACAAATGTACCCATACATCACACACAAACAACAATCCCCAGCCCCATCCCTAAAAAATGTCAAGCAACGCAGCGAATCCCTAAAGGAGCCGCTGAGGTCGTCCTGGTGCACCATGGCGTTTGTATACATATCATATGTGCTTGTGGATGTATGTATATATATATATATAAGAGTTACCTATTTTTAACACACATAAACACGCACACACACACACACGCACATATATATATAATACAATATTATATGCATATATTGATATACACGCATGGGTGTGTGCGTGTGTGTTTCAAATGTAGGTAAATCATCTATAAATTGATCATCCACAAATGAAACAATGGTGATGTTCCATCGCTATGTTATCCTACTGGAGAATATCTTGCTAACCTGGAACGATTGGATGGACAATCGCTATCACCAAGCGCAGCTTCTGACTGGACATGATTTGTGCCGCCTTGGGTTTGTCCCAATAGTGGGAGACACATTGACAATCGTTATTCAGCAAACACATAACAAACCATGCGAATCACTTGGGTTTTGGGATTGCAAATCGATGATGCGGTTGGGCGACTTAATTCGTAGCTCCTTGGTTCCCAATTTTATGGGGAATATGATGGAAGTTGGATACCATAGTCCACTTGTTCCCTCCAGTCAGCACCGGATAGAAAGTTCAAGGCCTCTCCTGCAAACAGCGCAGGCCCATTCTGACGATCCAAGAGGTGAGAGCTGAAACTGCTCCCTGGCAGCGAGCTGCCACAGGGAGCGGCTGTGTCGAAAAATCCGGGTGATTAGTAAGTTGTTAATAAGCTACTAAATGGGAGCCACAGTTAGTGAGAATCAGAGGTGCTTTAACCATATAGATTGGCTTTAGGGAAAACCTACAGGAAACCATGGTTTTTATCATCCTGTTCTGGTACAGGTTGAGGTTGTGGTGTGCATTCATTTTTTAACAACATGCGCCAATAATGACCAGGAAAAAAATTGCGAAGGCATGGGCCTCGCAAGAGCGTCAGGCAGAGCGATCACACATACACACATATATATATATATATGTAATTAAAAATTAAATAATATATATATATATGATCGAAGGAAATTTAGAAGTCAAACTTCTGACAGTACGAACAAACGGAAAAGCAGAGGTGGGAAGAGTCAGAAAAGAAAAAGGCAGAAGAAAGAGATCAAAGAAGAGCAAAACAGAAGAAAGAAGGCCCAGGCGCGCAAAACGAAAAGATAGAAAAGTTGTGAAACACTGTGTTTTTCAGATGTTTTGTGGCTCTGGAGGGTCAAAAAGTAGGCTCGCTAAAGCGCCGGGTGCGGAGCCATCTGGGGAGGATGAGAGATGAACAATTGCACGCTGCTGTGGTGCGAAGATGCGCGAAGCACATGTCGAAGTCAAAATGCACGAAACACCTCAGTGCCGGACCACTTTTAGAAGTTGAGATGTTTAAAAAGTGCACACCGCTGTGGCGCGAAGCACATGTCGACGTCAAAATGTAAAAAGTACACCACGTTCGGACCATTCTTGGAGGTTGGGATGTTGAAAAAGTGCTCGCCGTTGTGGCGCGAAGCACATTTCGAAGTGAACATGTTAAGGCACCACATGTTCGGACGTTCAACCGCGCCATGCTGCACTACAACTACAGCTGCCACTACCACTACGACAAAAATAACTACAGCTAAAGCTAAAACTACAACTGCAACTACCACTACGCTACAACTGCAACAAAAACTACAAATGCAGCTACAAATGCACTATAAATACACTACACTACACTACAACTACAACGACTACAACAACTACAACAACTATCACTACAACTACACTACACTACAAATTCAACTACAGCTACAACTGCACTACACCACAAATACAACTACAACTACACTACACTACACCACACTACATTCAGCAGTTGTAGGTGAGGTGACCACTGCAACCACTCCAAAACACACAATTCCAAACACCTTTCGGTTCATCAGTCTATTCGCTCTGCCATCCATGCATCACAAAAGCTCAGTTTCCTATCTTTGAAACTTCCGCCACCACCTTATGCGGTACTCCTGGCAATATATATATATAATATAGTGTTGCCTCTTGTCGTTAGGGGTATTTTAGGAAACAGCTACGCTTACTACCTGAATGATAAAGGCAACAGCTTCAAGGGGAAAGGTCATCAGAAACTACGGTCTTGAGCAAACCCGCCAGATCTGTCTGGGCAAATTGCATCAAATTGCTAGAACTGACCAATCAGAATTCACTGAGGCCGGCTCTGTCTTGTGGGAGCTCGTCGGCCTCAGTAGCTTCAGTTGGTTTAATCCCAAATCTGACTTGGTTCACTGTGATTCATTGATTTCATTGGAATTCAAAATCAAATATGAAGTACCGAAACGACTCTTGAACATCTTGAACTACTGCATCCCCTGGGGAACTCTCTACAACAGGTCATGACAATTTCTGTCCTCTCACGACTGGGGGCTATGACCTAGTTACAAGTGACCACGGGCGACATCTTAGTCGGTAAAACCGACCTACTATTGGGGCCCTATCCTTTTTGAATCACTTCGGTTAGTCATAGTTAGTCCAAAAACTGTGGCACACTGTACCAAAATTTCAAACCACTTTCACAACGAAAATCAGGGCCTCCACATAACCATCTTTGGATGTAGCCATTTAAGATTGCCTCTAAATTATAGGCGAAAATGATTCCCAGAATCATCAGAACCAATGGATCCCCAAATATATTTTGTCTCATTTTTCCCACTTTCAGGCGCCTCCCCTGCTAATCCACTCTTCCAAGTTGCTGGATGCTATCGACCCAGAGCAAATCTCTCTTCGGGCCCTGGCACTTGGGCAGCTGGGGGCCAGTGATGATCATTAATATTAGTATATGATCAGTGTATTAAATTATTAGTATACCATATATTGTCGTTTATTACCAACAGTTTGATGATGATGATGATGATGATGTTGATGAGGGTGATGATGATGATGATGATGATGATGGTGGTGGCTGAATGATCCAGCGGATATCCAACTATAGCTATTGGACAATTATCTAACAGCTTGTGAAGAGATATGACACAAAATCAGCCAAACTTTTGTATGATTTGTTGTTCCCTTTGTTTGGGGTTTTGCTATGCATCTAGGGTTTTGAGTTTCAGAAATCCGTGTGTTTGGCCTTCTTTTCTTGCCGTGGATCTGGCCAAACCTCACCCAATAGCCTCTGACAAGTATACCCTCTGGTAAACTAACATAGCTATTGAAAAATGGTCCATTTATAGTCGATTTAAGTATTAAAGATGGTGATTTACCCTATGCATAGCTATGTTAGTTTACCAGAGGGTATCCATAATATTCCCGGTTTTGCATCGTACACCGACCTACATGTGTCTTTCTCGCAATGTTGGCGAGAAACATTGCCACTTCAAATACCATCAATGGCACTGTTAACCTTCTTAAACAAGACGCAATGTAATGGCGCATTTTGTCGAGCTTGAATCTCTAAAACAAGATTCAACAAAAAAGATGTTTGCAGCAAATGCTTTGGCATGCTTCGACATGTTCTGACTCCTAAAAACAAAAGTTTTATTTGTTCACGGCTGACACTGGCGGATCATATGATCAATACTCATAGGCCTTTTGCCGCTAGCTATATCCCAATCATCAATACTTTCAATGTCATTTTGGCTGATACCGTGATTTTTATTTTGGAAAACATCACGACACCTGTTCCACATATGTACATATATATATATATTATGCGGATGTCTCTTTAGAAATGTATCTACATATGTGAATTTAGATGTATATAAACAAAATACATTCGGGCACCTGAGGACGCTCGGTAGAAGTTCTGGGAAGAGGGACTTCCTGATTTCACACACGACAATACATGACATATATTTACGTTTATTCATTTTAAATATACGTATAGTATATATATATATGCTAACCTATTTATCTATTTGCTTATTTATTTATTTATTTACATATATGCAATAATTCAACTCCTTGCAAAATGCAGCACTTCCACCATTGGTGGTGTATCAATCATTCTACCTGTTTTTTGAATGTGCTATGGGTACTAGTGTTGACCATGTCATGTGGTTGGCTATATGAGTTGACTTTGCACACTTGTTAAACCCATAATGCTCAGGCCGTTCGTCAGAGAACCCTGATTATTGGCTATTATCAAAACTTACGCTTTGCTGTGGTAATAGCGTGCTTTGATACTTATCACGTTTGCGTCGTTGCCCACCACCCGCCCTTGCATTTTTTGTTCAAACAACTATGAATTTACTATCACACTAAAATGTCAGACATGGCATGCGCATTGCTACGGAAATCATTAACAATAATTGCTGGTTGGTGGTTTTAACGATCTTGAAAAATATTAGTCAATGGGGAGGCTTATCCATGATTATCCCATATATTATGGAAAATAAAAAATGTTTGAAACCACCAACCAGTAATTGTTAAAGATTCAGCCGGCAATGCCATGGAGGACACTGAGCACTGATGTGGACATGACCAACAAAATTTGGCCCAAAACAATTCGAAAAACCGTGGAAAAAACACCCCTTTTTAGTACCAGCAGTAATAGGACTATAGGCAACAAATCCACGGATAGAACTAGTTTCTGCAAAAGGGTTTTGACATGTTTTGACAAACGCTTTTTGATCTCGTAGTTTTCATCATTCATCAAATCCAAACTCTTGATAGACAGGCTGTTTCAAAAACATCCCAATCCGAGCAAAATACTACAGTACGACTTTGCGTCAACTTTCTCAATCAAATTTGGTTTGTCACACTGAGGGTGAACAAAAGTGACAAATTATATATTTATCCACGTGTTTTTGGCAAGATGGAACGTTCATTGCAGGGGTTGTAATTACCTATCAGGATTTGTTTGACCCCTTGTTTTCAATTCACAACAAAATGTCCAACCAATTCACAAAATGGTTGGACCTTTTTCTCAATTGTTTCTTCTCAGCAGGCGGTTTCATTGGGAACCCATGCCATGCCCCATTCAAACTTTTCACTACTGGCTTTATGTACAAGTAGCTGATGTTATGATTGTTTAGGTGTGCAACGTTTGACAAGTGTTTGCTATCAATTGGTGTTTTCTAGCCCATCTGTAAGCGCAGGTGTCTCATCATGGTCTTCAAAAAGAGGAGACTTGCCGCCGATACCTGTGAGTTTCAGTCCGGCGCACATCAAAGCAGCCAAACCTTCATCTCCAACACCGGCTTCATTTGCCATCTGTTGCAGGGGCAAACATTGTTTGTCTGAAATCACTCGCTCCATCTCAGTGTCCATGGATGAATGCAAACGAAGCTCTGCAGCGGCCAGCTCATGTTTGAAAAAATGATAATATTGAAAACATATTTTTCTAGCATTTTGTATAATTCCTCCCTTCCTTTAGTCAGCAAAGGAAAAAATAGCAAATTTTGCATCATCTGAAACCGTCGAGCTGCTGTCAAACGGGTGCTTGACGGCCATGGCCTCTTGTACAAATTCCTCAGGAGACCTCCAGACCCCCAGTTGGTGTTGTTCTCTTGCTTGCTTGTCCCCTTGTTTGTATAGCAAGAGCTTTGAAGAAAAAGGAAAAAAGAAGTTCACGCGCCAACGTGGCGTTCCATTCCTCAGGTTTCGCGAGTGGAGTGCGCACACATGGGAAGGAGGTAATGTACTTGAATTCAGAAATCATAGGGGGCATCATGTTATATATGGGCTGACGCACAGCTTCGGCAGCCTTCTGTTTGGAAGGTGCATTTTGACATTGTGTGGGCTTAGGGGGTAACATGATAACACCAGCTGATTTATATACATGGCCATAATAACAAAGGGGTAAATGGAATGGTACCCTTCCAGCCATTCACACCTTGGACTTTTTTCCCTCATTGGCACCTTTTGCTGGCGTTGACGTCTCATGGCGTGTTGTTTCGGGGGCTCCGACCTCAGTCAGTGACTAAAAAAACAGAAAATTTGGAGAAAGGGCCGAGTCGTGAGTGTTTATCATTATGTTCATTATTATGAATATTACCAACATATGGGATCTAATAAACACTAAGTCAAAACTATGATTATCTTGACAATGGCAAAACAATATTATATATATATATTTATTTATTTATGAACATGACTACAGGAACAAACAAACAGTAGCAATATGTATAAACATCCGGTTTGCAACCATGCGATTCACGAAGAAAGGATTTTTTTGGCCGAAATCTCCCGCTCCTCTTCCCATGAGGTGGAATCATCGTGATCATTTAAATTGTAGGGTCAAACGACAAACTCATGCCTACCCTCTGGTAATTTAACGTAGCTATTGAAAATTGTCATTTATAGTGGATTTACCCATTAAAAATGGTGATTTTCCATAGCTATGTTAAATTACCAGAGGGTAACTCATGCCTGGATCAAAACTTGCTAGTAGATCACCATAGAATCGCTGTTTCAAGAAACTCATGTCGGCCTCAGTCATGCCTAAATTTTAAAACACCATGGAATCGCGTATGAATAAGAAGAATGTTTCCACACTTGGGAAAATCAAAGGTATCAAATCTTCACACACTCTCGCCTTTTTTTTTAAGCCTTATTGGCTTTGAATCATTCAACTGAGCTCCGGTGCGGAGGTGAAGGGACGATTCCACCGCGACATGGGGGTGGTGGCGGCATATCTTCCCTGGGAGCAGCTGCTTTTTGAGATCTCCAGACTGGTCTGGACGAAAACCACCATGGAATTGATGATATTTTCTGGTCAATGTTTACAAATTTGCGAATTGGAAAATATTGGAAAATCACCATGTTTATCCATGTTTAACGGGAACATCACCTATTTCTATGGCCATGTTCCCAGCTAAAGATAAAAAAACGCTGGCTGTGAATCCACCAAATCCCAGCGTTTTTCATAACGGTGGGCTGTTGCTGGCAAGGATGTTTGTGAAATTCAGCAGTCCATATGATGTGTGTTTTTTTTTGAGATATACTGTAAACTACTGTAATATAATGATGATGTAGTAAGATTGAAATTAATGTACTGTCAATTACTGTAATAGATAATGATATCAACATTTCATAAATCATCCCAATCGTATTGTTACAAGTTTGACTGAAAAAGGTGTACTAATTTTAACGGATGATCATTATCGTACCCATCAACAATGCCATAAAATTCGGGCCCCGCATTTAGCTGAGCCTCAAAAATTCATACCAACATTACATGAACATACAATACTAGTAAACGATAAAAAAGGTGGTTCTATATGGAAAGGAATAGACCATCATAAAATAGCACAGCTCCGGTGTTTGTTTGTTTTTTTGTCCTGGACCTGTAGCTTCCTCAACAGATGTTGGTTTATTTCCCCAGAGGACCAAAAAAAACAAACCATCGAGACATTGAGAGGCAGAAAGCGTGTGAGAGCATAAGTTTGAATAGTAGAATATTATAACATGTGATAACACACACATATATATATAATGACCTAAGAATAATAAAACTACTAAACCGTTGATATCACCAAATTTAAATGTTATAAAATGATATAACCTCACTGACCACAACCCATTCCACCAGCCCTTCTGCCAAAGCGCTTCTTGGGCCCTGCGGCAGCACCTGTTTCACGAAGAATATGCAGGAACAGGACAGGACAACATGAAACAAGTCGCAGAATCCAAATAGCATTATCATTATATCATATATGATTAAATTAGATACCATTGCTTATTATTGCTGTGATTGAACCTCCTTTCACCGTTTCTGGATGAAATTGAATTCCTCTTTTAGATTGCGCTATCAATGACGACGGCAGCCTTCCTTTTCTCACGACCATTTCTGAATACAACAACCACGAACAATACAAAGCGTTGAAATGATCTTTCACCTATATGAAAATTGTCAAAGCAATCAGCCACAAATAAATACTCGAAATACTATTACTGGTTGATGCCGGTTGAGATTGTCAGGAAATCTCCATTTTTACTGATGAAATCCCGCCATTTTTGTAGTTTCCTAAGCTGCCAAAAATTCTATGGGTCAAAACACCCCAAGCTTGCCAACTTACCTCCCAACTAGTCCCGAGAAAGCATCGTGCCTGGCAAGGCACTTGGCATGGGAAGCAATGGACGGGGAACTTGTTTCACGTACCAACCTGGTTGGCCGTTGGGATCCAAGAAGCAACGCCAGCCCAACTTGGGATCGGTCACGCCTCTGGAAGCATTGAGACCTCTCTAAACTTAATTTGGATATTCAAAGCTTATCCGAGGCTCACAAGCAACATCAAGCAACCCTCGGAAACAAATCTTCCCCTGCGGTACTGTAATCAAATGCGGCAATGGAGAATGGCCATCCTTTTGTAGCTGCTTCTCCCGCAGCAGAATCTCCATCCATTGATGGTGGATTTCCCAGCTCCCAAGGGGCCCAAGGCATGAAATCCCTCAGTATCTGGCCAATTTCCCGATCAAAGAGTTGCAGGAAAGTGGTGCCATCATCCCTGTCGACACAGCCTTGGCAGTGGCAGCTACCAGGGATGAAAAATAGAGTATGCCTGATAAGGACCATATCACATACACACACACTGCTTCTAACAAACACAAAGAGACAGGATGCGTACGTACATGTGTAAACATACCATGATCTATATATACATATATATACATACATAAATAACCTACGTGTTTGATGGTGTTTGTGTGTGTTATCTTTCTGTCTATCTAAGTATCTATATAATTATATTATATTATATATGATGCTTATATATATATATAATATATATGCATATATCATCATATATCTGTGTGTGTGATAAGTGCATGGTGTGTGTGTGTAGGTAAATACATCAACATCTACATATATATATATATATTGAGACTGACAGCCCCCAAACAAGAAAGGTCACTTGCTTGGTTTGCATGTGCAGCTGCCGCTCTTTGTTGCTAGCGGTCGCTTGGGCCATCCGGCGTTCGAATGGCGACATGATAGGATGAACCAGCTGTGCACGGCAGTCAATTGGTTTGATCACCTAAGTTGACCTGGATGTCACCTTCAGTTTCACATGCCTTAAGTTTTGTAGGTGTTAAATCGATTGACTGGCCGCGCATGACTGAATCCAGCCCATCATGCTTCATCCCTTTTGTTAAGGGATCTGCTACCATGCGATCTGTGCTCGTCCACAAAAGCCTGGTTGTAGAATCGCCAGGGATGTGGTCGGTGAGGAGAGGGTCGCCCACCAGTTCGCCAGGTGCTCGCCAAACTTGTTGTCGTATCTGGGAGAGGTCTATGGCTAGTCTCTTGTCTGAGACCATGTTCGCACCAGATTGATTGCAATGCTCCCATAGGGATCGGCAATCAGTGAACCAGTCGACGCAAATTGCGTCTTGGGCAGCCACTTCCCAATCTTGTCCACGTCCATCAGGATGCCATAGCCCATAGAGAGAGAAGCGCAGGTGGTCAGCTTCTTCAGCTCCATGGAGTAGGCTGAGTGTTTCAGCCTGTAGCGTGTTGCGGCATACTCGCTTCAGGACAGTGGAATGCCACTCGATCGGTAGCAAGACACCTTTTCGGGATGTCTGAAAGCTCTCGTCGGCCAGGAAGAGAAGTCGGCCAGATTGGCTGCGGTGTCCCGATCTTTTCCCCGATCCACTCACATCAAAGTCAGCAGCGTGGGAGGCGTCCTGCACGGCCACAATCATGAGGTTGTTGAAGTCAAAGCAGCCAGATGGATAGAATAGTCCCTTTGCCTTCGTCTTCTGGGCGTAGCGGATCACACCATTGGCGTACTTGACGTCGTCCATGGTGGCAGTGTGCACGGTGCTCTGCATG
>Ga0126342_10009583_pt1 | contig 17355 bp, 19 predicted proteins | sample Cyp1metagenome_FD_92528 | JGI IMG/M metagenome (GOLD analysis project Ga0126342, IMG submission 92528) | Coral microbial communities from Lord Howe Island, Old Settlement Bay, Australia - Cyphastrea 1 metagenome | ecosystem: Host-associated > Invertebrates > Cnidaria > Coral ... | reverse complement strand
TGATTTCATTATTTTTAAATATTTTGAATATTTTGAATATTTTGAATTTTTTGAATTTCAAAATATTCAAAATATTCAAAAAATTTAGCCAATACAAAAATATTTTGAATATTTAGAATTTTTTGAATTTCAAAATATTCAAAATATAATGAACTTCTCCCAAAAGTCTCTCTGAACCTCTTTTTGGTTTTGGGAGATTGCTTTCAGTTTGAAATGGAATCAAATAGTCAACGGTCAAATAGTACATGAAGGTCCATCGTACATATATATATATTCAGATATATTCAGTAGTTTGCCACAATCTACCCCTGATGAAGCCAGATCTCCCAACAGCCATCATTTTACCGACCCCCGCGGACCCATGGAGCCCCCGTGGAGCCCCCGGCAACGGGGAAGGCCAGGCCGGGCCGTGTGGCCATGGGGCCATGGGCCATGGCATTTTTCGGTGAGACGACGGCGTGACGAAAAGGGTCCCGAAGACTGAAAAAACCTGAGACATGTGGACTACTTTGAACCAAGTTCCAGAAGAAAATGGAATGAAAATGGGAAATTATGGGAATAGAATCATCATCTTCTACACTCCGAAGATACTCCGAATTATCAATTAAGCAATGAAAGTGTCTTTGAAGTATGGTAGGACCTCCAAAAGAGATCCCACAGTGATCAACTTCGCCTGCTTTCTCAGCCCTCAGCCGGGTGCGAGAATGATTTCGCGCGGAAGTGCGATCTTGAATCGAAATGTCATTGAGGGTCGTCTCCCGAGAACATATGATGAATTTGTGATATTCATGTGTAAAAATACGTTATATCCATTATTCATCACAAATATTGCGGTTGAAAGCTTTATGGTATTCAAATTGATGGATCATAAAATCCGAAAACCAGCTATTCCAGCTATTTTCAAAACGTATCTTAGGTTAAGTTATATAAGTTATATACATGATATATACATGTTATATACATGAAATCGGCAAGCCAAGGCAGCCATGGCGACACGGATCTTGCACCTGCACGGGTGGCTTCACCGATCTCGCTTTCATAGGGATTTCATATGGGGATTTCATATGGGGATCGGGGAGAGGGTGGAACAAATTAGGTGGTGATGAAAAATTGGTGATGTTGATGTGCTTTTGATCATGGAAAACGTAGAGATGGGCTTGAAAAATGGTAAATTCAATGGGATTTAGTGATATAATCAGAGCTGAATTGAATGGGTGGTCAAATGGGAATTTGTTGAATCTATATCGGACCTTCCAGCAAGCCAAGTTTGATTACCTGAGGGTATATCAACGGTTTTCACAAGATTTTTGTTGACCTTCTTGTTGCTTGCTTTCCATGTTATATCCCATTCCATGCCCATAAAAACGCATAAAAATCACCGCTACATCCCAGAAATGGAGCTGTCCATCTAACATCATTCCCAGCCCTATCCCCCGCCTCCGGTTCAGCAGAGCTTCGGCTAGCTCTGGTACAGAGTCGTACGTGGAAGCAGTGCGGGTTGACCAAAATGGATACCAAAACATGGGTATAATCACTGTGCCATTTACCAAATATGAACTGATATAATCCAAACTGCTACAAGAATCATGATGAATTACTATTTACTATTTATCACGATTATAAATATATCTATATTATAAGTAGATAGCATTTTTATATATGTGTAAACAATATCGAACATGTCCTCAATAAGGCTACGGATCTAAGCCTGGTTGGCAAAATCAATAGGTGAAATCATTGATTTCCATGCGAATTCCATCATTTTATGGCGAGAAGATGTAGGGATAGCTGCTATAGCTACTATCAGAATGTATTATCATCATCTATCATCATGAATCGATCATGACTGTCGCCATTAGCTAGTCATTAGCTATTCTTAGTCACGCTGCTACAAGTACCATTTCGATCTGCCAGAGTTTCCGTAGATTTCGGGACAACTTCCTCGACATTTTGGTCATGAGAATTCTGGGATCGACAGATACAGCTTGCCAATCTAATTGGTGGTATACCTATCCCCCTGAAAAATATGAGTTCGTCAGATTGGATCATCATCCCAACTATTGGGGAAAATAAAAAATGTTCCGAACCACCAACCAGCAATGCTTGCCAATCGTAACCACTCCGCAGCACAAATCCTGGTGCCAGCACTTTTGTGCGGCCCAGCATATTTTGGGTCGAGGCGTTCATCCAAAGTTTCTGCAGGGCAACAGGAGAAGCTTGGCAAACAGGAGTACAGGTAGATCAACTTCAAGCATACCAAGTAGGAAAGCCCGTTGAGTATTGAAATTCGGAGTATTGAAATTGGATGAGATTGGGATGTCAATGCATGCTCTATCTGTTCGTATATGAAGATATCCAAACGTTATCATTGTACCACTGAAGAATAGGTTCCCAAGTTGACTTCCCCAACTTGTTGTTGCTGAAGGCACCAAAGTCACTCCCCCAATTGCTCTGTTGCAGGAAGAAATCCACGAGGAGCTTCCTTCACCACTGGAATAAGAGCTTCACAGATCAGTTCGACTTTGGAGCTGAAAGCGAGACTTATATAAAAACCTGATGAGTCAGTTTGGATAGCAACAACTAGCCGGAACTCAAGGTGAAATGATGACTTGTTATTCTCCAAATATGCGAGCGGAGGCTACCTGTTCGAAGCCTGAGAATTCATGCCAAAGTCATGCCAAAGTCATGCCAAAGTCATGCCAAAGTCATGCGAGGAGTCGTTCTTGCATCATGTCGAAATTCATCCCCCCAAAAAAACAGAAGGATTTTCCCAAGAAATGCCTGTGAAATAAACACCAAAAAAACACCTCAACAAAGATGAAAGAACAAAGCTGGGGACCATCCATGTTTGTTCACCTTAACGACACCAATTTCAATTCATCACTTTTTGGGAGTGACCCACCGATTAAAGAAACGTCTGAACTTGCAGCAAACCCCTCGAACCTCTACTTTAGTATCTGTTTGTCTTGGGGGCATAGGGAAAACAATTTGGGGAATGATCATCAACTATAGAAGTTTATCCGCGAATACATTGCCACCTCTACAATTCCATGTACATATATATATAATCCCAAATCGTGTTTAAGCTTAAATTACCTTCAATCCCCTCATGATATGTCAATGCTCATCATTGCCCTCTGTCTATATATATATATATTATATATATATTATATATATTATATATCTATATATTATATATATATTATATATAAAGGGGATAATTGTGTATCCCCCAGGCTGAGGTTTCACACTACCAGGTATCTTTCAGTCAGCTCAGTCCAACGATCCGTGACGCGGCACGCGGTGACTTTCCGGGCGCTTCGCTGAAATCGGTCCCTTCCGGGCGGTTCGCTCAAACGACCGACGTGCCTCTCCTGGCGGGTCGAAATCTGGTAACAGTCTGGACTAGGTAGTAACAAGCAGAGAAAAGGTACAGTAACCATAGTAACCCAACAATAAAATAAAGTAAGTCATTGAACGATTTTTTTTATAACTTATAGTTTTATATAGTGTGCTCGTAGGAGCTTGCTGTTCTATGCTGTTCTTGAATTCGTGTACAGTAATTATTGCTCGTTTCAATGGTTTGCAGTATAAGTAGCACGAGCCCCTATCTTCAGAGTTTATATTATCCTCAACCGCATAATAATATGTATATAATACACGATATATAAGATGCATACATATGTCATATATAATTATATACACATATTCTATGATTCTACCCATATTATATATATATAATCATAAATATATATATAACATTATGATATATACAAATAAGAGTATAGAGATACCCATGCCCCATCTTGTGATCATCTCACTATCTCACCAGGATCCCAGAGCCTCATTTGACTTGATCGTACCTCAAGGGGTTTTCCGAAAATCCACCGGGGCATCAAAAAAGGCCAGTCATCTGGTTGAATCCAACAAAAAAAAAACCAATTCCGCGACTGTCAGAGAATCCCAATGAATTTACGAAACAAGGTTTATTTTTTCATTTGGCGGATCTTTTTCGGAAGGAAAGGTTTCATATATAAGGTCATCAAGTATAAAGCTTTCCTATGGAATTGCCCTTCACTTCCAACTTCCGGGATAAATCTGCTGAGATTTCCAGCCTCAAAGCAATGGGTGAATCATCATCATTTGGACACGTATCCCTCTAAAAAAATGGTCAATCAAAGCACAAGCCTTACATATACGTGTATATATAATATTATATAATCCCTGCCTAAGTGTATCATTTTTTGAGTTTCAAATAGCTTGAAACACTTCGGCCGGTTCTCATCAAAAGGTCCTTGGCTTTGCCAACTTGGGATTGCTCCTGATGGGTTTCTGAGAATGCCGCGACACCGGTGGTGCCACCAAGTTGCACGATATTTGCCACTAGAAACCTCAGCCCGCCGGGAAGCCGGGCCCCGAAACCCCCTGCCGAAACGAGCGATGGGTGCCATCAGTCACAGCCCGTTAACGCCACCAAGTTGCAGAACCCAAAGGAACAAACAAATCATACTATCTCTCCTGCCAGCCACATGTCGCCACATGTCACATATGTCACCATTTGGAGGTTTTCTAGCCATGAGGCTACCCCACTAGCTGAATGGTGTGTAATAAAAACATATAAAAACCATGGGAAACCTCCATTTGGAAAGCCATGCACATCGAAAAACATGGGCCGTCCATCGGAACATCCTCGGCCAAATGAACCACAGTTCTAGTACAAGACCCCAAGTGTACAAAATGATCCAATTTGGGGACCAGTTTGATTCTGACGCTATGCACCTCACATTTTACAAAAATCAGATCCCTTCTGCCGAACCAAGTACTTGTACTTAGTAGCTGAGTTCATCGCTCCTTGCTAATGCTTGAACAAAACTTTCAAAGATTCAAAGATGCGAAAGAGAATTGACTAGATTCCTTGTGGAAACAGCCAGTGGTGGTTTGTCCCAATCACACTTCGCGAAATGACGATGAAAACCACGGCATGAAATCACCGGCTCCTCTGCGCAGGTTTGGGTCCACCCAACTCTCCACCATAAATTTGACGTCGGGTGAAGAGCCTGGAGGGTCGGGGGCCGTGTAGATCCATGTCACCGCTATGTTGATCCAATCGTGGTGGAAAATCCAAGAAGATCATCCATGTCTTCCGTTTGCAACTGATGTGCCTTTGAAGATTGAGGATTTTCAGGACTTTCCGAGGGATGGAGAGTTGTCTACTAAGTATTTAACACTACGAACACGACAATGTGGTTCCAGTCACTTGAAGTAAAACTGATGCCAGGTGATACAGGCTCTTGTTGTATTTCCTCGTTAAAGAGCAGTCGTTGATGGTCAATGTTTGCTGTTTATGGAGGAAATAGATTCATGAACCCATCGATTCGAAGGAACTGATTGCCACATATACAAAAAAATCAAGACTGACTGTGTGTTTCTCCTGTACTCCTGAGAAAGGGGGGAAGTTTCCCCCCATGGACCGAAGTTACCCATCACTGAACTCTTGTGAAACTACAGCCAAACTATGTTTGGGACCTATCTTCAGCACTCATCTTGTCACACTTGACGCTAGTCACCTTGTTGAAGACATGACCAGAACATTCAGAAGAAGTCCAAAGTCCACACCGCACTGACCTTCGAAAAAGAAACAAATACGGAGAGATATGATCCCTTGGATCATCTTCAATCTATTTAAATCTACACATTTCTAGCTGTTCAAAATGGTGGTTCAAACTGTTTGTTTCATCCTCTTCCTCGGAACCAAAACTCCTTCTAAGAACCAAATGTGGCACTCCATTTAGGATCGATTGGTCGGCGAAATCACCAATTTTTCTGGGCGATTGGTTCCCATTGTTCCTCGAAAAAAATGCACAGTTTCGTGGGTGAAATAACCATGTCTTTTGGTTGGATTCGCGTGTTTTTTGCATGAATTCCCAGGTTCGATTCCGGGTGTTTTGTTGGTTCAATTGCCATTATCTTTGGACCCTCTAAACCCAAATTCTGCTATAGTTCAATTCCTATAGATAGGTAGCTTCAATTCCCAGTTTTTTCGTGGCTTCCAGTGTTCTTGGTGCAAAATCCTCATAGAAGTCTTCTTCAAAATAGCAAACTGTTCCGGAAAAAAAAAAAAACAGATTTGCTAAACATCAAACATTGAAGTTTCCGAAACATCAACGCCCCAATTAAAAACTTGGTGAATTTTCGCTCAGAGCACAGGGCCACGCAGAGCATGGCAAGGACCGAGAAGGCGGTCACGGAGAAGGAAATGGCGCCTTCCGCGGAAAGAGACTTACTAAGTGGGATGAGCCACCAAGTACATTTATACAATGTGCTAGACCATCAATGCACACCCAAATGGGGATAGACGGGTCAATCTCATGGCTAATATTGAGGAATCATGAGACAGACATTATTTTTTTAACGGGGACAGACAAATTGTGATGTGGATTTTTTTGGAGTCATTTACAAATGATCCAGATCAAAAATCCGTCCGCATCAGGCTCTGCCCGAATCCCAGAATGGCGGCGGCCTCCGACGACAATAAATCCTCCTTCAGGATTGTCCTTCAAGTACAACCTCAGTGTTCTCCGAAAGAAGCCGATAGGAAGCAAAAACAACAGCAATTCACCCAATTTGAAGGCCCAATGGAGAAAAGCTGACGGTAAACATATGTAAATATTGAGATGTTGGGGGTGCCCCATTTTAAATGGACATCAAAATGAAGCCTTGATTTTCCACCATGTTTTGTTTCTCTCATGTCCACCAATTTTGGTGCAAGCTCTAACATTTGGGCAGCGGTTGGATCAAGTTTCCTTCATGTATGTTGTGTTCATTTTCTCCGCTCATATCCATGTCCATCGCTCCGCTCTCGTTAAAAAAACTGGTTCCTTCACCTTTGTCATCTCCTATGACAGTTTTCGCAAAATCTATGTACCCTCTGGTTATTTAACATAGCCATGGAAAATGGCCCATTTATAGATGATTTTCCCATTAAAACCTCCATTTATAAGGGATTTTCCATGGCTAATGTTAAATAACCAGATGGTATCCCCTGCGGAAGTTGCCTTGCGAAACGGACAGAACACAAAGGCTCCGACTGCTCATAGCTCCCTTGTGCAGTCTGGTAGTTTCTCCACTCCTCGAGCCATGCAGCAAAAAATCCTTCGAAGAAAATGACAAGACTATCCAATGACAAATATTATATATATATATATACAGTGCATCCCTAAGAAAATCAATAAACTATCATCAAAACAGTTCGGAATCATTTGTTCTAATCCCTTAAACCATTTATCTAGTTCGACCTCGACCACGGCGCCGTAAATTTCTTCGCCAAGCGTCGTCCGTGACCCCCTGAGTGGCCCAATAGATGGAGCCTAAGGTCCAGCTGATTCCCATTCCCAGCAGGACATTCACAGTATTGCCTCGGCGACACGCCGAAACCAAGGAGTTGGGTGGAATACCCGGCCTGGTAAACATACCAAAAACTGATGGGAAAGATCCCCCATGCTAATTTTTCATGGGTAGTCATCCACTATTTCGACTGGGCCATGCTATCAATGTCGCAAACTGTTTGTTTACTAGAGGCTATAGATGATTTTTGGGGGAATATCTCTCCATGAAAACGGGGCCTTATGGCTGCCACGGCTCAGAATTAGCAAAAGCCCCCAGAGTTGGATAGTCATCTACCAACAATGACCATTTTGCAGTAGCATCTGGTAAACTAACATAACTATGGAAAATCACCATTTTTAATGGGAAAATCCACTATAAATAGCAATGTTCAATAGCTATGTTAAATTACCAGAGGGTAGTTGAAATACTTAGGCAGACTAGACCTATTGCGGCTTCTTCTTGCACTTCTTATCATTAAACATTCGAAAAGGATATAGATGTTCCAAATGATTCGATTTGTTGTCAAATATCGTCACTGATATTCACAGTGTTATATCAACATTACCATCTGGTTATGACTAACAGTTTGCCATGGAAAATCCTCATTTTTAATAGGTAAACCATCTATTTCTATGGGCCATCTATACCATGGCTATGTTAAATAACCAGAGGGTATATCATTAAATTTCACTACATCCCATTAAACCCCATTAAGTCTCATTAAACCTCCATTAAACCTCCATTAAACCTCCATTAAACCTCCATTAAACCTCCATTAAACCTCCATTAAACCCATATATTTATTTAACTGTAGCCCCAGCCAAGCAGCTTCCAGTGATGTTGCCAATGGAATTGTCCGCAGTATCATCTGCCATGGCGGCAGTTCGGGAGGCCAAAGTGTCCTCAAAAAAACGACACGCCCTGGATTGAAAAAAAATGCAGAAATGATGGATTTATAAATTCTTATAGTGATTCAGAACCTTTATGGTTTATATATATATGATTATAGATGTTTATATAGCTGTTTATAGATGTTGATTGTAGTCATAGATGTTTATGCATAGATGTTTAGATATTATAGACGTTTACAGTGATTCAGAAACTTGAAATGAAACCATTTTGGGGGGATACCTCCCCTTGACAACCGTATCCAACCACCATTCACAGTGAGGTTGGCCAGTGCCAGGGACAAGGGGGGATTCGCCAGTCTCAGAAGAAACTCTTCTCAGTTCGGTTTTTTCGGAAAATGTCACAGGAAAGCCCTATTATTTCATAGGGGAAATCTAGAAAATAGGGGTTTCCCAAAACCCCTATACCCCTCAGATCAATGGATCAATGGATCCATAATTTCTTGATATTTCTTGTAGATTTTCCCAAAACCGATCCATTGATCTTCCAGTGATCTGCCCAGTTTAAAAGCTGCGCCAAGGCGCAGGTAGACTGGTTCCCAGCGCCACCAACGTAATGGCCGTCAAGTCATCTGCCAGTCCCACTGAACAGCCCAGGAGGCTGGCTGCGTCGTTGATCACCTGAGGTCAGGCCATAGGGATGGGATACCCCACTAGCTGGATGATGGTGCCTCCCATGACTTAGGAAACTTACGTTTGGGACCCCAATGTTTGGGACCCCCCAATTTTTCACAGATTCAGGACATTCCAAGAGGGGCAACCCGGTTGGGGAGGATTTGATGGGGACGGGGGAAGGGATTTGATGAGTGAGTTTGATGTTTTTTTCCTAATCAAGGCTTGATGATTCGCTTCTCAAGGCCAAACAAAATCAGTAGACATCATTCAACTACATCAGTTAAACATCATTAAACATCATTAAGCCATGACCATATGTGAAACCATTTTAAAAAAAAATGATGTCCCCATCTTTCAAGAACATCCGTGTCTCGACATCTTTTTGCGACCATCTCTGAGGGCCCCCCACCACGGTGACCAAGCCGATTCCGAAGAGGGAGCAGAAGAAGGAAGGATAAGCTGACAATAAAGATGGAGGTGGAACCTCAGGTGGAAGCTCAACTTGATGACAATCTGTAACCCAAATTGCTTAACTTAAGGTTTCACCCGACTTCATATGAAAACCAGTGAATGGGGGGCTCCTTGATACATAAATTGTGGCCTGAATTTGCAGTTAAAATGGGTTGAAAGCGATTGAACTCCCACGGTTCATCAGCTCTGTCTTGGGTTTCCAACAATCACAGCGCAGCTGCACACACATTAAAAAAAAACACTACACCCTTAAACATGTTTCACAATTCTAGGCACCCAAAACCATCATCTGGGGAACCAAAAAAAACAACATCTTTTATAAATGTCTCCTTTTAAACGACGGATCGGTCCCATAGCCTCAACTGGCTCCCGCATTGACGAATCGCTTGGGGTCTGGTGGTTCCCCGGTTTCTCGATTGGAACAGGTAACGATGAGGAAGATGATTTTCCAGGTGAGCGCTAGGCAGTGCATCAGCCAATCAAAGGCTGTAGCTTCCGCTTGCCTTATCATCGCAGGATCCCCAATGTCATGGCTGACTGTGCATGAGATTCGGCTAGACAGGTATTTGTGGATCCATCATTTCGGCCAGAAAATGCTGAGAGATTACCGTCTTCATCTGTTTTTGGGGGAACTTGTTTTTTGTTACTGATCAAAACTAGAAAAGGAAATCTCCATCCCCATAGGGTTCAATATCCCACTCAGCAGTTTTTTTTGGTAAAAGAAATATGGTGTCAGCGAATCATTCAAGGAATTCCCATTAAGATAGCCATAAAATTATGCAGATCCAACCCATGGCAACAGACACACCCAAAAATATCACTTATCGTAAATGCGGTTGGTGATATAACTACATATTCCCATATCTTATGCCATATCTTATTCCATACTATATGCCACGATATCCCCATTAAAAACCCCCATTTTTCATGGAGGCGAAGCCCCAACTGGTCCATTTCTGGTGAAGCCCCATGGGCCCATGGGGGGCTTCCCCGAAAAACCGAGCGACTCCTCTGGACTTCCATTGCAATAGAAGGCTTCAATGACCTCATCTCCCAACTACGACGTTTTCTCCAAATGTCCTTCTTCTAGTTTGGTTGTTAAATCAACATAAATTGTGTTTTTCCAATTTTAGTGCCGCAACCCTGGTTTGGTCTTTTCAAAAGTCCTCTTTTAAACAGCCTGGAACCCTGCATTTATCTTTCATATTTCTTAAATTGTACCTAAAACCTGCACAAAAAAAGCCGCTGCTAGGTGGAACTGGAAGAACTTTCCAACATCTGCAGAGCTTGTCGTTGCCTTTGCTGCAGAGCCTTTGTGAAAATGACAGGATAAACTATTCTCTGGGAGTGACTGGGTAAAATTACGTACAAATTCACAAAATTGAAGGAAAATGGTTGAGCGGCACAGAAATTCAGTGCGAAATGCTGCATCTCAACTTTTCATGTGATCTGCTGCGAAGAGTGCTAGGAACAATCTTTGGACTTGGCTTCAAGGAAGAGATTCTATTGACGTATCCTACGAAGAACACATGTTGAAATGAGAAGCCTTCAGGAACACATAGTTTATTAATCTTTGAACATGGATGGGACAAAAGCTAGCGCAAACCTAGCGGGTTTGCTAGCGCTGCCTGGCAGAATTGGTGAATTTAGTTGCATGCCACCTCACAACGAAGAGGAAAAACCGTTAGATCCACATGAATTATCAACCACTGGTGCAAAAAAACGGATTGGTGAATTTCCGGCAAACCATCCATGGGGTACCCCCAGTCATCCAATCGTCATAGCCATGAATTAACTATTGCAACAAGCTGCAGGTGACGACTGGGGATCCCCCATAAGAAACATCCTTTTGGGATGACAACTGGGACAAGTCTAGACCCTGCCATTTTTAGGGGTTGAAAGATGAGTTTCCACTAAAAATGTGTGATAAAATCAGGGTCCAACTCTGAATTTACCAGAGGGTAATAGCTTGTCAAATCAGAAACACCCATCTGAATCATCTGATTTCTGAAACTGTCGAATCCCTTCCAGCCTTGTCCCTCCAATGCTCACAGCTAAAATCTTCGTCGCCTGCCGGTCACGGGGGACCCCCCATCACAGTCAGCTGGGGGCATCTTCCTCAAATGGGGAGTGACACCGCAGGGCGTGGGATTTGGTAAAGATTCCATTTTGATGATGTTTTTCTGCACACATGGAATCTTGTTGTTTTTATACATACTATACATATAAACACCAATATTTGGTAGATTTAAATCTTGTTTTTTTTCACACATGTTTCCTCAAGAAGAGATATCTCCAGTGTTCCACTGCAGGAAGTGTCACCTTTCATCCCAGAAACTCAGACAATTCCCCCACCCTCGAGTGGAGTATAGTCTATGATGAGCCACCAAACTCATCAACGTGGGAATGGCTGCGTTACGTTAAAAACCACATCAGTTCTAGTGTTCAAAACCCTCTGTCTTGTCTTCCCTTTATTTTTTTTCTGATTTCCCAGTTTAGGGATTGTGATAATCCCCAATATACTAGCGACCAAGAAGGTGCCGAAATGAAAAATCCGAACCTAGAAATAGCCATGAATCACATTTCTATCTTCTTGGGGGTTACTTCTTTGGAGTATAACACCCTATAATTATATATCAATAAAGAGTATAATTTTGGTGGTATATGTATACTTCAATTATGATTATTCAACACAATGATAATTGCATCTCAACTATAAATAGTATATAGTTTCTTGATAATATTATACTAGCCGTAATTATGATTATAGTTGTATCATCAATAAATCCTCAATGTATAATATAGTTGTATAATCAATAAATCATCATGATTATAGTTGAATAATTTTAGTTATTTATATAATCCTGATTCTTACTGGTGCGTTTTACGCAGGGAATTTTTGGGAATGATCCCAGTCATCACTAGTAATAATAATCCCAGCAACCCATCCAGCAACCCTACGTAAAACGCACCAGTAAGGATCAACGCCATCAACGTGCCTTCGAAGGCTTCGGATTTGGCGTCCGAGCGCGCTTCCGAGCGTGCATCCGTCTTGGCGTCGGATCTAATCGACTTCTCCTTGGGAGGTGAAAAATCCATGGGAGGAGATATCCTCCTAATGTCCTGGGTTTAGGTCATCTGGTTTTAACATGTTTTAACATGTTTTAACATGTTTTAACCATCTTGAAAAATATGAGTTCGTCAAATGGGATGATGACATTGCCAATATATGGGAAAATAAAAAATGTTCCAAACCACCAACCAGTCATTTATGTCATTTAATAGGTTATATAAGTTATATACCCAGATATCTAAAACACACCACTGCCCAAGTATGAATCTGTCCTGATTTAAAAGTTCCCTCAAAGGCATTTTAGAGCGGATCTCATATAGCTATCATGGCTTGGTTAACCATAGAAGATGCTTAACCATCATAAATTTGCCATATAATGGGAATATCATAAGAATATAATTTGCAATATAATTGGATTTTCATGGGGGTTAACCAACATTTCATGGGTTTCAAAGGGGGATATCATGGGAAAAATGTCCCACTTACTATCGGTTGACACACATAACTCACTTGGTGACTTCTACATGGGGGAGATCACAAACTCTGAAAATGGAGGAAGAACCCCCCGTTTCTTAAATGATGAAAAATTTCATGGACCTGATGATCAACCAGTGAAATGGCATCCGAAAAAAACAGATAAACCCATATGGATCCATATGCATTACCTGGGCAGCCGAATCCTTGCTTTTCGAATTCGTTGATGACCAGTTTGGGATGATTTCCCATATAAAACACATCATTTATGATGAGGTAGGCCAGATATGGCCAGATCGCGAAAAATTTATAAAGAGGCGAATCTTCAATACCCTGCAATTTATGTGGATCTAATCAACCAAAATGGGATGAAAATCTTAGATGACAACCACAAAAAGTATAGGGATATTGCCTACAAAAATGGAGATCATGGAGATATGGATCAACAATCACATAGGGCTCATCTGAAAGACAACTTGTTTATTACGAACTCGTTAATCTTTACCACCCTGTATCAACAAACATAATGGGTTTACCATCAAAAATGAGAACCTAACCAACAAGAAAGATGATCAACCCACCAAAAATGGTGCCAAACCCAATGTGGATCTAGCAAGATTGGGTCCAAATGCCCCATCAACATGAACAAATCCGGCACACAAAGGTCTCTGTAGGGATTAATTACCTGGCTTCAAGGGGGCTAAAATGTGTTTACATGAATCATATTGGGTTCAAGCTGGTCTAGTATGCGTTGTTGAGATGGGTTAGAATGGGATCACATGTGTCAAATTTGGATCATTAGCGGGGTAAACACCCAGTTTTGACTGGTGTGAGCCATACGAGTTCCTTCCCTTTTTCATCTCCGTGGAGGTGTTCTCCCACACGAAAAACCGTCGCCGCAGCGGTAAAGCTCTGGTAGAAACCCTCGTGAAATGTTAGTTGCAACCCCAGCTACATTCGGATAAGGATAGGTCCATGGGACAGCTATGACAGGGTACGACCGGGGATGCTCAGAGATTACCCACAAAATACTTCCTGCTGCGGGTACAGGCTCCTTCCTACCAGCACAATAGATATGGATGGGAATCTTGTTGAGTAGAAACAGTGGGGAAATCCAAAAACAAAACTGCTTGGCGGTTTTCAACTCATCCCAAGAATTTGAAGGTTAAGTGAGATGGTCATGATAATCATGCCAAAAAATTGAACCCACCAACACATCCCTCATTTTTTCTGGTTTTCCAAGGGGATTGCTCCACATCCCCTATCAAACCATTTCAAACATTCACCAAATTGTCTGCCCATGTATGTATCCCAAACTCCCATCATTTTAGGACAAACCATTCAGAGATTAGATAGGTAGAGAGAGAGAGAGAGAGTTCCATCAATCTCCAAAAAATATTCATGTCTACATGTATAGCAATCCATTATCTGGCATTTTCCATGGCAAAACCCATGAATTTTCCACGCATTAGATCGCAGCATGGCCATATAATCAATACGAATCTTCCCGTGCATGGCTTGCGCCCGTTTTTGCCCATCTCACTACCCTTTTCGTTTTTGTCCCACATTAATGTCGGTGTATCTTCGCCATGGCAACTGCTATGTCTTTCCATATGTATAATATATAACATACGACAGAAATATGTTGCATTTCCATGTTACATATATATATACACATATTTATATATATATATATTATATATATATATATATATGTATGTGTGTGTAATTTATGATACAATGATAATTCACCAAAACCTAGATGATTTCCCTAAAATAAACCATGGATTTCTCTAACTTCGGGAGGCTTCGGGAGGCTTTTCATCCGCCAGGTCTCAGAGCGCACTTTGGAGATGGCCTGGGAGGACATGGGAGCTTCGGCTTCGCCTCGGCAGAGAGGCTACATCCAAATATCACATTAACATGTATAGATATATATATATGTATATATATATATATATGGCTATGGATCAATACCTATTAATACAATTTTTAGTGGGATGAACATCCGTTTACCAGCTATTTTGATGTGAACTACAGGGGTACAAGGTTTTGACACACTGCCATGTATGTATAATTGTATAAATATATATATATATATATATCGTATCATATCTTATGTACAGGGAGAATCATCCCATGATGGTCTTTCTGCGTAGCAGGGATACAGTAAATTACAGCCAAACAGTGTAAAACAGTGGTGACCAGATGATGGTGACAAAATATAACAGACAAAAATCATTCCAACAACATATTCCAACATGCACTGTCCATTGGATCCCAAACACATATAAACACATGCTACTAAGGCCAGAACTCGGCACCGCCTGTAAGTGTTGCCGAGCCTGGCATCGACAGAAAGCATCTGGAAACTTCACAGCAATGGTACACTGGGTGGTGATTGAACCACCTATCCCAAAAATAGATGAAAATCATTCTTGGATCATCATCCAAAATAAGGGGGCAAACAAAAATAGTGGTATTTGAAACCGCCAACCAGTAAGTAGGTGATAGTTGCTGGCGCTTAAGTGCTGTTTCCTATCTTATAGTTGAAGGATATGTTAACTGACGCTCAACAATCTGAATCAAGGCCTTTAGGTCTCCGAAAGGTCTGTTTTTGGCGCTCAGCCCAAATCCAACAGGTTGGAGGTCCCCGCTACAAATACCAATGAAGCTGTCTGACATGCAATGACTGTGTGGCATGCGAGCTAAGTGCGGACTGCTACCTATCTGCGCGGCACCCGGTGGGCCTTGTCCGATTCGGTCCCTGGCACAGAAAACTCTGGCGCATCATCATCATCATCATCATCATCGTTTTTTTCTGATAATCCTGGTGAATAATTTATCATCATGAATCATGATCATTCATGATAAATCCTGGTGATGGATCATGTTGAATCATGATGAATCGTGACCATGTCTCAACGGCACTGTCCCACTTCGCTACAGGCCCTTGCCGCACTGGGCCTCCGTCCATCACCAGCGTCGTTTTGAACTCATCGTTCACGTCTGGCCAGGCATCGTGTCGGGATTGGTCCATATGGATGTGGTTCAAAAATGGACCTGTTGCACCACTTTGCCAGGAAACGAACCTCTCGTAACTCCTTGGCTCTCCATTTTTTGTGGGGAATATGGATACCATCTATATCAACAAAAGGAATACCCGGAAGTGATAGCAATGTGAAATTGCTAAAATGAGCTTCGTCACCCATGTTTTTTTGGGGGTACCCGTCTAAGATCAAGACGTGCCCCATGACATGCGTTCGCCAAGATGCCTGAATTGCAGTCCTTGGCACCGCAGCTCGCTCATGCGGTTTTCAGAGCGTTTTCACAGCTAAGTTGCAGCGAAGAATGATGAAATGGCGATGGCAACCGAACATGGGGTACCGAAGGCAAATGGCTGGATATTTGAGTAATCAATCCAATCAATCATCCATTCAGGGAGAAACACACCGGTCCCACTTCACTTTTTTCCAGGTGTTCCTCCCAGTTTTTCAATTTTTCGCCCCCTTCCTGGTCTGCCAAGAGTCATCCGGAATGGAGTCCGAAACGAGCCAAACCAAGCCTTGCTCGAACCCTTTGGATCTCTGGATCAGAGGACTCGCAGCTATTTTTACCCAAGCATGTTGGAAGGGCTTGTGATCCAGTGATCATTGGATCCTTTTTATAGGGATCAATCAATGGGTCCTTTTCCCCATCACATCATACATACGGTGGGTGGAAGAAATCCTGCACCACCTTGGATGGTTGAAACCCTATAAATAATGGGATAAACCACCTATCAACTGGTGCAGGATTTCTTCCATCCACAGTATCATCGAAAACCGAAGAACTTTGAAGTCTACCGACCGAAGAACATCCCAGTGATCGTTTTTCACTGGGCGCAAATCAGGGATAGGTGGTGACTACCCAGCCCCATCTTTTTTCAAGTTGTGGGCCAGCAACAACCTCCCCAATCCAGCGGCCACGCGGCCAACGAATAAAGACCTCAAAATCTGATCTCATCCGAACAGTATCGAACAGTATCCAAGACCCTATCTGGGTAATGAGGGAATACCAAATTGCTTCCCATGTTTTTTATTGAAAATTCGGGTGTCCCCTCACGTTTCAACAGGCTAAAACGAGGCTTTCGGGTCCCAGGTGCAGCAAGTCGTGGCGCCCAAAAGCGGAGGATTCTTCTTGCCCTCGACCCCTTCGGCTTGGATCCTGGGGAGTTCCTTCCGTTCCAAAAACCACGGAAACAATTTGGTAGGAAACAAAGGTAGGATATGAATTCTATACCACACATGTATTTATATGCTATATTATTATATATGTTATACTACTGGATATATATGCATAACATTTATTATCATTTATTTATATATTATATTATTATATATGTTATACTACTGGATATATATATATATAACATTTATTATCATTTAT
>Ga0126342_10009582_pt1 | contig 17358 bp, 17 predicted proteins | sample Cyp1metagenome_FD_92528 | JGI IMG/M metagenome (GOLD analysis project Ga0126342, IMG submission 92528) | Coral microbial communities from Lord Howe Island, Old Settlement Bay, Australia - Cyphastrea 1 metagenome | ecosystem: Host-associated > Invertebrates > Cnidaria > Coral ... | reverse complement strand
TCTGATCCTGTGCTTGCTGTTCGGGTCTGGCGGCGAACACTGCGATCTAGCGCTTGCAGTTGAGGTCCGGCGGACAGGGCGGAGGCGGAGAAGGATGGCGGGACAGGTGACATGTTACCCTGATTGGATGTTCCCCTTGTTTTGGGGTTTGCTTTGCTTCTAGGGTTTTGCTTTTTCCTCATATTTGGCAGCCAGACATGCTGCCATTGGGACCACAAACTTAAGCAAATGCTGCCACAATAGCGGCAGCCACTGAGCCCATGCTGCCGCAGTAGCAACAACCATTGAGCCAATGCTGCAGTAGCAACAACCATTGAGCCAATGCTGCCTCAGTAGCAACAGCCATTGAGCCAATGCTGCAGTAGCAACAACCATTGAGCCAATGCTGCCGCAGTAGCAACAGCCATTGAGCCAATGCTGCAGTAGCAACAACCATTGAGCCAATGCTGCCACAGTAGCAACAACCATTGAGCCAATGCTGCCGCAGTAGCAACAACCATTGAGCCAATGCTGCCGCAGTAGCAACAACCATTGAGCCAATGCTGTGTCACACTAGCAGCAACCATTGAGCCACAAACATTGAGCCAATGTTTTGCTAATGAGCCGATGCTACCACAAATCCAATGTGTTACCTGCGTAAGAAATCATTAAAAAACAAACAATCTTTGGATGGCTGTTCTCTCCACACTGTGTGTTTGTATTGATATTAGGTCTGTATTTGTGTATATGTAAATACAACTAATATCAACTAATTCCTTGTGGGGGTGGCTGGATTTCCGAGATCAACGACGTTTTCACAGTTTTCACCAATCAGGATGAAGGACTCGTCAAGCACCCATGTAGGTAACATCATGGCTATGGCCATATCATGTTTTTGAGGGGATCCCCCACAGTGACAACTTTTCCGAAAACGTCAAAAACTTCAAAATGAACCCGTTTGAGTGGCGTTTTTTTTTACATGTTCCAACCGTCAAACTCAACACACCTGATGAGATTCCCTGTGGTCAAAACCATTGTTCCACCAATCCGTTTTTCCTGACCCAAAGCACCTGGGAAGGGTCACCGCCAAGTAAGCGCTCAATTAAATGGTTGTGGGGGGTCCACATGTAAGTCTTTGTTTTTTCCGCTGCGTCTGACAAGTCCGTCCAACCACGACTTGGTTGATGGGTTCCTAACTCACGGTATTCCGCATTCTGTGGGCATGGGCTGGTTTTGAAGTTTGAAATCAAAGTTCATGTTTGTTCAAAATGGCCATCGTGGCACAAAGTTTTTGTGAGATCACTCAGCATGCACCACTTTTTGTGGCCCATGTCAGCCCCCAGTTCTATCAAAATCTGCAGCCAATATCAGAAGATATTGCCAGCCATCCTGACAGGTTGCAAGCGTAAGAGGGGTTGGAACAAGCTGGATATGGTTGGATTCAGTTGAGCATTCGGGTTCGTGGATTGCATCTTGTTTTAATAATGATAATATATGATAATGATAATATAATGTCTAATCTGGGGGTAACCCCAAAAGTCATGTATGGCTAATAAAAAAAAGAGCCCACATGATTTATATGTTGTTTGGTGTGTTCCAGTAAGCCCCATTGACGTGGTTAACAAAAACCATTAAACGTTGTCTACCAATCACCTAGATATTGGGGTGTCCCACAACAGTAAGTTTGTGATTTGGATGGGGTTGATTGGGATTTCCCAACGCTTGGGTGGTTGGGATATATGGGTATGGATCCAAATTATCAACCCACCAACATGGATGATTTCCTACTAAAAATGACAATTTGTGTGGGACAAATGGTATCCCATTTTTGACCCATAGCCATTGGGATTCCCCACAGCCGTAAGTTGGTGACGTTGATTGGGGAATCCCTACTTGGTTCACCCAAATATTGGGCTGTCCCAAATCACCAACTTTTTGGTGAATTCCAATCACCTAACATCACCTAACTGGTGGAGAGCCCCAATTGAGTCCATCCAAATCACCAAATTTTGGTGAATCCCAATCACCTAGACCTAAAGATTGGGGAAACCCATCCAAATCACATTTTTTTTGTGAACCCCAATCACCTAAATATTAAGGAATTCCAATCAACGCACTCCAAATCACCAACTTCCGGTTGTGGGGAATCCCAACACATCCCCACCACCCAAGTGTTGGGGAATCCCAATCAAACCCATCCAAATCACCAACTTACGGTTATGGGGAATCCCAACATATCTTAACCACCCAAGTTTGGGGAATCCCAATCAAACCCATTCAAATCACCAACTTACGGTTGTGGGGATTCCCAACACATCCCTACCACCCAAGTGTTGGGGAATCCCAATCAAACCCATCCAAATCACCAACTTAGGTTGTGGGGAACCCCAACATATCTTAACCGCCCAAGTTTGGGGAACCCCAATCAAGTCCATCCAAATCAACAATTTTTTGGTGGATCCCAATCACAAGTCCCAATCAACTCCATCCAAGTCACCAACTTACGGTTGTGGTGATTCCTGGTTCGGATTTTAAAAGGGAAGAAGCTGGTGATTTGGGATTTGGATTTAAAGTCGATTTGGATTCCCTAATATTTTGGTGATTGGGATGCCCCAAGCCACTATTATGAAGGGCTTCCCCAATTTTCCCCCACTTTTATATGACTGGGATTCCCCAATAAGTTGATTTGGTTTGGGATCCCCAAACGTATTTGTGATTTGGGTGGAGTTGATTGTTGATTGGGGCTTCCCAACATTTAGGTGATTGGGGATCCACCAAAAATTTGGTGATTTGGATGAGATTGGGACTCCCCAACAGTTACTGTAGGCGATTGGGAATCCCCACAACCATAATTTGGTGATTTCGATGGGGTTGATTGGGGTTCCCCAACATTCAGGTGATTTGGATGGAATGATTTGGATAAATTAATAAACAGTGATTTGGATAAATTAATGATTTGATGGTGATTGGGATTTTCGACAACAGTCATGTGGTGATTTGGATGATCAATGATGCTCAACAATAACTGGGTGATTTCCCATGACCAAGCGGGGGCCTAATCCACGTCATCGTCGTTCTCGGCACTCTCTTCCTCGCCGCCCTCGCAAGCGTCGGCCTCGTCAAGGGCTTCGTCATCGTCATTTGGGGTGTTCAAGTAGCTCTCCACCATTTGCTCCTGACATGGTGACATTTGATTTTTTGATATTTTTTGGAGGAAAAAAGTCTGAAGGCAACACAGCAATATGCCAAGATCACTACTTAACAGCACATATAAAGAACATGCAGAACACATCACAACCACACCTGCAACGTCCGACCAGCTTGGACATTTCCAGCAGTGCGGATCAGCTCAGCTTTCACTGCATCCTGGGACCGAAACGATATTTGTGATGACAGAGTTTGGGACGAATATGTTTTTTTCAGGAATGAACAGGGCATTTCCTACTTTTAGCTTAGCTGCGACAATGACCTGGCGGACTTCGTCGGAGAGGCCGGGCACCGGCTTCAACTTAGATGGAAGCCATGGAGTTATCAAGGTGGAAACATTGGGAAAATCAAACGACTCCAGTGGCATACCATAAACAGCCATAAACATGTGCCTAGTCACAGTCAAGACCTGCTTACCATCGACCTTGTATCCGAAGGTATCCGTGTCCTTGTACTTGTACGTGTAAACCTTGAGCTTCTTGGGTCCTGACTGGCCTGCTGTTGTTGCAGCTGCTGGTCGTTTGCGGGCTACGGGTTTTCCTGCAGGTTTCTTCATGGGGGTCTCTTCCACTTCTGGTTCCTCCTCTCCAGCATCTGTTTTTGAAGCTCCTTGGTTGGCATGTGACTTGTCTACCCTTTGTTTTGCTTTGGGCTTTGCTTTTGGGACTGTCTTGGTCTTGCTCGACGCCTTGGACGTTGCCTTGGGCTTGGGGGCGTTCTTTGCTGCAGCAACACTGGAAGACGAACCCGTAGGTTTGTCAGTAGCTTCATCATCTGACAGTGCATCGACAGATTGAAGCACCATAGCAGCGAAAAACTTGTGAAAACCTGACCCCGACATGTGGCAATTTGAAGGGGAAAATGGCTAGGGGCTTCAATTCGATTCGAGATGAAAAAGATTGTCCTTTGAACATGACTGAGATCAAAACTGTACTTCTTGCTTTGAAATTAAGTTGCGTTATGCTGCGATTAAATGCACAAGATGCAAACTGCAATCAACTATTGTTGCCGTATTTTCCCATGTCACATCCAGTTTGGAACTGCCAAATGCCGCTGTAGCAGCACGTCCACAAGCTAAATGCCAACCACGCTCATCATTGCTTGGACAGTGGCACAAAATTGAGTCAACAATGAGTATATGATAAGTGTGAAAATTTAAATGTGAAATGCCATCATCTTCTGAACAAATAACCATATTTGAGAAAACCATTATACAGTATAAAATTATACATTGTGTTTTCAGATCTCACCCAGCCACCTTCCATCAAAATTACGCTTCTGCGTTTGAGCGTTTCCCACAGTCATCATTTGACCTTGACTGCGGTGGCAGCATCAAGTGTCAGACTGCCAAGAAGATAATACTTTGGTTTCAACGGCGTCACCGTAGCGGGGACACCCTCTCCCACCTTGACCTGGCCAGGTGCTGAAAATCAAATCGCCAGTTCACTGTGAACGGATGCTTGGCTGAGGGGATGAATTTGGGATCACAATGACTTGAGACCAATGAGGAATACCAATGGGGTACAAAACATGCAAGGTGCTCCCCCAATTATAAGTTGGTTTTGATACACATCTAACTATATTTATAATTTATAATTATTTATATTCCCAATTATATTCCCAATAACCCTAGTTAGAAAGTTATAAAGCCAACTTGGCTAACTTAGGGGGGCCTTCTTGTGGGAAACCCATCTATTTGACCTCCAAAGATCCCCCTTGCCTCCCAAATTATATCGGCGTGGGCCGTTTTGGGAAGCTGGCTCATCCTTCCATTCCAAACAGCTCCAAACATAGCGGATCTCAGGCTCATCCGGTCCTCTGTGTCCAGGATATCTTTTGGCTTAAAAGCGTTCACTTTGGTTTCAGGTCCCACCCGGTAACGGTAGGACAGAGGAATTTGGCCTCCGTCTGGGCCAACCTGCCATGGGAATGTTAAGGATTTGACAAAGCTCAAGTTGGAAACTGGATACACACAACATTATTTAACATCATTTGCCCAAACACTCTTTTGGGGGACCTGCAGGGAATGATTATGGAATGATTCTAGCCTTCAGCTTCGCTTGAAGGGAATGATCGATCATTCGCACTTCTGTTACTCCACGCTGTTTGGTGACTTCGCACATCACATCAGCGAGCGTGTTCAAAACCTTGGAACCCGATGTAGTGTCGCACACCAGACTCCGATCATCTTTGATGCACCATGAAAGGGAACCAGCTTGGGCGGCACATTGGTCTGGCAGGGTTGTCACATATGTTTCCAGTTTTGTGTGGGAAAAAGTGTTCATGTTGTTAAAAGTATTTTAAACTGAAATATCAACAAACTGTTGTGGTCCTGAAGCAACTTCGATGAAGGTTCCAGTGTTGAACCCAAACAATTCACCAGGAGGCAGATCGATCTTGCTGGTGGTACGGTTCAGCAACCACAAGCCCCCCACACTTGTCAGCACCACTTGCACATTGGGATCCCTTGCCACATTGGCGGAGGCTTCCAACCTGAGTAAAGCTGGCTGATAGCGGGGAATGTATGACTTGTCCACGCCCCTGCATGTTTATGTTTGAGATTGTTTGAGCAATCATTTCCAAAGATCCCCAAGGAAAAAAATGTATAAAACAATACCATTGGGGTTCAAGATGCGTGTTGCCCGCATCGAAATCAGCCATGGAAACCGAAGACAGTAAAACTGATTTCCTCCAATTCAAGGGCGGGTTCCCATCCCAGTCTGGAGATGCCAAAGTCCTCTGCATGGTGCCCCCGCCGCTTGCCAAGGACGCAGCTCCCTGGTGGTTCTTGATCGCGCTTTTGATCGCAGTCTCCTGGTTGATCTTGTCGGTGATCAGCTTCAGGGAATCCACATGGGTCGACTGGTACTTCTGCTGGATCATGTCAGGGATCCTGGGATCATACTTTGGGGCGACAATACAATCCCTTTAAAAATTGGTCAATATTCTGGGTATCATCCCTGATTAATTTGTGGATTTGGGGTTTGCAAAATCCATACATTATGTCTAAGAATCTTCACATCACCATCGGAGACGGTCAGGCACTCCAAAGTAGGCAAGTCCTGAGAAAATTCTTCGGCTGTTCGGGAGGATGGGCCAGCGTCAGGTGACTTGTCCCACCATTGGTCCATCATCCGCCCAGTCAACAAAGACTTGTGAGCATCCATGTAAGTGTCATTGTCATGGTACAAGGACAGGGTTCTGACATCCCACTGCATCGCACCATCTTCCTTCAGAAGGTAGTCCCGTTGAAGCTCCCAAGCTGCCTGGGTCCATTCGCAAAACCTTCAGGGAGAGACGGGGGATATGAATATATTATGATTGCCTAATTTTTTGAAACATATGTGCTGGAACTTTTTAGTAACATTCTCCTTGAGGGAAGCATGTCAACGATGAGAACTGGCTGCTTCTCCTGAATGTTCATGCCATCCAGCAACTGCATCAGTATGAACTTTGTGGCTTCCACCCCGCGCTGTTGAACCTCAAGTTGGTTGTTAAAAAAAACTCACCCAAAGTATTTGCTTTTAGTCCTTCGGAAAAGGGTTTTAAGATGGAAATAAGTACCCCAAGCATCCCCAAATTTCTTCTTAGCAATGCCCAAGAACCCTCCAATGAGGTGCCAAGGCTTTGTCAGGGTCAGGGTTTTGAAGATCCTGCACCCTTGCCCTGGGGACGGATGCAATCGAGCCAAGGAGTGCCCGAGACTTGGCGAATGCCGCGTTCGAATGCCCAGAGACACCAGCCAAGCCTGGTCCCGGTGAGACACCAACCAAGTTCTTTGGGCATATGGGTTTTGCGGATGGTTACATGAAACCACTTAAAACATGTAAAGGTATTGGTTGGCAATAAAATAATAAAAATAGAAAACCATTCAAAAATCTTACAGAATGATTTCATGTGACACTGTTGGCTCTTCTTTCTTCTGTCACCCTGGTGCGCAGCATCTTGGAAGTTGACAGCAATCTCATAGACATCCATGGACCTTTCTTTGGTCAAGTCAAGAATCAACCCCTTACCTTTAAATTAATTTCTACCCCTGGACATCCCTTAACTGTTTGGGAAACTGAAAAGTTGGTGTTTACTTGGCTCCAATAGGCGAAACGATCTTGTCCTCCAGCAAACGGCGGTTCTTGAGGATAGATCCCTTTCCCATCGACGAGTGCCATTGGGGTAGCATCCAAAAAGAGACAGTGTTGGCATTGCCACTGGAGATTCCCTGGGCAAGTGTCACCGATTCATCGATGGAAAGGGCTCCTCAGGTTTGATCTAAAAAGCATCTAGAAAATCTTGAATATGATTGAAGGTTATTTCAAACTTCCCAATATGTTTCAGATAATTCAAAATAGCAATCAAATTTTCTTCTAAATTCTTCGCAGGGACTGGAAGGCCACAAAGTGCAGTCGCCCACCAGGATAGTAAGCCTGTGTTTCCCCCATTTTCCCCCACCTGTAGACCCAATCAAAAAGTGCTTTCAGATTCTCAAGGCTAATTATTTGGGATAAGGATTTGAGATGTTGAGATCTTTTGTGGGGTTATGTGAGTAGTAAATCCAAAATCATTTCAGGTGAGAAACCCGTCTGACCCCATCGTTCCTTGAGCTTGCACAATCTGGGCATGTGCAAGCACCAAGGACGAGCACCGAGCAAACATCATCTTCTCATCCATGTGGGCCACAATGGAGGACTTGCCACGTTGATACCGGTCGTTCAGGTATTTGAAATCCATCGTGGCCTGCAATGTGGCGAATCTATAGGAACTATGGTTAACCCAATGTAAACTATGGTTTACCCAATGCTAACAATTGGTTGGGAAGCTAGATCTTCAAGTCAAATGTCTTCAAATTACATGGCCATATGTTGCCTGCTTGCTCGCAAAGAGCTGGAAGTGAGAACTCCATTCACGCAGTTTTGCCAGATCACTCTCGCATTGAAGTTCCACTTGTTGCCATGTAGTCTGGAGCAATTGCGCTGAAAGCCTTGTTTGCCACATAATGCCCCAGAAAATGTCACCAAACCATTAAAAAAAACTTTTAAGTTAATGTGGTCGAAACAAAAAGGTATTAGATGAACATACCCCAAGGACTGCTGGGCTCGGGCATCGTTGCTCTTCGCCACCTGATGGGGGGTATAAACAAGTACCAGCTATAAATAAGATTAAATAGTACCAGCTTTGGATCCTCAACCAACCATCCTGACAAGATAACCAAACTTTGGTTGTACTTTGATTCCTCCACCTCCTGGTTGTACTTTGCCAGTGGCTGGGCAAAGATTGACACCTTTGAGATGTCCGCCCGAGGAACTGACTCCTCCAAGAGCTGCAAGATGTCCGCGTCACCGTGCCTCATTTCAAACCTTAGGGCACAGGGCTGGTTACTTGGGGGTGCAGTTACATTTATAAGTGGATGTATAGCCATACTTTTGGAGGTTATATCCCAACTTGTTGTGCCCATTTATAACCCCAACTGCACCTCCAAGTAGTGGTGGGAAGTCATGGGATGTCATGGGCATGGGATGGTTGCCCAAAAACTTGATACAGGGAGAAGCAAAAACCCAAAAATTGAATAAAATTGATCCTGAATAAAGAAGAGGTTACGCTTTGTTGATCTCAATCAGGGCTGATGCAGAAAACTTCTGTGGAACTTGGCTCTGAAACTGCTCCAGACATGCCAAGAATCCCCCACACACACGCTGCAATTGGCCCTCAGGTTGACTCAGGTTAAAGACCCAGGAAAATGGAGAAATTTTTGGGGGAGGGTTTGCATAAACACCTTTTTGATCTAAAACAAGTACAAAGGTACATAAAGGATTGGATCAAGTGTCCAGCTCTTTGGAATTCCATGCCTTGCGAAACTTTGGGGATGTTGAAGTGAAATCACGCTCCATGCGGAGCAGCATCAGCTCGAGCAAACCATTCGTGTTGGTCAAAGCGGTTCTCCATGGAAGTAAGAATCCAGTTGCGGTACTGTGCCCCAAATTCATGAGGTTGTCAGCTAAAGCTTCATGGGTCAGGAACTTGGGTTGTGAATATCTCCTTAGTACATGGTGAATGTTGGAACCAGTGTTGACAAATATTCCCAAATAATCCCAAACATTATCCCAATATAACCACAATTATTCCCCAAATAATCCCAAAGTTGGATTTGAAAAGGGGTTTGACATGATTGACATGGATTTCCCAAAATGTAATCAGATTGAGAATCCGAACCAGCTCGATCAATCCCTCCTTCACCAAACCGGGGATGTTCCGAAGCAAATTGATGGCTGCCCGGGATTCCTTGTCACCCAGTGAGTATGCTGTTGCGAACTTCGACACCGATTCGTGTGCCTGAATCAGCGGTAGATGTTATGGGACCCCACAGGTAAGTTCCCAAATCTGGTTCTTCCCAAAACTATCATCCCTTTCTTAGGGTTTTTCAGGGTCTTCATGGGCGGTCCCTAATTCCAACCCATAACCAACCTCCAGAGTCTTGATGGACATGTCCTGGTTGAGGCCAGTGCGCTCCAAGAACTCCAGCTGATGTAAGAGGTTGAAGGCGTTTGGCTTCCGGCGTAGCTGTCCCTGAAGGGTCACACCTTGGAAACCCCAAAGGCTTGGGAATCAAAATGACCAAGAGTAGATTGAATTTTGGTATAACTGGGACATATGGGTTTGTCTCAAAATAGGGGATAATCACCATTTAGTAGGGAAAATGATGATAAACCACTGGGATTTCGGGGTACCATATTTTGAGACAAACCCAGATCATATGGCTGAAACAAGCCATAACATGCCATTATACTAACCATCATCTTGGTGAGGTGACAACAAGATTGAATCAGATATGTTCTAAATATTTTAAAATTACTTCAGATATCACGAATGAATCAGCTGGGTGACCGCGGTTTGTGTTGACAACAAGATTGCCATCAGATTGCACCGCGGTAGCATAGACAACTGCGAAGGACCTGACAAACACTTGAGCTGTTTCCGGAACACTTGAGCTTCTAATCAAATAGGACTTGAAACTTGAAAAATGTGTTCCATGTTTCGGTATTGGAACATCCAATGGTATCCAATGTATACCAGTGTGAATCCAGGGCGCTGTCGAACTTCCGCTGGCAGTTCCTGCCACATGCAAGATCTAACCCAGCGAACAAGCCCCAATGTAGAGACATGTGCACTGAAACCGGTTTGGGATGTTTTTGGGAAGCCCCTCCTGTAGCAGCCCCTTCTCTTGGAAACACGCGTACAAAACCGTCAGCATGCAGACGCTGCGGTTCCACCCCTTCACCATGAAGGCCCTTCCTGGGTCTAACCCAGACTGGCCAAAGTCAGAAGCCTGAACTTTGGTGGCACGTTGGTTCAGCCACTTTGCTGACACCTGACATGATACTAGTTTCTCCACGCCAGGAGTGTTCGGATTCGACAGGAACCCGTTGAGAAGTATCAGCTGAGCCAGCGAATGTTGGGTTTCCTGAACTAAGCGAGAAAACACTTGAACATTTTGCAGAACTTCAAACGCGATTCGGGAGCAAAATGCACATGCCCAACTTAGCAAAACAAACTGAGTTTGGTAAAGGGTCGCCATCAGCGGTGCCCCTCAGCCCGTAGTCCCCTCTGAAAGGACACTGCCATGGCCTCAAGAAAAGACTGGCTCCATCCTTCACCAAATCCGCCTCGCTGGAGTAAGTCCTGAGCATGGAAAAGAAAAGGTATATACCAATGTTGGGAGTGATAGTAATTAAGCCCAAGACAATGAAGGGTCCGGGGGGAACTCAGTTTCAATGAACTCGAAGAACTGCTTCTGGGTGTCCTAGCAAAAAAATAAGATGCTGAAATAATTTCATTGGAGATCATTGGAGCTTTTCTACATAAACTATCAGACCATGATGGCATCCCGAACCTCCAAGACCAGTGCATCCTCAAGGAATTTGTCCATGGTCATGTTCTGCTGTGTCACGTTGTCGTGCCTAAAGAATCGTTGAAAATTGGAAATGGTCATGGCAAATGGTTCACAAAACATACTTCAAAAGTATAAGTTGAATCAGTACTTCAAAAAATGCGGCTGAGATACAGCCACGTGTCAAAAATCTGTATGTGAGGCAACAAGACAGCATGAGGTGGTACAGGCAATGCTTGATTTCCACCAGCACCACCATCCTTTGAAGTCCTGGCCACTTTGGGCTTTGCCTGTGCTGCCCCACCGCCAGATGACCTCTTCTTCGGAGGCATTCCTGGCAAGATCAGGCAAGGCCAGGGGAAGTCGGTACAAACTGAATCCAATCAAACAGTGATTTTGTGCAGGACTTCCCGAACATACTATTGATTTTGTGCATGGGGGATTCTTCACAAAATGAAGCACCAGTTAGACACCTCAGTTTGTGCCGAATCACGACCCGATCCTGCACAAAATCACTGATGCTCACTCAATGTTCACAAATAAATCCATCCACCAATGGTTGACTTACCTCACCACACATGGAACACATGGATTTTGTGCCGAATCACGACCCGATCCTGCACAAAATGGGTTGGTTGTCAGGTGCTCCAATTTGTGCCGGATACCCCATGCACAATCATGATATGTTCAATTTCAAACTCTTCACAAATCACCCTGATTGATGTGCCAATGCCCACTGTATTTTCCAAACATGACTCCTCGTGTCTAAAGGCAAGACGACTAGACTGGCCACAAGACCCTGAAACAAAGGCTGAAATTTTACATCGTGAGTTTTGGGATGTGTTGATTTCAAGTCAACATCAGGGAGCTTGAGTCTTAGGCACAGTTTGCCAATGCACTCCCCTGCAAAGGCCCTAAAGCCGGGATGCCATGTTCACAGCATCGCTAACAATTTTGATAGCTCTGGTCATGTCTACCCCTTGCAGCCAAAGCTTTGTCGCTGCTTTGTACAAAGCCTGCTGGTTTCTAGATTGATTGTACCGCCTTGATTCATCAGCCCCGGGTCTCTCCCTCACAAGCCGCAACCGGTTTGGTTCCTTGGACCCCGAAGCGAAATCATCATCAAGAGGGAAGTGATGATTGGTTGGAGATTTGGACTTAGCCCCTGACTGCTTCCAAGCACCTCCCTTGAACGACAGGCTGTGCAGGTCTGCCAACAGCAGGCCCGCGCTGGGGCAGCGCCCTTGGTGTTGGCTGTGAGGGTTACATCATGGCACGGAGGGATGAATGGAAATTGCCATCGGTTTTTAATATCATTTGGGATCCCGACCAGCTGACATCCAGCATGGAATGGTCCAGCATTCCATAAGACATGTTCTCCAGTTGGAAGGCTGCATCGTGCATCTCAAACGGGTACCCGCCTTAATTCGGAAGGGTATATCAACACATGTTGATCTAAGAAGAGACATGAAGAAACCAAACCCAATTCGGTTTAAGTTATGTCATTTTCCACTTGGGTTGCCCCCCAAAACCCCCCCACCAAGTGGTTTCAAAATCCCCAAAAAATAGCAATATATTTGGATTTTGAAACCACTTGGTGGGGGGGTTTTGGGGGGCCAAGCCAGTTTAAGGTTGTGGCGCATCAATCCAGCATATTTGCGCAATGCCTTGTTGTCATCAGACTGGGCGTTCACGGGCGGCTCGATGAAGCCTACGACATGTTGCGCATGTTGGGAGATTATGACGATCAAAAGAGTTAAACATATTGATGTGAAGATAGGTCATATCACAATAGATCATAGCAAAATTTCCCTATGATATGCTTCCGGGACAATGCATCAATGTTTGTTGGGTCAACCCTGCCATCTATTTTAAATTGTTCAACAGTGATACGATGTGGAATTACTCGCACACACATTCAGAATTTCTGATGCCTGGGGGATAGTCTCCCTGCACTGCACGTGCAACCGAGGCCGGAAGGAAAAGAAACATGTGGGGCTGCCAAGATCCATCGCTCATCCACTGCTTCGTCCTGTGGAGCGGACTGGGGTCAAGATGGATAACCAATCATCGGGATTTGGTAACTGTGATGTTTGATTTGGATTTGGATGAATAAGGGACTTCAGCAAAAATGTGCAAACAAATGATTCAGTCATTTGGTATGATATGGATCCGAATGTCCTCAAGATGACATCCGAAGGGCTTGGTGTGTAGCCATACTTGTCCCAAAATTTGCAATCCACTGTCTCTCTTGGAATTCCTGCCAAACGATGGGCAGCGGGATCAATAATCTGTGTTTGATGAGTTGTCTCATGACCGCTCATGACATAAGACAATTGTAAGACTGATTTCTCCTGTTGAACCAATCCTTTCCAGTCTCATCGAATGGGGCGCCCCCGGGCCACCAATCCCAGATAACTGAGCAAACTGAAAGTGATGGTGGAGCCAAGTCTTCCTGAGCGAAGGGCCAAGTCACATTGGGGTTATCAGGGGATGCTATATTGAATGATATCCCGCAAGTATTGTTGAAAAATGTTGAAAACAGTCGAACAAAAAATGAAAAATGCATCTTGTACAAACGTAGTGTCCAATCACGAAATTGGTTCAAAAGCACCACATTACGCTCGGGTTCATATGGCCGGTTTCTGGGATCATTGAAAAAGGTTTGGAGACACTCTCGGAATGCCTTTGGTGTCCATAGTTCCTTGTTTGCCTCCAAGTGTGCCCTGAGTAGGTTGAAAAGGGCATCCACGTCTTCGTGGGAATGTCCCGAACTTAGAAAACTAAGTTCGGCTCCAGAGATTTTGTGGAGGGCAGTCCACATTGCAACAAGGCGTAAGGTGCCGTTGTTTTTGATTTCTTTCACACAATTATCTGCTTGTATATTCAAGAAGCATGAAGTGAGATCAATCTTCTTGGAAATTGTTGTGAGGCCCGCACAAAGTATCTCCGCTGAACGTGAAGAGTTGGTGCTGACCAGGTGTGGGGATAACGCCACCAAGCAAAGGAACCCATGAATCAGCAAAGTTGTACTAGCTAATCGGGGCCGTACAAATGAGCTGAACTCCTTGGAACTCATCGATCGGCTTCTCGGCCATGCATGTTTCTGAGCATCCATCGAATCTAAGATCATGGTAATCTCACATTCACCCAAGGTGGTTGCACTTAACCTTGAACGAGCACGGGCCCCCCAATAGATCTGTCTGTCCTTCAGCTGACGCTGGAGGTGGCGGTGGAGCATTGCATGCTGTGCTCTCCTCGCAGGTGGGCAATGCCCGAGTTTTTTTATGATGAGTCTGTGTTTCACACACTGCGAGCACCGAGAGTGGTGGGAGTAGAACCGAATCCGGAGCAAATGCTCGAAATCGCTTTGCCAAACCTCGGATACGGTTTGGAAATGGTGGAAAGCAATGATGGAAACTTAAATGGGTTGATTTCAAACATCCCAACTGAAGAAAAATGCTTCTTGATACGATCAGTTTTAAAAAAAACAACATCATATGAGTGAACTATGGGTTTAGCAAATGAAAGATGACACCACAAGTTTAAGCAAGACTCTGAGCAAAACAACTTCCGGCTTACCCCAAGATCTGGTAAGGCAGCTGCACACTGCCGCCAATAGTCATTGATGGTGCCATGTGGAAGGTGTTTCAATTGAGAACGATCAAGATCCGGGGCATCAGTTTTCTTGTCACCATGACGGGGTCTCTTATTAGAGTTCAACCCATCGGGTATCGGCTCGGCTGCTTCTAAGTAGAGTTGCATCAGGAATCCATGAACCTTTTCCCACTTCAAAGATGGGGTCCGTTTTCCCCGAATAATGCATCTACCATCATATGGGCAGAATTCTTCTCCCTTTCGGGCTGCCGTGCTCAAGGTTTTGAAGCGATGCTTTCCCAACCCAAAGATCTTCATGAAGGCCCGATTGCACACCGGGTGTCCCAGGAATCGGAGGTGCCTTGAGCCTCTGCAAGACTCTCGATCTTGATCTTGAAGGATCTTGAAGACCTCAGTGGCACCACAGTGAGAGGGTAAGTTTGACAGGGATCACACTAAGCTTGATTTGTACATCACATGGCCAGAAACTGTATTAAAGGTAGGTAGGTCCCTGACATATTGATCTTTCTCGAGCTTGGTCATGCCAGCTAGGTTCTTCCGAGTTCTCATCCAGGAATCCACATGAGAAGAGTTGGCACGGATGGCTGAAAAACATCCAGCTTTACAACCGCATTTGCTCCTGATAAGATTTGCAAGATATCTTGGTTCAGCTGATGCTGCGTTCTTCCCAAACCTTGAAACCTTCAAACGAAAGCCTTTGCCAGGCATTCTTGGAACCGATTTCTTCTTCTGGGGCCCCGGAGGAGCGGCCACATCATTGGTCTCATTGTCGCTAAGCGTATCAATGGGCCCAAGCGGCATCCTGCAAAGATGTTGGTATTTTTTTCGACACACATAGGTATGGGTCAAAATTATCAAACCCTATGTATGCGGGACAAATGGTACCCTATGTATGGTTTGACAAATGGATGGTTTCGACAACAAGTCTTTTCAGTTCCTTGGCCCAGGACGACATTGGCCATCATCGGCATGAGGCAGTGTGGGCACTAAAAACAGGGCTGGCTTCTGACGGTGATCCTCTGAAAGCGGTTCTAAAACAGTTCTAAACTAGTGATGGGATCCGATTGGCTTTATTCTTGCTAGTTTCTGATCATGAGGGTATCATCAAAATAGAACTTGGTTAATATGAAAAATCAGAAAAATGAGGGCATCACAAAAATATACGTTGTTTGATTATAATGCACATTTGTTGTGCCCCCATTCATTGTCCCTGACATGCGGTTTACCTTGGGAAATGGCAGCGTGGCGGCTGCAGCGAAAACCCCAAACTGTAAAGAACCACTGGGTTTCATTCAAATCAAAGTTGCTAAAACACGCCAGCATCACCCAGCAACGGCCGAGAGAAAGCAGGGGAGTTTTCCCAAAAACCCTTGAGACAAACAGTGGAATTCAGAAGAAACACGCTTGACAACTTTTGGACGACACGCATGGCCAACAATTGTTTTGGATTGCATGTGCATTTGAGTGCTACATCAAATGGTGCTACAAATTTGTTTTCCCCACAGTTCGACGCGTGTCCCATGGGGATGTCATCCCAGGGAACACAAATTGCAGTCATTCACAAATTAAATTTGGACACATCCTTCTTGAGCTACTTTGGCCACATAGAAGACAGGCAATGGCACGCATAGTTTGCCATTGCTGGAACGACTATGTTACCGCAGACCCCCAACCTTTCCTTAGCCTCGGGGGTGATTTTTTGAGTCAGCCACCGTTCTAAGGGCGGTTCATGGGAGCCTTTCATCCACTTCCTTCGAGGCAACTTTTTCAGATCCGCCGTGGACATGAGTGAACTGTCCTGGCATGGTTTGAAAATCACAACATCATAAACTTTGTTAAGATACTGGTACTGGCAATTGAAAGTGCACTTCTTCATCGTTTGATGACTGACTGTGAAATGAAGAGTCCTGGAAAAAGTTGAAATTGGGTCTCGCCAAGAGCAGGAACACACGCTCTCTCCATATCTGGGTTGAGGAACAGGTATCTTTCTTTGTATCTATGTATCTATGTATATGTATGTGCGTGCATTCATGCATGTATTTGTTAATGCATCCGAGAATGCAGTCTGGTAATGTCTTGTATACATGTACGGCATGAATGCATGCATGCATTGTAAACAAATGTAATGTAGGTATGTTTGTATGGATGCATGTATGCATGTATGTATATGTGGTTAATGTATGTATGTAATAAAAGTCTGTATGTAATGAGAGTGTTTCATGAAGTACGAAAAGAGTGTAATGAATGTGTGTTTGTGTGCATGTATCTTTGCATCCACGCATGTATGTATGTATGTATGTATGTATGTATGATTATGTATGTACGTCTATATGAATGAATGAAAGTATGAATGAAACGAACTGACATGACATGAAATCAAAGAATGAATGACGGACTGACTGAACTGAATAATTGAATGAATGAATGAATGAATGAATGAATGAATGAATGAATGAAATGAATGAATGCATGAATGAAGGAATGAATGAATGAATGAACTGAATCAATGAATGAATGAATGAATGAATGATTGAATGAATAAATGAATGAAGGAATGAAGGAATGAAGGAATGAATGAATGAATGAAGTAAGGAATGCATGAGTGAATGAATGAAGGAGCGCGTGAATGAAATGAATTTATGGTTTGATGGATGAAATAAATGACTGAATGAATT
>Ga0126342_10009581_pt1 | contig 17359 bp, 18 predicted proteins | sample Cyp1metagenome_FD_92528 | JGI IMG/M metagenome (GOLD analysis project Ga0126342, IMG submission 92528) | Coral microbial communities from Lord Howe Island, Old Settlement Bay, Australia - Cyphastrea 1 metagenome | ecosystem: Host-associated > Invertebrates > Cnidaria > Coral ... | reverse complement strand
CCCCTTTTGCTGCTCTGGGATGAAGCGCGAAACCCTATCATTTAACCATACTTAGCCCTACTTAATAATTTTAATGTATTACCACCCTCCCCCTCTAAAAGTAGAGTTGTCCATGGGGATATGTAGTATTTCAAATTTCTTTTGTTTGGATTTCGTTCTCAACATGGTGGCCAACATGATGAAGATGAATTCCCAACATGATGTGCAAGACTCAACATGTTTCAACTGAATTTGTTGTGCAAGTACTGTTGCTCGCAGCCATTCTGGGACCAACACTCAGACCAAAGATAGCGGCAAGAGACATCAAGATTTCAGAAATGGCCGCAACACCTTTGGTCAACATGAGACAGTCCGAAGGTCCACGAAATTTTCCGGCCAAGCTGGCAATAACGTTGCCAGACATGGGCATCATCATCAAGGAAGTAGTGGTCAACAGTGCCACCGCCAATCCGACCAACATGACCCCGGATGAGTACCACCAGCACAGTGTTGACAACAACTGGTCAACATGGTGGACCATGCTCACCGAAGAGGAATACATCAGCTTGCTGCCAACAACACCCGAGACCAACAAGATGCTGGCAACAATTCCAGGAGCACTCAGAATGCCGGCGTTTGACAAAGTGCTGTTTGCGACATCACCTCAGATGGCAACAGCAACGATGATCTACCACCTGACGGAATTCCACACAGTGAGCCAGAAGTCAACATGGATCCTGATGGCATACCAACAGGATTTTCAACAAGGGATGCTGAGGAATGCCAACAGCGTCACAAACCTGTCGCCAGAGGATTCAACAACCCACAGCTCCAGGTGGAGTACAACAAGGTGCTGAGGTTCAACACCTTTGAACTGGCTTCCCCCAAGTGTGGGCCTTGACCACAGAGGACCAACAGCCACTCCTGAACACCATCCACAAATCGTTGAGCTGGGTCAGCAACGTGATTTGGACATTCAACATGCCAAGTCAGTTGGCACAGGTGGACACAGTGAAGGACAGCATGTGGCCGGCAGTGGTCCAAGCTATGAGCTACAGCGGGTGCCAAGCTCTCGACAGTATCCCCCCGGAGGTCAACACGAAGTTGAAGTTGATGCTTCAACAGGTGCACCCACTTAGGGAAAAGAACAACATTATGAACAGCAGCACCATCGCATATCATGGGGCCAAGACCGTGGAGAGAATACGAGGAAGCCCATTCTTGGTGGAATGGTTCAACACGGTGAAGGATGACATGTACAACCACTACATCCTCTCCACCAACAAGTACCGGGTGCGATACATGGCAGGCAATGTGAAGCCTGATGATGACGACGAGGATGACAACATGGACGAGTCGCCAGGCAACAACACAGATCTGGAGGGCTGAAATGGCAACAATGCCACAACATGGAGGAAGCTCTGACCTCCAAGTGCCAAAAGGCACCAAACGTTAACAGAGCTTGAGCAGATATCCAACACCTGGGTGCCTTGACCAACATCTGTACACTGGCATATCATTGTGTCCAGACAACAGGTTTAGTTCGTGCAACAGTTTGTAAAGTGTACAGTTTGGAATCCCCAACATATTGCCAACGTAATGTTGTTTTGTCTCAACATGTGAATGGACCCTCAACAACTCTGAATGGTATCAACATCGTTGAAATGATGCCTGCAGCACAAGGCTGTGCAACAGGCAAGAGGGCGTGTTAGAAGTCAACCTGTACAGTGTCAACATATTCATGCATTGGGTCAAGGCCTTGAGCCGTTGCCCAACAATACAGAGAGTGCAACAGCGTGTCTGAACAAAAGCTGCAGCTGAGTCAACAGGGTTGACAACACAACTTGCACCAGCATTGAACTTTACGGCTGGTTGGTTGGTTGGTTGTGGTTGTGGTTGTGGTTGTGGTTGTGGTTGTGGTTGTGGTTGTGGTTGTGGTGGTGGTGGTGGTGGTGGTTGTTGTTGTTGTTTATGTACGACCCATTGCCGCATTTTTGGAATTGTGCGTTAGGGAGAAGCCCCGTTCGGGTTTTCGTTGAGCTGACTGCATCAAAGTCGGATGGACACGATCGAATGACAAATATGCCAAGCGGACTACCTGAACAGGGAGCTGATTGGGGTCAGATGACACTTTAGTGAATCCCAGTCCAAGTGCATGGGCTATTGCTGCTCAATTGCTGCTCTTTTTTAGCAGCAACGCCGGGTCACTTCCAGGTTCTCTACCGCATCCCGAGCTGAGGAACCTCACAACTCATTTCTCAACAGCCCTTCAGCCATGGATGCTTGGCGCAGTGGGTCGTCTAGCAGGATCGCTCGCCAACTGTCTCACGTGTCTTTATACTAAGTTTTTGAAGTCCAGTGCAGGATGTTTGACTGGCATTGAGTTCTAAAGCACCCTTGTGATTGTGCAAAGTTGCTTTTGAACCTTTTAACTGATTGAGAGCCCCACTGGCCAATCCCAAAGAGAGAGAGTAAGACCAAGACTGAATTGCTAGCAGACAAATGCAGACGAGATCCGCCTCAGGAAGACATTCTTTGTCGTGCGATGGCCAGAGAATACCCAGGAGGCCAAAGAGCGGTTGAAGCGAAACCTACTCCATTTCCAGGTGGCCCGCCTGAGCCGCACATAGGCCATCGAAGATATCGAAGTGCGGAGGTATCAGGCAAAGGGTGAGAAAACTGAAAAGCCTTTAACCAAAACCCTTTCAGCAACAACCATGACATATATCACAATATCAATAACAAGTTGACAATGCTTTCCTTCCCTGGCCATTCCCACCGGTCATCACCGAATGTATATGCGGCCAAGATGGCCAAGCTCTGAGGCCAACTATTTGGCAATGACAGGGCTGATGCTAGTGGTGTTGCAGCTGGACAATCTGCCTCCCGCCATGCAATCATTGGAGATGGTGATGATGAGGAATATGCGGAAGAAGAAAATGATGAAGAAGAAGATGATGATGATGATGATGACGATGATGATGGTGATGATGATGGTGATGACGGTGATGATGATGGATGATGATGGATGATGATGATGATGATGATGATGATGAGGAGGATGAGGATGAGGATGGTGATGATGATGGTGATGATGATGGTGATGATGATGATGATGATGATGACGTTGACGATGACGATGACGATGATGATGATGGTGATGATGATGACGACGATGACGATGACAATGACGATGATGATGATGATGGTGGTGGTGGTGGTAGTGGTGGTGGTGCTGATGATGCTGACATCCAGAACTGAGCTCACAGAGTTTTTTTCTCCTGAGGATGACCCCCAAAGAGATTGACATCCAATATCCCAAGATGCAATGCCTTCTGCAAGGTTGGGCCTCTGTGCCACGGTCTTGGTCGCGTTACTCTGGACGGTGGCACCACAAGTTGGCTCAGAAACGCTGTCCCCTGCAAAAGTGGGGCTGCTGGCTGCGCTATCTCTCATGGCAGCATCGCAGAATTTAGGGAGGACCATTCATTTGAGGAAGTGTTTTTGAATAAATTTTAGGATGTTTTAGGAATTTTCTGGATTCGTGTGTGTATGTGTGTCTCTCTCTCTCTCGCTCTCTGTTTTATTTTTATTTTTATTTTCTATGTGTTTTCATTGCTTTCATCCTTTTTTGTTTCCACGTTTTCTTGCTTTGCTTGTTTGTTTTTTTCTCGTGTTTTCCTAAATTTGTTCTTTGGCTTTCTGGTAGTTTCAAAGTCTGAAACATTGCAAATTGCATGCTCAAGGAACGCTTGATGTTTAGAATGTTGCAAATACATGCAATGGAATATGAAAGGTATTGAGTCTGAATTCCAAAATTTAAAATGCTGCAAATACGATGCAGTAAGACAGAAGAGTAGGGGAATTGACCTCAGATATGTTGCAAATACCAAAGATGCAAAAACAGGAGTACGATGGAATTCCGCAGTGCTGCAAATATTATGCAGAAAGATGCGGAAGTAAGGATTTCGAAGTCAAGTATGATGCAAATACCTTTGAGGATGCTGCAAAATCTGGAAGATGAACGGTTTGAAGTCCAAAACGGTGCAAATACCACCAGAACGACAAAAAGTTGGAATTTGAACTTGCCATGTTGCAAATACCGTTCAAATATGAGGCACAAGGCTAGGCCAACAACCACGACTACAACTACTACAAGGAGAACACGAATAGAAATATTTAAATAAATGACAAGAGGAACAACAAGAACAGCAAGAACAATAGGAACAGCAAGAGCAACAAGAACGAAAACAAGAACATCATCAACAACAATGGCAACAACAACAGTAATAGCAACAGCAACAGCAACAACAACAAAATAAGAAACATAATCCCAAGTGTAGGGAAGAACAACACATTTTTCCGTGTTATTGTACTGTACTTGAATCATCATCGAAAGTAAGGCGCTGCACCTTGCTCCCATGCCCACATCAAAGTGTGTCTATTTTGTTGCTTCCTGTTTCAAATTTTTCATTCGTTGCTTCCTATGTTGATCATGTTCATTCCTGTTCCCATCTTGATCTTTTCAGTTTTTGTTTGATGTAAATACCACAGGATTCACAAAGGCCAAATGAGATGCAAACGAAGAGGCTCACACGTTAACATGTCACAATGCGTCCAAGATCATTGAAACTGGAAGGTCGGAACTCCAATTCACACCCACATGTGATGAAAGGCTGTATAAGGAGATATTTGATGTGATTCATTTTGACATGCCAAGATCAGAAGAAAGGAGTCCAAATTTATCCAAATTTAAGAATCTGACCAGTGGCATGTGGCACTGAGGTATTGTATTTGGCTGCTGGGACCCTGTGACTTGGTCCGCAAAACAGTTGCCAATACTGTCACCAACAAGTGCGCGTCACATCACATCACGTCACTGTAGCGAAGGTGTTCGCTGAGGGGGCCAGACTTGACTTGGAATTGGAAGATGTTTGAGAGTCTGGATGAATCTGGATGAGCCTGGTGCAACTGGCAAGGCTTCTGAACATGGCATTCATTGGGATTCTTTGTAGCGGTTTGCACGCCGTGCTCCACCCGGGTTCCGTGGAGGCGGTTGCAGGGTGTTGAAGTTTGCATTCGAAAATCTTAGTTCTGCGCTGCAGATGTTGGATGATGTTGGGGTAATTCAGTCGATTTCCGGATGCATCCGGTTTTATCCATGTTCACTCCGACATTCGCCTTCCGGGTTGGTCTTACAGACCTGAGTTTGCCTGATGTATGTACAACAATTCAGTTCCAAACTCGAAACCAGTACCCCTGCCTGTATTGCGTGGTAACTGTATTTCGGGGATCGCCATTGTATACCCAACTCCGACAGCTTGCAGGTTGGGAATTTTGAGCTGATTGATGAGGCGCATGGTACAATCCAAAGTTGTCATTGTGTTTCCTTACAGTACCATTTGACGACATCATTTGACATCATTTGGCCTCATTTGACATTATTTGACCCTAGGCCCTAGACAGCTCTCATAACCTACATAGATTGAATAAAGCTGCGGTCGTGTCTAATCCAAATGTGGACTGCAAGGTTACCCGGGAAGTTTTGGAATGTAAGATTTGGATACATGCATAGTGATGGAATTGTACGGTCGCAGCAGTTGGGTGGCTTTGCGCAGGATGAGCTTTAAATGACGACTGAAACAAAGACGCAGAATCGGCGCGAACGTCGTCAAAAGTCTGCCATTTAGGTCAAAGATTGCCCGCGGCGTTTGCATTTCGGATATTTAGGTGCTATACTGTAGTGCGGGCTTTGAAACCCTCTGCCGGAGTGCAATGCCATCATACTTTGAACGGGAAGACTGGGACCTGCAACTCCAGATGCGATACACAGGTTTGGCACATCTTGACAAAGTTGACAAACTGAGCTGTCGGAGATTCGTAGGCTCTTGATGAGTGTAGCATGCTACCCACAGGGCCCCCGCAGGCCCCTGATCTCTCACCGCCGTCTTTGTGCTCAAAAGCTTGCGCATGATCTGATTGTTACCTTTCCGGCACTAATGAGACCGGATGCTCCTTGGGCTTGAAGAAACGGTGATTGCAAGGTGGTCGTGAAGAAAGTACAGGATGATGATTTTACGGGAACTCTCGAGAGGATGAAATGTGAATGTTGACTGTCGCATCAGCCTCTGCATCTATTTGCTGGAACACGATGCAATATGATCCACGCATTCATTCTTTTGGCATTTTCTTGCCGAATTGTTGGGGAGGTGTGGGCGGTTAATCGGCAGGTTGCTCCCAGATACGAGCCAAATTGTCGATGCACTCAGGTGGATTTTCCAGAGTCAGACTCCCTGTTGGAAAACGTGCTTTGGCTCCATGACAATCCATGAAACATCATGAAACAGTCTTCGACCTCGGCGTTGCCCAGTTAATACGCCCACGTTGTATCGATGACGTCTTGGGTTTTGATGGAAGGAAGACATCCCAGTGACAAGAGAATTGTAGCATCGCAAATTTCTGATCAGCACACGCGACCAGAATGGGACACACAAGTCGATGGGTTCACCCGCATGTAGAATCGTGATGAATCGTGCGTATATAAGTTTCAACCGCAAAGTGTCGTTACCGGCGGTATATACATGTATATATAGCATGTTTATTGAGCGCATTTTGTTTTCTTGTAGAAACCTCACTCCCACATCCTAAGCTATATCTGATCGATCAAGAATGATCAAGAATCAAGATGACATGACAGATGTGGCAAATAACATGATGGCCCAAGAAATTCCAAAGGTGGCATCGAAGCACTGCAATGCTGCAGCGGGCCAGCCAAGGCCGCTCGGGCTCGCGGCTCAGAGATAGACCGCCACCAAGAGGACTGTGCTTTGGCAGCGGCGCACAGAGTTTGTCTCTCGAAAAGGCTCAAGCGTTTTTGAGTCTCAGACAGTCCCCAGGTTTGATGTTTTTTGCTCAAAAAATGATTTATATATTGGTATTTATTTACATATATACTTATTTATTTGTTTGTTTATTTATTTATTTATTTATTTATATTGTTTGACATGCTACAGTTGGGCCGAACTTGGTGAGATAAAGGGAACCTATTCGTCGGACGCACAGAACCAGTGCTCGAGTGGTGTTTTGATTGTCTTGCCACTTGTGGCGATTTTTAGGAGCCCGAATCTGTGGTGGAAGCGGAGTTCATGGATCCAGCTGTGCAAATAGAACGCGAGGCCGGTATAGGTCGGTCTAGGAGTCTAGCCAGCCAGTCCCTTTCAAATATTTGAAAGGGAGATCGCTGTCAAGGATCTGAAAATGGAGGGGTGCGGGACTGAAATAACATCGGAAAGGAGCATGAATCCATATGATACCAAATCTTCAATAAATTATATACACGAAGTTCAAACGCAAATCCGCACGCACATGCATGCCCCCAGTTCTCCTGTCCTATGTCGAAAAGAGATCAATCTAATTCGGATTTTGCAGGGCTTCTTTTATCTTTTCGCCATCAAGGACTAGCCCCATTGTTAAGATTTGAGCCAGAGACCACAAACCGATCGCCAGGATCCGTTTGATCATCTCCCCAGATCTCTTGACGAAGACCAGGAAGAACCTTTGCAACTGCCTCTTTGTGGTCCGGAAGGTCTTGCAAGCATGAGGCCTGCGTGGAAGGTAGTGACAGGTAGTGTAAAACGATGAGGATTTTGACATATTTTGACTGTCCTGAAAGATGTCCTGGCACATCCTGGCATTTTAGCTGTAGTTGACTTGGATGAAATATAATCAAATATGAGCGTGGAGATGCTTGGAGTACGAGTTGCAATTATTGTACTCTCATGACATACACGCACTCACACACGCACACATATAATATCTATCTATCTAATCTAACCTAATCTAATCCAATCTATATAATCTAATCTAATCTAATCTAATCTAATTCCAATCTAATCTAAATCTAAATCTAAATCTAAATCTAATCTAATCTAATCCAATCCAATCCAATCCACTCCAATCCATCTATCCATCTATCCATCTATCCATCTATCCATCTATCCATCTATCCATCTATCCATCTCTCTATCTCTCTATCTCTATCTCTATCTCTATCTATCAAATTAATCTATGTATCAAATTAATCTATCTACCAAATTAACCTATCTATCTATCTATCTACCTATCTATCTTTCTTTCTCTATCTTTCTCTATCTTTCTCTATCTTTCTCTATCTTTCTCTATCTTTCTCTATCTTTCTCTATCTTTCTCTATCTTTCTCTATCTTTCTCTATCTTTCTCTATGTTTCTCTATCTTTCTCTATCTTTATCTATCGATCTATCTGTCTATCTATCGATCTATCTATCTATCTGTCTATCTATCTATCTATCTGCCTCTATATGTATATATACATGTACACTATATGCATATATTATTACAGTACATGAGATCTTTGTCAAGGTTCATGAGGCAACCTTGCCTGATTAGAACTCAAACAGGATCAAACAACATCTTCCAAGCGAAACCTATGCACTACTGTAGCTGTAGTCTGATTTTCTGTGGGTGCCTTTCTGGACTTGCAATACCTTGCAACTCTGGAGAAGCAGCACCTCGTCTTCAAAAATTTGCAAGGCCCTCAGCTGAACCCTCAGCATGCTCCACTTCTGCTCGAACATCTCCGATTTGTGCTTTGAGATGTGGATGTGTTTCCCGGCAGCATGAAGCTGCATGTATATATATATATATATATATCTCTCTCTCTCTCTCTCTCTCCAAAATGAGCATTGTCAACATGGTTGAAGATCGAAGAGTCATGGATCCTTGATTTTCCACTCTCTGCACGCTGCACGGTAGGCCCTGCAGTAGAGGCAAATTCCAGAGGTGTTCATGCCGTTTTTCACGCGTAACCCTGGCAAACTACAATTTCTTGTTGGTGTTGTGCTAGCTTTGATGTGTCAATTCGGGTGCTGTACAGTTCGTGGGAGATTTGCAGAGATGCTTGAATTGGTCAGGGGACATAGCCTGATTGCTGTAAAAGAATCTGAAAGGTTGCAGTCCAGGACACCTCAAATTTGTTGAGTCTAAAATGCGCAAGGTGAGGGTCCGTCAAGTTCTCAACGTAGTAAGCAAATACACAACTGGATGCAGCCACAAAAACAGAGGCGCCGAGCCACTCAAATTCTGGTAGAATGATGTGCGATGCTTTCCTACACCGTGCCTGCGTTGTACCAGTAATTATCGGATACTATCAGAAACATCTTTGAAGTATGAAGCAGAAACCAGCACTGTTCCCATATACTGTCTATGCCACTGTCAAAGCACGTGAATTAAGAATTGCAATTGTGGGACCCACACCAGGAACAATGGGAGACAGCAAACAACGCTGAAATCTTGGTTTCAATGGCGTCTCGTGTTGTGGTCCATTTTTGGTCCATGATAGATTGACAGATCAGACCGAACATGAGTCAGCCTGAAACACATCACGTTATAACAGGTCTGTCACACACACACATGCACATGTCATGGCTACTAATGCTTCAAACAAACACACACACATACATATATATATATATATATATACACATACATGAAGCGATTCGCAGAATCGGAATCATTCAACCTATAGCCTCATGTGCGCATAGTGTGCGCACATACAGTCATGCACACAGAAAAGCTTATGCACAAGTGTAATACATCCGCACCGAATGTCATATATCATATCCACTCTTTCTTTTCCAATTTTGAATGCATACAACATTTATTTCTTCCTGTGTTCATAGGTAAGCACACACACACATATATATATATACACACTGCATATACACACCCTGCATATACATACACACACGCACACATGTTAATAATATGCGCACAGTTCGTTATGGCTATGGTAATTTGAAATTCCCCCGGCTCTTGGCCCTTTGTGGTTAAGTGCCCCCAAGACTCTGTGTTACTTCACAGAGTTTCAATGAAAGACAGTCCAACCCTCAGACGCCAATTCCAAGGAAGGGATTCACTCAGTGACTTGGACAGACAATGAGGGCTGAGATTCTGGATGGGGTCCTCCATCAATGTCCCTGAAGCTTCTAGCGCAAGATAGTTCCACAACACTGAGCCACAAGCTTCACAGGAAAACCGTGCAGCTTTGAAACTTATTGATCCGAAGACTGACCAATTCTCACTGCCTCAAATCAGGAGAGCCAAGCATCATAGTTGAGAATCATATGCAACTCTTTCAAGGTTGATGACATTTCCATACCATTCTGCACCACATGACCCACCCTGAGGAAGGCGATGCCTTGCAAACTGCTGAGGCTGCAGAGGTTCTGAATCTTGGGGGTTGAGATGTTTTGAGTGGTTCCAGATGGTTCTGGCTGGTTCCGGGTCATGGCATCCAGGGGGCTTAGTTCCATGGTGAGAGCATGACCTGTCAAGTTGGACTCTCGTGATAGGATTGGGTGCTATCAATCCATATCAGTCTTGACTCAACTGAATACGCAGGTTCAGGTTGAACCTCGAGAAGAAGTTCCGGAATCCGGTCTTCTCAGCGACTTGCTTCCTCATCCTGGTCAATCTGATCAGGAGAATGGTAAACCTGGATGGAAGACAGGACCCATCAAGTCTCCTAGCATCGTGTAGCATCCTAGCATCCACAACTTTGGTCACAGGAGTAATAAGTGGTGCATTGTATCATATTTGGTTGCAAGTGATGTGAAGCGACCTTCGCAAAGCATAGTCCGACATCGCTGGTGAAGCGCCAAGAGTCCAAGGCAACACGGTGGAGCCTCACACCCCGCGGCAGTTGGCTGCCTGGAAAAAAGCGGGGACACAACAGGCGGAACTGGAGAAAGCAAAGCTGCGCGAATTCCAGGTGCCACATGGCATGGTATGGCATGGTATGGCATGGTATGGCATGCTACATCTGGGAGGGCCAAAGGAATTCGATATATGTATAATATATATATATATATTATACTGTATATATATATCAATGTAAATGAATAGATATAGATAGATAGATATATATATATATATGTATAATATACTAGTACAGTCTATAATCCATGCTTCTCATTTTCACCTGAATGCTGTTGAAGTGACTTCAAAATGCAGCTGGCAACTGACATGTGGATGGTCCTTTCAAGCTGTACGTTTTGTTTCTGCAGCTCATCAGAGCATAGAATAGTTGGCTGCGAGCCAAAAAGCCATAGTATGACATCTAGGCAGGTGATGGTGGGGTGTGACGGCAATTGTGTTTAGGTTCAATTTCTGATAAATCTGTTCAGGTCGACCGGTCATCATGCAGTGTCCCGGAAGACTGTTGCCTGTAGGAGACCGTTTGGCCAGTAGTGACATGTAGTGACATAGTCTTGTACCAGTTGCGTTTTTGGTCACTAGTATATTTAGACGTTGACAATTTTAGCCATTCAATGCCCTTCAAACCAGCTTCTCCACTTGACAGAGATGCCCAGAAGAAAAAGTGGCCGAGACATGTCGAGACATCAATGCCACTGAATGCCCCAAGTCTTTCATTTTTGTTCATGGTTCTAGAAGGCAAGAAACGCAAGAAAAGCATTTGCCCATGGCACCCAGTTTCATAGAGAGCGTATTGCAGCAACAGTTGAGAGTTTGAGTTGACACCTGACCCGCACCTTCTCCGCAACAGATTGACATCGCAAAGAAAGGGCAAAAGCTGGGCATACGCTACGATGATTCCGATGGAACGGGTTTGGTCATCAAGATCATCAACCCTGGTGTCTTCTATGCCACTGGTTCGAGAAGTCCTCTTTGGTCAATGCATGCGAGTCTTCATTTTGGTGATAACAAAAGTACGGCAATGCGGCTGTTGTATTTATCATATGGAAATGCAGTTGTTGCAATCTTGCGCTCAAAGTATGTTCTTTCCTCGCAACTGTGCAACCGCATATTCCCAAGACAGGCAGGCAACCCGAACAACAATTCTCAGCAGCTGGCCAGTTTCACTAGAGTCACTAGAGATTGTGCGCAGAAAGAACGGACAGCATCATGGAGCAAAATTCAGATAGATGGGTGCCTTGCCTTGGACTTGGTGATTTTCCGTCTCTTGATTCAGAGATGTTCAGAAGTCCTGCCAGATGAACCAGTTTGTGTTGATTCATGCTTCCAGTCTTCAGTGGTCAGTTGTAGTCCCGAATCCGGAGAATGCTTTTGGTTCATTATCCACGAGGTTCTGTGAGACATATTAGTAATTTGAGCAGTATCAGTGCCTGCCACGAGAAATTATGACTCTGGTGCAGCGGAGGTAATGCCTGATGATCGCATTGTTGTCACTTGGAAGAAAGGAATTCGAAAAGCATCTCTAGATATTATGGTCCGTGAGGTTGCTTGAATAAGATCAAATGAACAAAAATGATGACTTCACTTCAAGTTGCGCATACAGTACATATATATATATATATACATATGTGTGTGTATGTGTGTGAGAGTGTGTGTGTCAATCTATATTATATATATATATATATATCATTATAGATGTATATTGACTAGACGTTTCATGGGAAGCAACTAGTTGTCAGTCAGACTAGCTCGTCGTGGCAGTATCACGTGGTGGTTGCAACGAGTCACCACAATCATCCACAATCACTTGGTTATGTCAGCTATTGTCAGCTTCACTTCCAGCAGGTGGGCCTTTCATCATTCTGCGCATTCTAAATGTGCCCCAAAGGGAATATAAGGGAATACTGAAGCCATTTGAAGCCGCTGGCAATGGTCCAGGCACCGGACGAGCCATATCCAAGAACTAGGATTCTCACGATGTCAGGCAGATAGGTACACTAGACGCTGTAGATTAATTAGATAGAATAGACAATGATAGAAACTTGTCGATAGAATTTATTTTATTTTTATATATAGATGAAACAAATTTGGATAGATACGTGCAGTATCATGCTCCGGGTCGACGCGGATTTTCTGACATAAATCTTCGCGGGACGTCAAATTCAAAAGCTTAAGTTACTTGCTTTAAAGAAATGTGATTAGACATGATTAGGCAGAAACCGCGTGAAATCCTACAGTAGTACTATGTGGATCTATGTGGATACTATGTTCATGCTGTGTAGATATTATATATATGATTTCATTGTGATTTTATTGTAGTTCTCTTAAATTACTTATATAAATACATATAAATACTTTTACTTTCTTGCAGTCTTACCTGTGCAACAGAAGATCCGGTGCATCATGGTGCCACCTTGTCAAGGAAGTGAATGGCGTGAGAGGAAAATCAGAATGGCTGGAGGAGTCACTTGGCGTTGTACATTTTTTTAAAAAACATATATGTTTTTTCACTTTCAATGTTGGATGCCATGAGGTTGCTCATGTTACGCCCATATTGCCGGCGCGCGCGCACAATACACAGTACAGTACATCTCTCCAGGGTCTACTAGGTTACTAGGTCTCCCTCGTGTGTGTTTTTTGCATTTGAGGCAGTGTATGAAAGCCGATGCCACTTGGAATGCATTTACTTCTATGACAAAATATCCGATATGCGTTGGTCGCTCTAGCCCGGTTGTGCGTGACTGATCTGACTGTGTTTGTTTAGCAGTTCAAAAAGCTCCTGGTTTTTCAAGAGAATTTCCGTCGTGAGATTTCCAGTGCAACGCAGCTCGACTGCCAGGTTCTGAGCATGAAGGTCGAGCGGCTCTTACCACCTCTGGGTGTGCGGATCTTCTGCAGAAGCCAGGATCCGACGGTGAAGATCCATGCCTATGACCTGTAGCTCGGCTGAAAATGAACAGGATGAAACAGCTGCAGTTGTGATCAGCTGGGTGGGAGCCACATGATATCCTCGTCCGGCGGAGTGACAATGGGCTTAGATGCCGAAGTCCAATGATGCCACCAGCAAGCGGCGTGCTGTTTTCAAGACTTTCCAGGTGGCCAGGCAGAAACGGTCCAGTTTCAATGCTTTCCCATTTCAGCAGTTTGATGCACCTGTCCACTGCGTCCCCAAGGTTTGGACATGGCAGAGGGCCTTTAGCCTGTGTGGCGCGCAATTTTGCTGCAAAAGGGCTTGGGCCTATACAATTTCAGGGCGATGGCAATCATGTATGTATATATATATATATATAAATGTACACACACACACATATATATATATATATATGATGGGTTGCATATCAGATGATATGACAGTGCTGTTGGATGCAGTCGGCTGAAAAGGTTTCCAAGAGAACCTCACGATTCAGTAGTGATTCTCTGTGCTCACTGCGCGACAGAAGCTATGCAGATATTCCATGCATTTCCATGCTATGCCCATCTCAGGTACCTTGAATGGCATGAGCACTCGCTACGGGCTTTTTCACACAGGCAATCTTGGCCTGGCGGTTTCTCGGGGTTCTCGGGACTGGGCGATGGGCTTTTGAGGGTTTTTGGTGACTTGCTGTGATCTTCATCATTTGCATTTCCTAACGGTTGGCCACTGATTCAGAACTCATGGAGCTTTTGCCACGCGCCTCAGGTGTTGAAGTCTATGGCTGCGAGTGGTTTTTTGGTGCCTCTGCTGAGGGCTTATTCCATGGTGTCAACTGCAATGAAGCAAAACAACATGCTCAACACCGCTATCGAACCTCTGCACCTTGGATGGATTGGGCAACTGAATGCAACTGATGTATTTGCTGCACCGCTTGCCGGATGACTTTCACCAATGGCAGTGGGAGCTTGCAGCCCTCCATTCCTGAGTGCTCCAAAGACCGCTAAACCGCTAAACCGTTGGCTAAAACCCTTTCAACATCCTTCAGCTACATGCTCCCTTGATAGTGATAGTGCTCCTTCTTTACGCGGGATGATCAGTTGGATCTGCTTATTGTGCAAGTTGGAAAGACGAGCCTTCACAAAGCTCCTGGGATTCTGGGAGTTTTAAACGATTTTAGATTTACTCGTCGTAGCAAAATGTAGAACCTTTATCGTCTTGCTTGGTGAGAATGGCAGCCCTCCAGAAAGCTACAAACTACACAGACGGAAAGAAAATGAAAGAAATCACTACTTTCCACATAGCTATATATATATATTATGTGCATTGGTTTGCTACAGGGTCTGCAGGATTTCCCATTGCTGCTACAGACTTCCGAGCCTTACCTCATAAATGATAATCGGTTCGGTTTGTTGATAACACATTTTATATCATTGACAGTCATCATTTCGCTATGTTTTGCTATGGAAGGGAAGATGGCAGTGGTGGATGCAACCCTTCCTCCTTCCAGAGGTTGTCTTGGGCGCAACAGCGATGTCCCAAGATGATTTCGAAGAACTGATGCCGTCACGTGGCGAAATGATGCGAAATGTGATGAAATATGGCAAAATATGGCGAACTGAAATGAAAGCAATGCATTTACTGGATCAAATTGGATCAATGTCATATAATTTCTAGATGGCATTGTGTTGGCTGCTATGGGTTGACGCTTTGCGTTGCTGTTGCAACATGTCGCAATCGCAATTTGGGGCCACTATTTCGGCCCTAGAGCTGCTTTCAAGAAAGAAGGGTCCCTGCTCTGAAATTTATAGCATAGTGACCTTGAAGTCTCTGTGGACTTGTGGACGCTTGTCCAACAACGAATACATTAAATTGCTATATGGATCTATATGGCTATGTGATGCCATATGTGTTATCATAGTAAAATCTCTCACACCTTCAACCTGCCATAGCTGGGTGGCCTTGCTGGCTGCCTGCCCTGTCATGAGGCTTCTTCGAATGAAGTGGCCTGCATGGTCATACCATCCAATCTCCAGGTGCTCGATTTGTGGGAGAAAGAAGAGAAATGGCATCCCTACCCCCTTAACCTACTGTAGATTTTTTTGGAGACCTTACAAAATGCAACTTGCATTTTTCGGGCTGTTTTTATGGGGTGGGTCAATTGCAACTTAAAAACTGTAAGGTAGCAAAAATCAATCAATATAACAAAAATGGCACCTTCAAACATGTAACTTGCATTCATGTAATATTACCTCTTTCAGGTCCCTCCAAAATTCAAAGGGACCTACCCTAAATGTAAGTTACATTTAGGGGAGGTCCCCCTAAAATGGTAGGGATGAAGTGGCACTCAAAGACTGCCAGAATCATTTTGCCTGGATCCTTATGTGTTTTCCGCACTGGGGCCTTACAGGTGGTTCGATTTATCCTTGCGGCCTGGGGATTGCTTGGATTTCGGACTTGGTGCTAGTCCGATTATGGTTGCATATCGTGGCTTTATGTCACTTTGAATGCCTGCCTCTTCTGCTTGTCAAACAGTTCATTCAAGCTCTTCCAATACCCTTTCTCTGGGCACCCTTGTTGTCTAAACATCCATGTAAACATGGCCATAAACATCTCCCTGTCATGATGTCATGCGGCACAGAGATCCAACTGCCAGGAACTGCCATAGCTTCACAGAGCCTTGGCAAAATTTATGCGCGGAGAGTCTTGACATCGGGTTGTTGACACCCATCACTGCGATTTCATTTCCATGTGAGGGCTCCCCAAAGTGAATGCGCTGCAACTTTATTTCAACCTGACATGACTTGACATGTGGCATGCAAGCGCTTTGGAGGATTTTTTCTGCAAAATCTTGGGCTTTCGATCGGTTCCGAGATTTGGGCTGCCACTTGCCAGACAGAGACATGATGCAACGTTTGACTGCATTCCCTGAAGACCTTTCACTGCCCTCAAAAAAGAGAGAGAGAGTTCCAACGTGAAAGTCGCTTCAGGAGTGCCGCTCAAGAGGCTGCAAGTATGAAATGATATATACTAGTAGGATTATATAGGTATGTGTAGGTAGTGTTGTTTCACAGGATACAGATGAAAACATTGCGGCACGACCAAAGTTGATATCCCCTCGCGGATAGTGTTGGCATTGTGAAAGGGCCGCGTAGGCTAAATATGTTACGGTACTGAGGGCGAATTTTCACCTGGGGTGCAGTGCTGGAATGACCTATCCCTTAAAAAAAAATCCAGGGTATCAGCTATGGAATATTTTTTTGAATAATTTTAAAGGAATAATTTCTTCAAGGGGTAGGTATACGATGATGCATGTCGGAACCTTGAAAATCATCATCCCCCCCCCGTCAAGATACCCCGGAATAATTAGGTTTTGGAATAATGTTCTACAACTTACACCCGTGAAATCTAACAAAGCAGGATTCAGCTCTGGCACCAACTCATTAACATAGCACCCGGTGCCGTTGAGCTAATAATTTGCATTCCCCAGAAAATGGAGATCAAAACATTGCGATGGGTGCTAACATGGCACCTGAAAAAGACTGACCTAGCTAGAATCATCCTGGAAGGTAGAAATTCTATGTTAGCATCAGTTTGCTCAGAAAACATGTCCATACCCCTCACAGCACTATGAAAACTTGTTCTTGAACATGTTGTACAGCTGCTATGTTAGGTGCTCATTGCTTCCCCATAGCTCATTCCATTTGTTTGAACTG